>RRYU01018112.1_pt1 | contig 11230 bp, 15 predicted proteins | sample 2162651 | NCBI WGS metagenome assembly RRYU01 (sample SAMN10267283, study PRJNA491782) | microbial mat metagenome | isolation source: biomat in the production well | place: Japan: Minami-Kanto gas field, natural gas well KTG3 | collected 2017-06 | reverse complement strand
CCCCCCGAACCGTCATATGAACCGTCAAAGAACCGTCAGTGAATCGACGTCGTCGCGATGCGACCCCGGGTTGCGACATGACACGCCGAAACGCGTCCCCGATCTGGCGCGCCCGATTCCGCCCGACTGGGGACCCGGCGTGCGGGTCCTGACCTGGGCCGCCAAGCAGGGCATGGCACGCGACTGGGTCCAGGCCCAGGTCGACGAGTTCGTCGCCTACTGGGCGGACACCGGGGCGCACCGCACGAGTTGGGACGCGACCTTCATCCAGCGCCTGCAGACGCTGCAGGCCCGCACGACGCAGAGGCAACACCATGAGCCGACGGGACGACTCGCCGACAAAGACTACGCCCGCGGTGCAACACCGCTCGATCGCATCCCCTGGCTGCAATCGGCTCATGTCGCTTGAGGAACTCGCGGAGCACGGCCGGCACGAGATCCGAGAACTCCTCGTCGCACGCCGGGACGCCGCGCAACGCCGGCTCGAGTCCGCCGTCGGACGCTGCGGAATCCCCACGCGCTTTCGCGAGAAGACCTTCGAGAGCTACCAGGCCACGACCCCTGAGCAGCGATGGGCCTTGAGGGTCTGCCGCAGCTATGCGGCACGCTTTTCGGCCGGCACCCGTCATGGCGACAGCCTGCTCCTCCTCGGCGGCCCCGGCACCGGCAAGACACATCTTGCCTGTGCCATCCTCGCTGGCGTGATCCGGGCCGGCCACACGGGGCTGTTCATGTCCGTCTCGGCCGCGCTGCGCATGTTGCGCGACACCTATGCGACGCGAGCGGCGCGCTCGGAGAGCGAAGCACTCGCCATGCTGACCGACCCCGCCCTGCTGGTGCTCGACGAGGTCGGCCTGGCAATCGGCAGCGACGACAAACGCCGTGCCATGCTGTTCGATCTGCTCGATACGCGCTACGCAAACCTGCGTGCCACGATCCTGATCGGCAATCTGACGGCCGAGGAGATGGAGCAGTACCTTGGCGAGCGGATCATGGACCGGCTCTGCGAAGGCGACTCCGCCGTGGTGTCGTTCACCTGGCCGAGTCATCGCCGCAGCCTCGGTGCGTTTTGAGGCGGCCCAGTCCGTGCGGGAGCCGGTGTCGAGCGGGATTGCGCGTGAATCCCGGGGATGGCGTCGTCCGTCGCGGGTTGGATCGATCCGAGTCGCTCCAACGAAACCCAGAGCTGACCACTCAGGCGAGCCGATCGCTTGTTCTCCCACCACCCCACTCACCGGCGGTGATCATTCTCTCGCGCTCCGCCGGGTCCCAGCCCGTTGCACTGCAGCGCGGTCCAGCCATTCGCGAGCCGCTCGCCAAGCGCCGGGAGAGGGTTCGCCGTTTCCGCGCAGGCGGAATTCGTCGATGATCAGCCTGTTCCCTTCGATGCCGACTTGCAGCGTCGCGCGTTCTCCGTCCACGTCGACCCGGTAGACGTAGCAATCTCCAGCAAGCACGTCTTGGGCACGTGTGGCGACGCAGTGGCGCATGAGCTTGCCCTCTCTGACGAGCTCGCCGACAGTGGTGATGGCCTGGAACTGCGCATCGGATGGGATCGGTGGCTGGGCGAAGCTCAGCGCCGGATCAAGGTCGGTGTCATCATCGCCCGCGCCCATGTCGACGAGGACATCATGCAACCGTCGCACGCCCGCCCAGTCGCGACAGCCGTAGGCGACCACCCGATCGGCGGCGCTCCTGGGGTAGCCTTCCAACATCCGGCTGGTATCGCGAAGCAGGTCGAGACGATGGTCGAGGATCTGCCCCAGCAGCCACCGATTCTCGGTCCCGGCCAGCGTCTCGCGCAGCCAATGCAGATGGCGGAGCAGGGGTCCATCAGCGAGCTGCACGAGACCGGACGGCAGGCGTATCCAGTGGCGAAAGGACATGACCAACTCTTCATCCGCAGCCATCCGTCGGATCTGGCCGAGCGTCGCCTGGGTGCCTGCCATCAGGACGATCTTGCGCAGAAACCGGACCTGAGCCTGGCGGACAACCGGACGGTCGAGGACCGCGGCCAACAGCTCGCGCTGAGGCATGCCAAGAACTTCCGGGAGACGGGTGCGCCAACTCGCATCCTCGGCGTAGCGTGCGGCGGCGAGCCAGAGGAGGACGAGATTCGATCGGGCGAGATCTCGAGCAGCGGGATGGAGGGCACAGATCTGCATCACGGAGGATTGTGCATACCAGACCGGGTAGAGGGTGCTGATGAGATCGCGCGGCCAAGTCTGCAGGTACCGCAGAACCGGAAGATCGCGTCGGGATTCGTGGGCGCGATTGACGATGCGGGCGCCCCAGTCGAAGGCGGTTTCGACCCATTCTCCCGCCGCGTATCGCGACCAGGGCATGCCCGCGGCGTAGGGTCCGTGACGCACCAGTGGCCCGCCGTCTTCCCGGAGGTCGACCTCGAGCGCTCCGTCCGGGTCATACCTTGAGACGAGTGCGGATAGAAACATGATGAAGTCGTTCGTAATACCGCGGCCACGACGGCGCACTGCCAAACGGATAGGGTCGATGTCCTCCTGAGGTGTGCCGTCCATCGCTGATGAATGATGTCGAGATCCTGCTGCTCAATTTGGCGAAAGGCAAGCGGACCGAGGGCAACGCAAGCGCGCTGTGGAACGGTCGGAATGGCGACTGGCGGTGGCCCGGATGGCTGGTCACGCATGGGGTCAGGGTCTAACGCGTGAAGCGCCGCCTGAACAGGATCGCCTGCCAGTGACGATCACCGCGCTCCGGCCCAAAGGCCAGACGGAGATTGGCGCGGTTCAGGCGCAAGAAGCGGGTCAGTCGATTTTCCCGGAACTCGGCCAAATGCCAGCAGGGCGTGTAGTCGAGCAGGGCATAGCCGTTTGCGATCTCTTTGGAGAAGCTGCCGCTCAGCTCGATCGCATGGGCGAGCGTCGCGGTGTGCTCGGGCTTGAGGACGATGCGGAAGGATACCGGGTTGGGATCGTTCGTCCAGATGGTCTTGAGATCAAGGGTAAAACTAGGCATAGGGACCTCTCTCTGTGTGAGCGCCACGGGGGCGCGGTTGGGACAGAGGCCACCGCCAGTCGCCGGATTGTCAAAGAACCCCGGATCGCGGGACAAAAAGTGCCCGCGAGCCACGCATTGGTCTGCGTGACAGCCATCCGTTAGGTTCTAGGGCTGGGTGGGTCAGCCAGGCGGCGAGAGAGAAGTCATGGGAGATTGTTCGACAGTCAGTTGAAAAGAGAATTTCAATCGTATCAGTTCGCAGGGACTCGCTCAGGGGACTACAACCTGGGAGACCCTAGCCTGGGTGACCAAGGCACCAACCTGAACGATACCATGGAATTTAACGCCAAGGCCGCACCAGACGAAAGAGCCGCCTCGGCATCTTTTGAATCAACGCGGCAAGTCCCGCACTTTTCAAATGCCGGATCCATCCGCAAACGACCTGCTTACTCGGGCGGTGATGCGGCGGGTGGCGCTGATCCAAGCGACAAACGTCCTTGGATGCAGCCATTTCCATGTCAATTTGGGTCTCACGCTCCGCGAGGATGCAGAGGACGAAAGCCACACGCGCCTTGCGCGTCGCCAGCATGCGCAGACACTCACGTATCGCATCGAGGGCTGCCCGCGGGGCAGCGCTGCCAGCCGATGGTCATCATCGTGCCGCCGATCGAGTGCATGTGTCGACTCATGGCGAGCGTCAACATGCTCTGATTTCTGCCTTTTCGACCCGCTGAGCCGGCGAATCTCCATGATCACTTGTCACGCCGTGATTCGCCGAACACCTTTGAATCATGAAATAGATTGTGAAGAGAACAGCGAGCAACACGATTAAGGGGGCAGCATCGGTATGATTGCACGCAGATCACCTCCTTTGTGCAAACAGCGGGAACCATGCCGGTCGCCCTTCCATGCCGAATCCGGGCCATGGTCATCCATGCTGACCATATCGTCAGGAAGGCATCGCTTACCTCTTTCGCCATTACGGGTAGTCCGGTTGTCGTCGGGCCTAGGACGCTCCGGCGCGCATGCAGTCATCCACGCCGATCGGCAATTCGGAAGAGAGGTACGCCGAGCTGGGGAATCGCGCTTCATCCGTCCCTGTGCAATCGGTTCTGGACTGACCGGGGAATCGCAGCGGGTCCGGATCACAATCTGGCGCGGGGGGCGGCCCTGTCGTCGTCCGGATCCGCTCGCGCTGCCCCGTCGAAAGGCCAACGCTCCGACCAGCACGACTTTCAAGGCAGTGCATCTCATGTGCGACGCCAGAACAGGCGCAGTAAGAAACCCAGCAGGCGAAATGGCGCCAGGAACACGGATTTACCTAGCCAGGAAAGCTGATCGGCGACGATCTGATCTGCGATTTTCCGGTTGAAAATTAATGCGATAACATCGTACTCAACGGTGAGTGCCACCACACCCATGAGCAGGAACAAGAGCCACAGTGGCGCCATGACAATCCATGGCTCGAGCAAGGGAGCGAGGAAAAACTCTGCGAGCAAGACCACGACGGCTGCTGTCGCCAACGCGCGTGCGCCCACGATCCATGCGGCGACAGCGAATACCGCTACCCAAGGCACCGCCCACTCGGGCAGATAAAGTGTCGCTAGAGAGAATCCGCTCACGGCAGCCAGTCCGGAGTAACCAGACTCGCCACCACGGCGAAAAGCAAACCGAGCAACATGAAGCGCCCAGCCCATCGGCGGGCGGACGGAACCATGCCGGATACAATCAGCACGAATCCCGCAACAACGAACGCCAGGACACCAAGCTGGGCCAGCAGAGCACGAACCAGTTCTATAGACATAGGAACACCGCCAGGCAAAGAGTGCTTGTAGCCATCCCAGGGACTACCGCCCCGAACCGAGGAGCAAGGCGCGCGCCGCGGCGTGATCCTCGCGCTGCAGATGGCGCTGAAGGGCGGAAAAGCTGCCGGCCCCAAGCTGGTCGTCGAGTTCTTGCGCGAGACCGTCAAAGTCCCCTCGGAAGTAGGCTTTGGCAACAGCGTCATCACCGACGCGGGCCGCGAGCATTCCCGTGAGTTCGCGCTCACCCGGATAGCCGATAGCGATGTCTGAGATGTTCAAGTCCTTGCTCACCTGAGCCGCCAGGTAGTCGGTGACGCCCTCATCGAAGCCCTCACCAAAGCTTTGGCGGAAGCGCGCGTGGGACAGTTGATGCAAGCGTTCGTGTGACAAAAGACGATCCAGCAGCGCCTGATTTCGGTCGACGGTGACACCATTGGTTATCGGGTGTGTGTCGCCAACCACGCCTTGGAGCCTTGTCGAGCTTACGTCTGGATAAGCCCGACGCAGCCATTCCTGATATGACGCATGTTCGAGAAACGTCGCAGGCTTTTGCTGGGCTGACTCAAGCACCTCCGCGGGGATGTATTTTCCATAGCGGGCCTCAAGCTGCCTTAGAACGCGAGCGTCGAGATCGCGCAGGATACGCTCCAGCGCCTCGCGCTCGGCAACTTGCATGGTCTGTCGGCCAGTGATCCGCTCCGCGATCTCGCGCGAGATGCTCCGATTCAGCGACCCTGCATCGGCAGGCATTATCGAAAACGCCACTGGCAGCGTGGCGAAAACGAAGAGGAGCAACAGTTTACTTGATACGGGCATTTTGACCTCCTATACGCTTCCAATCGAAGGATGACGAACGCCTGACCCCAGGCGGTTCGTCCTAACCCGTCCTGGATAGTCAACCTCTCCCGAGCTCCGCCTGCGGTGAACTCTCATGCGGTTGTCGTAACCACACAACGATAACCTCCTGTGTGCCTTCTCGAAACAGCCTTTCATCGCATATTCTGACGCGGGAGCCAACGTCTCATTCTTGCGATGCCTTGTGCTCACCCGCGTAGGCTTGTGCGCTGGTTGGCGCTGCATCAAACGAGCGCGGGGCGCGCCTAACCAGCCTAAATCTCGCGGCGTGCTTGATGTAGCAATCTAGCCCTCACCCGGTCCCACCGAGGCCCGTTGAACCTTCAACGCCGCGGGCGGCGCGATTTTTAAACCGTCGTGCTTCTGAAACCCGGAGAACTCCTCAAACAGACGCCACAAACCACACCGAAAACGGCTAACTGACGCGACATCTTCCTTGACAACGAACGATCTCCGTCTTGGTTGCGGTCGTCATGACGATCTGCACGACAATGTTCGGCGTCACGATGTAAGGTTCGCCCTCGCGCCTCTCGCCGTCGCCTTCGGCGAGAGGCTCATCTCAAGCTGTGCCCCAGCTTTGTGGATCTGTCTGCACAGCGCCAGGGATCCGTGCTGCCAACGCACGCTTAGCCCGATCGGGCCCGTCGAAGGCCAAGCTCGCGTTGCCCTCCTCCAGGCCGTCGATCAATGCATCCTGATCCGCACGGGTCAGGTGGATGCCGGCATCAATGCGCCCCAAAGCGGCGAGTAGGGCAGGGAGATGGGGGCGGTTGCCCCGGCGGATTTCTTCAAACAGGGCCATGCGATTCATGAGGTCGCTACTGTACCCTGTCGACGATCCGGGTCGGAATGCCGTCGATACTCACCTGATTCTTTAGTTCCAGATAGCAGAGCACGCCTTCCTAGCCTTTCCGCGCTGTCTTCTGGGAAGTGGTCGAGCAGATCGAGCGCGACTACGCGATTGCGCTGCGACGCGATCTCACTGTGCGTTTCGTTACCGCCAAGCGGGTTGCCGAGACCATGGGCGACACGTTCGTTCCCACCGCGAGCATGAACCCGCACACGGTTGGTCCCGCGATTCGGCGTACTTACGGCCAGGGCGAATTGCTGCGCGAGAACGGGGAACCGCGTCTCGGCACCGCCGCCACGCTGGCACATGAGTTGACTCTTCTCTGGCAGTTCGACACCTTCTCTGAACTCGGCTGGATGCGGCTTGAGACGGTCGAGGGGCAGGCCCGTTTCGTCGAGGTTGATTTTCTGACCCGACACGGCGGTAAGACCCTCGCCGAGTCGATCGCCCGTGATTAGCGCTACGGTCAGGACGTCTATTCGCGCGGCTATGGCCTGATCGAAGCCGCCTGCGGCGACCGGGGCGATCGCCTGTTCGCGTGCTTTGAGCAGCAGTTGCGGGCGGGCGTCTCAAGTGATGCGCGGAAGAGGCCATTAGCGGCCGATCATCTGCGGTAATGGCTTGGTCCGCCCCGCTCCTCCAACGAGCCCTGAGCGGGCACAATGAGCGATGTCATCGAACATCGTCAACCGAGGTCACGGAGCGGACCGATCAGCGAGAATAGCAAAGAGCGGATCGTCACGCTGGTGGGCATCGACCTGGCCAAGAACAGTTTTCACGTGCACGGTGTCGACGCCGAGGGCAAGGCGGTGTTCAGCAAGAAACTGAGCCGGGCGCGGTTCAGCCCGTACGTGGCCAATCTGCCGGCCTGTACCGTCGCGATGGAGGCGTGCGGCAGTGCGCATCACTGGGCACGGCGGTTTCGCAGCTTCGGTCATGAGGTGCGGTTGATCGCCCCGCAGTTCGTCACGCCGTTCGTGAAGACGAACAAGAACGATGCCCGTGATGCCGAGGCGATTGCCGAGGCGGCGCAGCGCCCGAAAATGCGTTTCGTGGCGGTGAAGACGCTCGAGCAGCAGGACGTGCAGGCGCTTCACCGCATGCGCAGCTTGACGGTGGCGCGGCGCACCGCGCAGATCAATCAGATCCGCGGGTTGTTGCTGGAATACGGTCTGGAGATCCCGCAGGGTCGCGCAGCGCTCGCCCGACGTCTGCCGGAGATCCTCGAAGCGGCCGACAACGGGTTGAGCGTGCGCTTTCGCGCGGAGCTCAACGCATTGGCCGAGGAACTGCGCCACCTCGACGAACGGGTCGCCCACGACGACACGCAGATCGATGAGATCGCCCGCAACGACGCCCAAGCGCAGCGCCTGATGACGATCCCCGGCATCGGTGCGAAGTGCGCGACCGCCTTGTCGGCGGCGGTCGGCGAGGATCCGACGCTGTTCGGCAACGGGCGCGCGCTGGCCGCCTGGATCGGGTTGGTGCCGCGACAGCACGCCACCGGCGGGCGCGAGCGCCTGCTCGGCATCAGCAAGCGCGGCGACGTCTATCTGCGCCAGCTGCTGATCCACGGGGCGCGCGCGGTGCTGCGCTGGGTCGAGCGCAAGGAGGATCCCACCAGTCGCTGGGCGACGGCACTGAAGGCACGCCGTCACACCAATGTCGCCGTCGTGGCGCTGGCCCACAAGATCGCGCGGGTCGCCTATGCGGTGATGACAACCGGCAAGCCCTACGACCCGGCAGCCGGCACGCCGATCCAGGCCGCCGCCTGAGGCAGACGAGGCGCGACCTCACCCGGGATGAACCGCGACCCATCGGTCGCCACCACCGAGCACCGAGCACAGAGCACAGAGAACCACGAATTGCGAAGAGTGAAGATCACTGTGATGGCATGAAAGGCACGGCCTGCCTTCCCGAGAACCTGGCTTGTCCATCAGCCGGCCTGGCCGAGACTGTTAGGGTGATGAGGACGGGAAGGTGCGCGAATTCCATCAGGGCACGAGGATCGGCGACGACCCTCATCCGATGCCGGATATATGGCTGCAACGTCTCCTTCTGCCAAAAACAGCGATTTCCCTCTTGCATCGTGGGGCAGACCATATATGGGTCGGGTTCGAGCCCGGCAGTTGCGTAGGCTGTGGAGCCGCCACTTCTGATCCCGGGTGCAACGGAGCAACTCAAGACAATCGGCGTCCGGCGATCGGCACGACGACCAAGAGACTAGATCCAATCCAAACGGCATCTGCCCGCCTGCGGGAAGCCCACCCTCAGGCGCTTCCACAAGATCGGCCGCTATCCGCTGACACCTGGTCCACTATCATTCGGTACGGTCGCGGCTGTTGCGCGCGATCGGGTCTAGTTCCGAGGGATGACGAGGTGGGGAGCGCTGGCCTTGATCAGCGCGAAGCCTGAGATCTACCTCTCGGAGGGCATCCACGAGCTTCTGGTCGAGCCAACTTCCTGTCGGATCTCGTGAAACCGATCCGGACCCGAATGGATCGTCCCGAGCGGTTTCACAATTCAGACCGGGCACGGTAACGCGAAAGTATCCGTTCAGACCGTTGGTCGCATGGGTTCGGTAACTCAAGTCACTGATTCTCTGGCGCGCTTTTCCCCTTGTGGGGGAGGGCTGGGGAGAGGGCTCTGAACGGCTAGACATCTATTCCCAGATCTCGTGCGCTTCGTTCAGCCAGTCGCGAAACGCCGTTTCGGTCATGTGATAGTAGGGAATGCGCGTCACCCAGAAGCCGTGCTCCTCCAGTTGGCGGACGATGCGTGTCACCTTGGTTTGGTTGGTCGAGTGGATGAGGACAGGGATGTCTGCCGAGACGTGTTCGATGATGGCGATCGCCACGTCGGTGCCGGACAACAACTCGTCATCCCTGGTCATTGCACGTTCGCCGAGATCATGGTCCAGCAAGATACCGCCATAGACGCGGCCGGGATCCCGGCGGATGAGGCCGAGTGCCCCGCCGGCGGATTGCGCCCAGACCAGCTTCGCCCAAGGCGGTAGCCAGGAACGGAGCTCCTCGACGCGGCCAATGTTGTCTTCGACGAGCAAGAGACGAAATGGCCTGGGTGGATGTTGTATCTGCATGGCGACGAGGTATCCGGGGGTGCAGGTGAAAAGTCCGTCTGACCGTCCGAGTGACTCAGTACGTCTTGCGTTGTCGTCCCGCTCGCTCAAGCCACTCCCGAGCAGCGGCCCAGGTCGCCGGGGACGGGTCGGCATTGCGCTTCAGGCGAAACTCGTCGATAACCCAGTGCTTTGTCCGTATCCCCACCTGCAGTGTGCCGCGTTCTCCGAGCACGTTGACGCGGTAGATGTAGCAAAGGCCGGCCTGAACATCTTGCGCACGGGTTGCGACGCAATGCTGCATGACTTTGCCCTCTTTGATGAGCTCCGCGACTGTTGTGATGGCTTGAAAGCGATCGTCGGACGGAATCGGCGGTGGACCGAAAGACAGTCGGGGATCCAGGTCGGAGGACCAATTGGCCGCTCCGGCATCGACCAGAACGTCGTGCAGGCGCTGGATGCCGTCCCAGTCGCGACAGGCCCAGCTGACGAGCGCGTCGGTGGTGTCGCGTGGATAGCGCTCGAGCATGCGACTGGTGTCCAGCATCAGGTCGACACGACCGTGCAGGATTTGCCCCAACAGCCAGCGATTGGACGTCGACGCCAAACGATCGCGCAGCCAGTGCAAGTGCCGAAGCAGGGGGCCGGAGGCGAGCGGGATCAGGCTCGAAGGAAGGCAGGGCCAGTGACGCAGCGCCATGACCGCCTCCTCGTTTGCCACGAGTTGTCGCAGATGATTCAAGAGAATGTCGGTGCCCTCGGTGAGCAGGATCTTGCGCAGCAGGCGGACTTGAGCCGGACGGACCTGCGGAACGTCGAGGACAGCCGCCAAGAGCTCGCGCTGCGGTAATGCAAGCATCTCCGGCAGTTCGGAGTGCCAGTGGGCATCTTCGGCGTAGCGTGCCCCCACGAGCCAGAGCAGGTTGAGGTTGGACAGGGCGAGATCTTTGGCCGCGGAATGGAGCGAACAGATCTGCATGACGGCGGATTGGGCGTGCCAGACGGGATAGAGTGCGCCGATGAGATCACGCGGCCAGGGCTGCAGGTAGCGAAGAACCGGCAGATCGGTTCGCGACTCGTGAGCGCGGTTCAGGAGGCGGGCGCCCCAGTCAAAAGCGGTCTCGACCCAGCCGTCGGCGGTCCAACGGTGCCAGGGCATGCCCGCTGCGAAGGAGCCGTAGCGCACTCGCGGACCCTGTTGGTCCCGCAGGTCGACTTCGAGAGAGCCGTCGTCACAGTAGCGGGAGACGAATACCGATAGAAACATGGCGATGTCTTCGCGATTGCGCCTGCGGCATTTGGAGTCTCGGTCGCGGTGTTGTGCACGGGTCGGAGCAGCGAAGCGTGTCCAAGTCAGCGTCCCGGAGCAGCTCACCCGTGCTTACATCAACGCCATTGTCGGGTCGATTTTAAATTGGATTGCGGGCCGCGGGGAAAGCGCACGGATCCGGATTTGAAAGCGCGGCCCGCTTGAACGTTGGGTACCCAAGGGGTCAGGATATCCCGGCCGAGAACGGTCGTCGTGGTCGTCCATGACAGGGACAGGATCCAAAGGATTCCACTGAGCAGATCGGGAGATCAGGTGATGGACTGGAACCCTCAAGAACGCCTCTGGCAGCGCCGATTGACTCGCAGGGATTTCTTGGTCCTCGCAAGTGCGGGGGG
>RRYU01017981.1_pt1 | contig 11232 bp, 9 predicted proteins | sample 2162651 | NCBI WGS metagenome assembly RRYU01 (sample SAMN10267283, study PRJNA491782) | microbial mat metagenome | isolation source: biomat in the production well | place: Japan: Minami-Kanto gas field, natural gas well KTG3 | collected 2017-06 | reverse complement strand
CCCCCCGCGCCAGGGTCTGGGTCAGCGCGGCCAGCATCTGGGAGATCGCGATCAAGTATCGCCTCGGGCGCGGCGACATGCCGATCTCGGGCACGGACGCGATCGGCTTTTTCCGCGCGGCGGGCTACCAGTTTTTGCCCGTCGAGCCGGAACATGCAGCCGCCACCGAAACCCTACCGCCCCACCATCAGGATCCCTTCGACCGACTCTTGGCAGCACAGGCCCAAGTCGAACCGATGCGCCTGCTGACGCACGATCCGTTACTCCTTCCCTATGGCGACTTCATCGTCGCCGTTTGAATGCAAACTCACCTGGACCAACATGCTCCATCGACCCGAAGAAGCATGAAGCCGTGCTCGACCCGGCGTGCGGGACGGCTGGGTTTTTGATCTCGTCCTACAAGCACATCCTCAAGGCCAACACCGACCAGGATGGCCATAGCACACTCACCCCCGACGAGCGCGGTCCCTGAGATGCAATCTGGCCCCACTTTTCGGTATCGTCATGGAGGCTTTGAAATGACGGCACGTATTCATCCCATCTCCGAGATCAATCGGCGCGCCAAAGTCGCACTGATCAGAGAAATCGGAGTCGTCGACAGCATTCGTTTCCTGAATGAATTTCGCGTCGGGAGCGGGAATTATACCGTCGAGCGCGAGAGCCTTTTCGAAGGCACAACGGCCAAGGAGATTATCGCAGAGATCAAATCCAGACGGGCCGACCGAACATGAGGCTTCATTCTCCGTCGCCACAGCGGCGAAGCGAGAATGCGGCGTCGCTGACGCAGGGAGTCCGCGAATAGCGCCTGACATGAAAGGGAATCACGAGCATCGTCAACGCTGATCCGATCGGCGTTTCTTACGGGCGGCGATTCCAGCTGCCGACTATCAGGCCGGAACGAGGCAGTGTCCGGCTGAGACGTTCATCTGCGCTGACGCAACGCCTCGTAGAGACAGACGCCCGCGGCGACCGAGACGTTGAGACTCTCAACCGTCCCGCGCATGGGTAGACGGACCAGACGGTCGCAGTGCTCGCGTGTGAGACGACGCAGCCCGGTGCCTTCGCTGCCCATAACCAGACCGAGGGGGCCGGTGAGATCGGCTGCATAGAGCTCGGTCTCGGCGTCTCCGCTCGTTCCGGTCAGCCAGATGCCCTGCTCCTTGAGGTGCCCCATGGTGCGTGCCAGATTGGTGACCTGGATATAGGGCAGCGTCTCGGCGGCACCGCTGGCGACCTTGCAGACGACCGGGGTGAGGCCAACCGCATTGTCTTTGGGGGCGATCAGGGCGTGGACACCTGCCGCGTCCGCGGTGCGCAGACAGGCGCCCAGATTGTGCGGGTCCTGGACCTCGTCGAGCAGGAGCAGAAAGGGCGGACCCTCGATGCGCTCCAACAGCGCATCCAGATCCTGCTCAGCGCCGGCCGAGGGGACTCGCACCCAGGCCAGTGCACCCTGATGATTGGTGCCCTCGGCGACCCGCTCCAGCTCGTCGCGGTCGACCTGACGGACCTTGACCCCGGCCTGACTCGCGAGATCCGCGAGCTCGGCCAGGCGGCGGTCGCGGCGGCTGCGATCCAGCCACAGCTCCCCAACCCCGTCGCTGCCGAACTTGAGCGCTGCCCGCGCACTATGGATGCCGCCGACCGGGTGCAGCCCCTTGGTGAGAGGGCGATCCTCGTCGCGAGACGCAGCACGGCGCCCTGTCCCGCGCATGATCAGACGGCCGGCGCCGTTCCCGCCGGCTTGCGCTTGCGTCGGCTGCGCGATCGCGGCTTCTTGGCACCCTCTGCCGCTGCCGGCTTGGTCTGGGCAGACGATTCCTGGGCAGACGAACTCTGGGCCGACGATTTCTGGGCCGACGATTCCTGGGCAGACGAGTCCCGAGCCGGCGCGGCGGCCGCTGACGGACCAGACGTTCTTGCCTTAGATGTGGTCTTGGGTCTGGGCTTGCGGGCACCCGGTGCCTTTGGGTCGGCCAAGACGAAATCGATCTTGCGATCGTCCAGATTCACCGCCGCGACCTGCACCCGCAGCCGATCGCCGAGACGATAAACGGTGCCCGTGCGCTCACCATGCAGACGATGGCCGATGGGATCGAAGTGATAGAAGTCGTTGTCGAGTGCGGTGATATGGACCAGGCCGTCGACATGCACCTCTTCGAGCTCGACAAAGATGCCGAATGAGTTGACGCTGGTGATGATACCGTCGAACTTTTCGCCGAGCTTGTCCTGCATGAACTCGCACTTGAGCCAGTCATCGGCATCCCGGGTCGCCTCGTCGGCGCGTCGTTCCGTCCCCGAGCAGTACTCACCGATCTGCTGCAGCTCCATTTTGGAGTAATCCAGATCGGCCACCGTCCCGCCGACCAACACATGCTTGATGACGCGATGCACCACCAGGTCCGGATAGCGCCGGATCGGCGAGGTGAAATGGGTGTAGGCATCGTATGCCAGACCGAAATGCCCGACGTTGTCCGAGCTGTACATGGCCTGTTGCATCGAGCGCAGCAGCACGGTCTGAATCAGATGTCTGTCCGGGCGATCCTGGACGATCTCGAGCAGGGCGGCATAGTCCTTCGCCGTGGGCTTCTCGCCACCCGGAAGTCGGAGCCCGAGCTGCCCCAGAAACTCACGCAGGTCGGTCAGCTTTTCGACGCTCGGCAGGTCATGGATGCGATAGAGCGCAGGCATCTTCTTGCGCTCGAAGAAACGCGCGGCGGCGACGTTCGCGGCCAGCATGCATTCCTCGATGATCCGGTGGGCCTCGTTGCGCACCAGTGGCACCACGGCGGCAATGCGACCCAACTCGTTGAAGACGAACTTGGTTTCAACGGTGTCGAAGTCGATCGCACCGCGTTGGCTGCGTGCCTGATGTAGCGTCTGATAGAGGGCGTAGAGCTGATGCAGATGTGGAAGCAGATCTGCGTGCCGCTCGCACAGCTCCGCGTCGCCATCGATGACCATGGCGGCGACCTGATCGTAGGTCAGCCGGGCATGTGAGCGCATCACAGCCTCGAAGAATCGCGTCCGCGTGACCTTGCCTTCGTCGTTGATGTATAGCTCGGCCGTCATGCAGAGCCGATCCACATGCGGGTTCAGGGAGCAGAGCCCGTTGGACAGGATCTCGGGGAGCATCGGAATGACGCGATCCGGGAAGTAGACCGAGTTGCCTCGAGCGTAGGCCTCGGTGTCCAACGCCGTGCCGGGCACCACGTAGCTCGACACATCGGCGATACTGACCAGGAGCTTCCAACCCTTGGGCTTACGCTCACAATAGACGGCGTCGTCGAAGTCGCGGGCGTCGGCCCCATCGATCGTGACCAACGGCAGCTTTCGGAGATCGGTTCGACCCTCCTTGGATGCCTCCGGAACCTCGCTCCCCAGCCCGGCGATCTCCGCCTCCACCTCAGACGGCCACTCGACCGGGAGGTCGTGTGCGCGGATCGCGATGTCGGTCTCCATCCCGGGCGCCATATGGTCGCCGAGCACCTCCATGATCCGGCCGATGGGCTGGGTGCGCTGGGTCGGCTGATCAGTGATCTCGGCGACGACGATCTGGCCCTGCTCGGCACCGCCGATGCGATCGCTCGGGATGATGATGTCGTGGGTCAGACGCTTGTTGTCCGGACTCACGAAGCCGACGCCGCTCTCCTTGTAAAGCCGCCCGACAACCGTCCGGGTCTTCCGCTCCAGGATCTCGACCACCGCGCCTTCGAGACGCCCGCGTCGATCCCGACCCGCGACCCGCACGACCACGCGATCGCCATGAAAGAGCGCACGCATCTCTTTGGGATACAGATAGAGGTCGTCACCTCCCTCGTCGGGACGCACGAAACCGAAACCATCGGCATGCCCGATCACGCGGCCGGCGATGAGGTCGATCTTGTTGACCAGACAGAAGGCTTGGTTGCGATTGCGCACCAGCTGGCCGTCACGCACCATGGCTCCGAGACGTCGCTCGAGGGCGATCAGGTCCTGCTCGTCGGTGAGATGAAGTGCTTCGGCAAGCTCTTCGATACCGAGAGGTGCGCCGAGATTGGTGAGGGTGTCGAGGATGAATTCGCGGCTTGGGATGGGGTTGGCGTACTTTTTCGCCTCGCGCTGGCGATGAGGATCCGCTTCTTTGGCGGCTGTCGATGTTCGGCGTCTTGTCACTTGGGCTCGTTCTGATTCGTAAAAGGTTAGTGTAGCCTTGACACCCTTTGGTTGTCTCACTAATATTCGCGCCTTGCCTCGGATGGACGTCGATCCAGACTCCATCCAGCCTCATGCCGAGGTGGCGGAATTGGTAGACGCGCATGGTTCAGGTCCATGTGGGCGAAAGCTCGTGGAGGTTCAAGTCCTCTCCTCGGCACCATCCTCGCAAGCCCCCGACCTGATAAAGTCCAGGCCAACTTCAGCCGACATCCATTTCTCGCGTTTTTTCGATTTCGATGATCGAGAAATCGCCATGTGTCGACGTTTCGTTGCCCTCTTGAGTCTCTTGAGTCTGTATGCGCGGCATTTCGTCGCGTCGAACCCTTGTCGAGACTCCGTATAACCCGAATCACTCGACATCCCTGTTCCAACCGGCCGACCTAAGGACGCTCGAGCCTCTCATGACGCTGCTCACCTGGATCGGCATCCTGCTCTGCCTGTCGCAATCCGCGTTGTTCTCGGGGCTCAACCTGGCACTCTTTTCGCTCAGCAAGCTGGAGCTCGAGGTCGAGGCACGCAAGGGGAACCCGCGGGCCAGGCGCGTGCTTGCGCTCAGGAACGATGCCAACTTCGCCCTGGTGACCGTTCTCTGGGGCAACGTCAGCGTCAACGTGCTGCTCGCCCTCTTGTCCGGATCCGTGATGGCCGGTGTCGCGGCCTTCCTCTTTTCGACCCTTGTCATCACGGTCTTCGCCGAGATCGTCCCTCAAGCCTATTTCAGCCGCAACGCACTCAGAGTGGCCTCACTGATGTCGCCGGTGCTGCGGTTCTATCAGATCCTCCTCTACCCGATCGCACGTCCCACCGCCTTGGTCTTGGACGCTTGGCTCGGTGGCGAGGAGATCCGCTATTTCCGTGAGCGGGATCTGCGCCGACTCATCCAACTGCACATGGAGGCCACCGAGAGCGAGATCGCACGTGTCGAAGGCCAGGGCGCACTGAACTTCCTGGACATCGACGACGTTCCCTTAGACGACGAGGGTGAGCTCTTGGATCCCGAAAGCGTCCTGCGGCTCGAGTTCCAGGGCGAGCGCCCGATCTTCCCGTGCATGGAGCCGTCCGTCGAGGATGGCTTCCTGCGCGATGTCCATCGGTCAGGCAAGAGCTGGGTGGTGATCGTCGATCCGCTCGGCGAGCCGCGCCTCGTGATTCGCTCCAACGATTTCCTGCGTGAGGCTCTTTTCGAGCCCGAGCGATTCAATCCCTACCGGCACTGTCATCGGCCCATCCTGGTCCGGGAGCCGAAGATCAAGCTGGGCGGCTTGATTCAGCGCCTTCAGGTACTTCCGAGCCATCTGGGCGACGATATCCTCGACCATGACATCATCCTGCTCTGGAACGGACGACCACGGGTCGTGACGGGCACCGATATCCTCGGCCGTTTGCTGCGCGGTATCGTCCGTCCGCCGTCCTCGCCGGCAGATCCACCGGAGTCGACATGACAGATATCCTCACCTTCGACACCATGATCAGCCGCCATGTGCTGCTGGTCTTCTACTACCTGGGTGCTGTGGTCATGCCGGTCGCGGCTTGGATGACCGCCCTGTACCTGATTCGCCGGTTCGAGCCAGTGCGCGAGGCGTATCGGACGGGCATGGGGCTTTTGAGCACGCGGGTTCCGCTGCGCTGGCGTCTCCTTGGCCTGATCCTGTTCATCGCCGCCTTCCTCTTCATGGAGCTGATGTGGCGCATGATGTTCGAGTACCTGATCGCCTTCATGCAGATGCGCGATGCCCTGGTTGGCCGGGTTTGAGCCCATGAGGCCAAACCGGCAGACCTGAGGGGCCAGACAGGAAGCGATCAGGACTCGGGTACCGACGGCCCGACCAAATCCCGGTACGCGTGCCAGGTCGCGTGACCCAGGAGCGGAAACACCACTACCATACCGACGAGGAACGTTGCGAAGCCGACGCCGACAAGGACCACGATCAGCGCAGCCCAAACGACCATCGCCGGGAGATCCGCAAGCGTCACGCGTATGCTGGTCCGGACCGCTGTTTCAGAATCCGCGTCACGGTCGATGATCAGCGGCACCGAGACGACCGATCGCGCGAAGACCACACAGGCTAAAAGACCGCCAACCAGGATATAAGACATCACCTGGGTCCTGGTCATCTGCTCGAGCACGCCACCCCAGATGGTTTGGTCGACACTCGGTCCCGCGCTCCCCAAGGCCAGATGCAGCATCAGGATCGAGACGCCGAACCATATGGCGCCGATCGCGAGCAGCCCGGTCGAGAACCGCATTAGTGCCTCCCGATTGCGTGCGAGCGCGGAGAGTGAGGTCTCGAAGTCGGATGTCTCTCCCGAGGCTCGACGACGAGACAACTCGCACAGTCCCGCGGTCAGGAGCGGGCCAACCAGCAGAAAGCCGGTCACGCTGGCGGCAATGAAGTAGGGATGACGCAATAGTCCCAAAAGCAGGGCCCCAAGCACCGAGACCAGAAACCCATACGCAAGACTGGCGCGTGGAGATTGGCTCAGGTCCTCCCAGCCCTTGCGGAGCCAGACAAATGGCCTCGTCAGCGAAACACTTATGATCGGCAGCGGCTCGACTAGATGCCCGCCCAAATGGGTTGCGGTACTCATTGCGATTCCTCCAGGTGTTCATGCTGCTGTTAACCGACGGTCATTGCTGGCGAAGCGACTGCGCAGCTCGAAGAGCCCAGTGCAAGGCTATTTGAGAAAGCTCGGCACTGGTGGCTGGGAGTCACTCACCAGGCTCCGGGGCACCGCCGTCGGCGAGAGTCAAAAACCAACTACTCTTCTCGGTTTTCTACTCAAGCCTAGTCGGCACCACTGGGTTCCGCAAGGTCCGGCAGCATCATCCATGACGGATCTGAAGGAGATCGGGGGGCAGGCCGCAATGGACCCGATTGGCCATCGCGAGCACAGCCCCCCGACAGGATGCGACCCTATCTCGACGTCGCCAGGGTCACCAGCTCAGGACGACATAGCGTTGCATTTCGTCTTTGCGCAGGAGCAGGAGGACCCGCCCGGCTTCGCTGCCTGCGGTGACCGCCTGCTGGAAGTCGGCGACGCTCTTCACCCACTGCCGATTGACTTGAAGGATCAGCGTACCCGGCTCGATCCCGGCTGTGGCGGCGATCGACCCCGGCTTCACCTCGGTGACCAGGACGCCTTCCCCGGGCTGGACGCCGAACTGCTCGGCGAGCTGCGGGGTGAGGGTTTGCACGGTGAGACCAAGCTCGTCGCTGCGCTGGGTCGGTCCCGCCGATGCCAGCGCATCCGGGGCCAGTGTCCCGATGGTCACGTTCAGGGCCTGACGCTCGCCGTCCCGAATGATGGTGAGCTCTTGACTGCTGCCCGGCGGCGTGAGTGCGACCCGGTTACGGAAATTGCCCACATCACTGACGGGCTCGCCGCGGAAGGCGACGATGACATCGCCCTGACGCAGACCGGCCTTCGCCGCTGGCGTGGCATCCGAGACCTGGGCAATCAGGATACCCTCGCCCTGCTTCATCCCGAATGATTCGGCCAGATCCGCCGTCAAGGGCTGAATCAGGATCCCAAGATAACCACGCGTGACCTCGCCCTGCTCGATCAACTGATTGGCGATCGCATTCGCCAGATTGATCGGGATGGCGAAACCCACACCCATGTAACCGCCGCTCCGGCTGAAGATGGCGGTATTCATGCCGACCACCGCGCCATCGAGATTGACCAGGGGGCCGCCGGAGTTGCCTGGATTGATAGCCGCGTCGGTCTGAATGAAGTCCTCGTAATCGTTGATGCCGAGGCTGGTGCGCCCGGTGGCACTCACGACGCCGACCGTCAGGGTGTGGCTCAAGCCGAAGGGATTCCCGAGCGCGACCACCCACTCACCGACCTCCAGCACCGAGGAGTCGGCCATGGCCAGCGCTGGCAGCCCGCCGGTCTTGATCTCGATGACAGCGACGTCGGACTGGGGGTCGCGGCCAGTCACCTCGGCGTCGAGCTCGCGACCATCCTGGAAGGTCACGCGGATCCGCTCGGCGCCCTCGACCACGTGGTTATTGGTCATGATAAAGGTCCTGTCGGCGAGTAACCCGGTCTGCGGGGCAAAGACGAAACCGGAGCCCTGGCCCATGACTCTCGGCTGACTCCGCGGTGTCTCGGGTCGAGGGCCCTGCGGCAAACCAGGGAATCGATCGCCAAAGAAGCGCCTGAAAAACTCGTCGCCAAAGGGAAGATCCTCGCCGAAGGGCATGGTGAGCGGAGCTTGACTGGCCGTCGTGCGTTTGCCCTCGACCTGGATAAAGACGACTGACGGGGAGACCGCCCGTGCGACCGAAGCGAACGCCTTACTGGTCTCGCGCAAACTCTCCACGCCACCGTCCAACGCGTGTGCCGGAGCCGTCAGCAGGGCGGTCAGCGCAACCATGGCGATCAAGACATGCCTTCTCATCGTTTTCTCCTGACTATCAATAGATTCAATTGTGTGTGGTATCCGATTTCTAGGTTTTTTCGGCGTCGCGCCGGTAGACCTGTTGATCTGAAAACGAGTCACCGCCCATCCTGGAGCACGAACGAAGATCTGGATCGACCGCTCAGGACTGGGCCCAACCGCGCCACAGATAGACCCACCAACCCAAATACTCCTTCACGGCACGCGTGCTATCGAACAGTGACTCGGCATCCGGGAGCCAACGGATCGGGTGATTGGGCTCAGGCATGACCTCGAAGTCGGTCGCCGCCGGCACCGCATCGATGCCGACGGCGCGGAACGTCGCGACGGCGCGTGGCATATGCAAGGCCGATGTCACCAGAAGGACCCGGTCGATGCCTTCCGTACCCAGGATTTCCGCGGTGTAGACTGCGTTTTCGCGGGTAGTGCGGCTGCGCGCCTCGAGCAGGACCGCCTTGGGCGGCACGCCCAGATCGGCCAGAAGCTGCAACATGGCATCGGCCTCGGAGCGGCGTTCGCCGACCCACTCCACGGAACCGCCGGATAGGATCACGCAGGGCGCCTTTCCGGCATGGTAGATCCGCGCCGCATGCCAGAGCCGATCCGAGGCCCGCCCCAGATCGGGATAGGGCCAGTTCGGCGGGGCACCGCGGATACCTCCGCCCAGGACCACGATGGCATCAGCAGCCGGCAAGCTCGCGACCGGCTCCGGGGCGAAACGTCCCTCCAAGGACAGCCGCAATCGATCGGACACCACTGGCATGGACCAGAGAGCGAGCCAAAGGATCCCGGTCACCAGGACCAATATCCCGGATCGACGCCGGTCCATCATCAACAGGACCAGGGCCAACAGGGTCAGGCTGATCGAAAATCCGAGCGGATAGGCGAATTGGCTGAGCAGCTTGTCGAGATACAGCATCGTCAGCATTGCGGCAGGAGACCCATGAGCCGTTCGAGCTACTTGAGATACATGGATTTGAGGTGCGCGGGCACGACCGCATCCACGTCGGTCGCAGGGATGCCGAGCTGACCGAGTCCGTCCTCTCGACAGAGGCTATTCACCTGAAGGGATCGATAGTTGTCCGTGCTGAAGGGTCGACCCGGGAATGTCTCGAGGATACGCGCCTGGAGTCGGGACAGCCGATCATTCAACGCGATCACGCGGACCTTGCGTCGGATGTGGCTGCCGGTATAGATCAGGATATCGCGCAGCGAGAAGGTGCGCGGACCACAGAACTCATAGACCTTGCCTTGGCTTGCCGGTTCTTCGAGCACTCCAAGCATCGCGCTCACGACATCGCCGACATAGACAGGGGCGAATCGGGCATCGGCGCAGGCCAGCGGGAAGGGTCCCGGCAGGAGGCGAAGCAGCGTCGCGAAGCGGTCGAAGAGACCATCGCCGGGGCCAAAGACCACGGAGGGGCGGAACAGCGTCACCGCGAGACCCTGCTCGCAGGCCGCCATGGCCAGCGCCTCGCCCCTCCCCTTGCTCCTCAGGTACTCGCTCGGACCCTCAGTGTCCGCGTTGAGCGCACTCATGTGCAGATAGACCCGGACACCGGACGCGATTGCGGCCTTCGTGGCCAGCTCGACCAGGCGCACATGTGTCTGCTCGAAGGTGCGGCCTGCGCCTTCATTGAGGATCCCGACCAAATTCACCAGGGCATGGCAGTCGACCATCTGCTCGCGCAGACTGGCCTCGTCCCACTGCTCGACCTCGACCAACTCACACCGCTGAACAAGCCTGAGATGCCGGAAACGATGAGGATGGCGGGTCGGCACCCTGGTCCGATAACCTGCTCGCGAGAGGCGATTCAACAGGTGTCGGCCGACAAAGCCGGTCCCCCCGAGAACATAAATGCATTGATGTCTCATGATGTTGTCTTGATTCGTTTGGGACGTCTCGGCGCCCGTTGTCAGGTTGGGTATAGAATCCGACGACGTGCAGAAGGGATCGTCGCGAGTCCGTAGATGCCCGCCAGGTGAAATCAATTCAATCACCACTCCAAGGGTCATTTCAAAGACCATGGACCCGGGCCGTCGTTCAGGAAAAGCTGATGAGTTGCCGTCGCTGGCAAATCAGCGCCATTTCGAGCCCTCGACCCTCAAGGACCGCTTCCATTGCTAGAGCTCGCCAGCTATCTCGCCATCGGCGCCGCATCAGGACTCCTGGCCGGCCTCTTCGGGGTTGGTGGCGGCGTGATCGTGGTGCCTGCGCTGATCCTGCTTTTCTCTCAGACTATGCAGACTGGGCCGATCTCCCCGGGGGAGATCGGCATGGCCTCGGAATGGATTCCACATCTCGCCATCGGAACCTCGCTCGCTGCCATCGTGGGCACAGGTGCGGCCTCGACCCACGCACATCATCGCCGTGGCGCGGTGCGCTGGGATCTCGTCGCCCGACTCGCGCCCGGCATCGTCCTCGGCGCCTTGTTTGGCGCGGTCGTGGCGGGATTCATGCCCGAGCTCTGGCTCAAACGCATCTTCGCCGTTTTTCTGACCTACGTCGGCGCACGTTTACTCATCCCCCGAAAGGCTCATCGCGACGGGATACTGCCCGGTCCCGCGGGCATGTGGAGCGCGGGCTGCGGAATCGGGGCCCTCTCAGCCCTCGTCGGCATTGGGGG
>RRYU01022775.1_pt1 | contig 11236 bp, 4 predicted proteins | sample 2162651 | NCBI WGS metagenome assembly RRYU01 (sample SAMN10267283, study PRJNA491782) | microbial mat metagenome | isolation source: biomat in the production well | place: Japan: Minami-Kanto gas field, natural gas well KTG3 | collected 2017-06 | reverse complement strand
CCTGAGGAACTTAATCAGTTTATGGCCCTCTACGTGAAGATTCTTGAACGAACATATCTGAATCGGATTGAAGATTACTCCGGTGGAAAAGTTAATTATGAGCAAGAGAGGATAAAAGGTGATAAAGCGATTCTCGACACCGAGTTTGTCTCTGAGAAGTTTAATATCCCGGTGCAGTATAAGCTTGTAGAAAAGCAAGGCGTCTGGCAGATATATGATGTACTGATAGAGGGGGTCAGTCTGGTGCGTAGCTATCGTTCAACCTATAACGAAATTCTGCGTAAAGATGGGTTTGAAGGATTGACCCGGAAAATGAAAGAGAAGCTTGCACAGATGGAAAAGGGTTGATAGAGATCATATGACCATGCTGGCGGAAGACCTTTGTCGTAAAATAAAATCTGATTTTCGATTTTTCAAGTATCTGGATGAGTCCGAAAAATCGATTGCCGGGCAATATCTGGATTGTTGCGAAATCCCTGCGGGAACAGTTCTGTGGCACGAGGGGGATTCTAGCGATTCGGCAGCTTTTGTTGTTGAAGGGAAAATTGAGGTAAAAAAAGAGACGGAATTTAAAGATAAACATGTCATCGTTGGCATCTATGGCGAAGGTTCAGTCGTCGGTGAATTGTGCCTCTTCTCAGGGGATAAGCGTGCTGTAACTGCTACGGCGTTAACCGATGTCTGGCTCTTAAAACTTCAAGCAGAGCGCTTTGATGCTCTGTTGGAAGAGCACCCTGCAGTTGGGGCAAAACTACTTAAAGGAATGTTCCTTGCCGTGACACGAAGGTTGAGAAAGTCATTTGAACGCTTGGCCGCCATATTTTAATCAGTAATACATATTCTGCGCAAAAATAAAGGCCCTCTGACAATCAGAGCGCTTTTGTTTTTTGCGCAAAACAGGTAGATTGCTAGTAGCTTCGATGTTTGAATAAAATAGAGACCCGAACGACATATTCATAGAACAAGATGGTTGTTTCCTGTGCCCGTAATTCTTCAGCCCTGTGAACCCGTCTCATCTCTCTCTCGACAAATTTAGGACCGACCATGACGAACCACATTGGAATGCCGCCCGCTCAGGGCCTTTACGACCCCGCCAATGAACACGATAATTGCGGTGTCGGCTTCATTGCTAATATCAAGGGTAAGAAATCTCACAGTATCGTAAAACGTGGCATTGAAATTCTTTGCAATCTGACCCATCGGGGCGCTGTCGGCGCTGATCCACTGGATGGTGATGGAGCAGGTCTGATGATTCAAATGCCCGATACCTATTATCGGGAAGTCTGTGACTTTGAATTACCAAAGGTTGGTGAATTTGGTGCCGGAATGGTGTTTTTACCCCGCGACCCGGATTCTCGTGATGCCTGCATAGCGATCCTGAATCGGGAATTAACCCGCGTAGGTTGTGCAATTCTTGGCTGGCGCGAGATTCAGACTGACAACAGCTCTATCGGGCGCAATGCCCGTTCTGTTGAGCCAAAGGTCATGCAGATCTTTGTAGGTCGGGGTGAGGTCGAGGTCTCTCGTTTAGATTTGATGCTCTTTCTTGCGCGTAAGCGAGCTGAAAACACTATCCGCGCCAGACAACTTGCCAACAATGAAATGTTCTATGTCTGCTCGCTCTCCAGTCGCACTATCCTCTATAAGGGGATGTTGCTCTCCGAACAATTAAACACGTTTTACCCGGAATTGGATGATGAACGTCTGGTCAGCGCGATTGCTTTTGTTCATCAGCGCTACAGCACTAATACATTCCCTACCTGGGATCTGGCTCAACCTTTCCGCTACGTCGCCCACAACGGTGAAATCAACACCCTGCGAGGTAACATCAACCGGATGCGTGCGCGAACCGCTCTGTTTGCCCATCTCGAACTGGAAGATGCTGTCGCAGACCTGGACCCAGTCATTATTGAAGGCAGCTCTGATACAGCTTGTCTCGACAACGCTCTGGAATTACTTGTAGTAACAGGCCGGAGTCTGGCCCATTCACTGGCGATGATGGTTCCCGAAGCCTGGGTCTCTAAAGCTCATTTACGGCCTGCGGTTAAAGGTTTTTTCGAATATCATGCGACCATGATGGAGCCCTGGGATGGCCCGGCCAACATCGTTGCCTGTGACGGCAAACAAGTCGTTGCTATTCTGGATCGAAATGGCCTGCGGCCAGCTCGCTATTGGATCACCAGTGATGACGAGATCATTTACGCCTCTGAAGCTGGCGTGCTGGATATTGCTCCCGAGAAAATTTTGCGCAAGGAACGTCTTGCCCCAGGAAAGATGGTCCTGGTCGATGTCGAGACAGGCCAGTTCAAGGAAGACCATGAGATCAAAGGGGATCTCGCTGCTGCTCAACCCTATGCCTCATGGGTTAATGAGCATTTGATCCGTCTTGATGACCTGCCCGCGCCGGCTACTCAAAAAGTCCCAAGTATTGGTGAACTGCGCCGTAAGCAAGAGAGCTTCGGCTATACGCTGGAAGAGATGCGGGAGATTATAGCTCCTATGGCCCTGAATGGTCAGGAGCCTGTCAGTTCTATGGGAACCGACACGCCGGTCGCAGTTTTGTCGAAGCGCAGCAAGCTGATCTATTGGTACTTTAAACAACTTTTTGCCCAGATTACTAACCCTCCAATTGATCCTCTTCGCGAAGAGATTGTCATGAGTCTGACCCAGTATATTGGGCCGGCCCGCAATATACTGATGCCGGGGCCAGAGCACTGTCAGATGTTGGAACTCGACCACCCGGTCATCACCAATGCAGTACTGGAACAATTACGCCACAGTGATATCCAGGGTTTTCGTGGCACCACCCTGAGCACCCTTTTTGAAGTGGAACAGGGACCGGACTCGCTGGAGAAACGCCTTGACGCACTCTTTATCGAGGCTGAGGTTGCGGTTGATGCTGGCCGGACTATTCTGGTGTTGTCAGACCGTGGCGTCTGTACACAAAAAGCAGCAATCCCTGCCTTGCTTGCTCTGGCGGGTATCCATCACCATTTGATCCGAGTCGGCAAACGCAGTCAGTGTTCACTTGTTGTCGAAACCGGTGAAGCTCGAGAAGTCCACCATTTTGCTTTGTTGCTGGGCTACGGCGCCGCGGCGATCAATCCCTACCTTGCACTTCAGACTTTGCAGGACATGATCAATCAGGGGATGCTTCCAAATCTGGACGGGAACACTCAGGCTGACGAAGAGACTGATGTTATCATTAAGTACACTCAGAATTATATCAAGGCGGTTGGTAAGGGATTGCTCAAAGTCTTCTCCAAGATGGGGATCAGCACCTTACAAAGTTACTGTGGCGCTCAGATTTTTGAAATCGTTGGTCTTGATAAAGATTTTACCGCAAAGTACTTTCCTGGGACCGCCAGTCGCATTGGTGGCGCAAGACTTCAGGAGATTACAACTGAAAGCCTCCAGCGTCATCAGCTTGCTTTTGCCGAGCATATCGACCCCAATCGTGATTTGGATCGTGGCTCTGAATATTCCTGGCGCCGTGAAGGGGAACTGCATCTGATGAATCCGGAAGTCATTGCTCTGTTACAGCATGCAGTGCGCTCTGGAAGTCGTGATGAATACGATCAGTTTTCTCAACAAGTCAACAACCAGAGTGAACAGCTCTGTACCTTGCGTGGATTGTTCAAATTCAAAGAGCAGAATAAACCCGTCCCGCTTGAAGAGGTTGAGCCGGTCAGCGCCATAGTTAAACGTTTCTGTACTGGCGCTATGAGCCTCGGGTCGATCTCCACAGAGGCTCACGAAGCTTTGGCCATTGCTATGAATCGGATTGGCGGCAAGTCAAACACCGGTGAGGGAGGCGAGGATCCACGGCGCTATACTCCTGATGAAAACGGAGACTCGCGGCGCAGCGCCATCAAACAGATCGCGTCTGGTCGTTTTGGAGTAACACCACATTATCTGGTGAATGCTGATGAGCTGCAGATCAAGATAGCGCAGGGTGCTAAACCCGGAGAGGGGGGACAGCTGCCTGGGCACAAGGTTAGTGATTATATCGGAGAGCTGCGCTATAGCGTCCCCGGAGTCACTCTGATCTCGCCTCCACCGCACCATGACATCTACTCGATTGAAGACATTGCCCAACTGATCTTTGACTTAAAGAACTGTAACCCCAAGGCTGATATCACCGTAAAGCTGGTTAGTGAAGTTGGCGTTGGCACCGTTGCGGCCGGGGTCAGTAAAGGCCACGCCGAGCGTGTCATCATTGCTGGATTTGATGGGGGAACAGGTGCTTCACCGACATCATCAATAAAACACGCTGGTATTCCCTGGGAAATAGGTCTGGCTGAGACTCAGCAGACTCTGGTTCTCAACGATCTACGTGGTCGTATTATCGTTCAGACAGATGGGCAATTGCGAACCGGTCGCGATGTTATTATTGCGGCTATGCTCGGCGCGGAAGAATATGCTTTTGCTACCGTGGCACTGGTTACCGTCGGTTGTATCATGATGCGCAAATGTCACCTCAATACCTGTCCGGTCGGCGTTGCCACCCAGGATGAAGCCCTGCGCGGCAAGTTTGCTGGTAAGCCGGAGCATGTGGTCAATTACTTCACCTTCCTTGCCGAGGAAGTTCGTGAATTGATGGCTGAGCTTGGTGTGCGTAGCCTTGATGAACTGATCGGTCAGACCCAGTATCTTGAGATGGACGATGCGATCAAGCATTGGAAAAACCAAGGTCTCGATTTCGCAGCTATCCTGGCCAAACCTGAGGTCGATGCCGAGATTGCGACTCGTCGGATTCGGGGGCAGGAGCATGGTCTTGAAAAGCAGTTGGATAACGAGGTAATCAAACTTGCCATGCCGGCTCTTGAGCGTAAGGAGAAAGTTCGTATCGCACTGCCGATCCGTAACTCAAACCGGACCTTCGGCACCATGCTTTCCGGCGAAATTGCGATGCGTCACGGTCGTGAGGGTCTGGCGGCCGGAACCATCAATATTAACCTGACTGGAATCGCCGGCCAAAGTTTCGGCGCTTTCCTCGCCCCTGGTATCAATTTACATTTGGAAGGGGAGGCGAACGATTATGTTGGCAAAGGGATGGCTGGTGGCCGCATTATCATCCGCCCCGATTCCAAGGCTCCATTTGTGTGGCATGAAAATTCAATTGTTGGCAACACGGTTCTATACGGTGCCACTGGTGGTGAAGCCTTTTTTGCCGGCAAGGCTGGTGAACGGTTCTGTGTCCGTAATTCTGGAGTGACAGCTGTCGTCGAAGGCACTGGTGATCATGGCTGTGAATATATGACTGGCGGCCGTATAGTATGCTTGGGTCGTACGGGGCGAAATTTTGCAGCGGGTATGTCAGGCGGATTCGCTTATGTGCTTGACGATGACAATCGTTTCCGTCGCCGTTGTAATTCGGCAATGGTCGATCTTGAGCAGATGGCTGTTGAGGATGAAGATTCACAGTGGTTGAAAGAGATTATCACTACACACTATGAAGAGACCGGCTCATATCGCGCAGCCGAAATACTTGCGGACTGGGATGAACAACTGTCCCATTTTGTCCGTGTCTTCCCACACGAATATCGCCGAGTGCTGAATGAGCGCATAGCTAAGGCTGATAGAGAGAAGGAGGCCGCTCATGGGTGATCCACGCGGTTTTATAAAGCACGGTCGTCGTGACAAGACGATTCGACCAGTCGATGAGCGTTTACAGCATCATGAAGAGCACTACGATTATCCACGTGAGGAGAAAGTCAAGACTCAGGCAGCGCGTTGCATGGATTGTGGCGTCCCTTTTTGTATGACCGGTTGCCCACTCGGTAATCTTATCCCTGAGTGGAATGATCTGGTTTATCGTGGTCAATGGAAGCAGGCCCTGAAGGCGCTGCATGCGACCAATAATTTTCCGGAGTTTACCGGTCGCGTTTGCCCCGCGCCATGCGAAACTTCTTGTGTTCTCGGGATCAACGAACCGGCCGTGACGATTAAATTGCATGAAGTGTCAATTATCGACAAGGGGTTTGAAGAGGGTTGGATCCTTCCTCAACCACCGGTCATCCGCAGTGATAAAGCTGTCGCCATTATCGGCAGTGGTCCGGCTGGACTGGCATGCGCCCAGCAGCTTAATCGGGCTGGGCACCGAGTAACCGTTTTTGAGAAGACCGACCGCGCTGGCGGTTTGTTGATGTATGGCATCCCACATTACAAACTTCGCAAAGAGAAGGTTCAACGTCGCATCGATCTTTTAGCCGCTGAAGGGATTGAATTCCGCTACTCCTGTGAGGTCGGCAAGGATGCAACCTTTGACGAAATCAAGTCCTACCATGACGCAGTCGTGATAGCGACCGGAGCTGAAGAACCTCGGGATCTTCCGGTTGAAGGGCGTGACCTGGATGGAATCCACTTTGCTATGGATTTTTTACCGCAACAAAACCGTGCTAACTGGGGCGATAGTGATATCAGCTTCCTTCATCCCAAAAAACAGGTAATCACTGCCAAGGGGAAGAAGGTTATCGTTATTGGTGGTGGAGATACTGGTTCTGACTGTATCGGCACATCCATGCGTCAAGGCGCGACCAGCGTGGTCAACTTCGAACTTCTTGGTCAGCCACCTAAGGAGCGGCTAGCTTCAAACCCTTGGCCTCAGTGGTCGCGTATTCAGCGGATCAGCTCCTCGGTTGAGGAGATGCAGGTCCTCGGTGGGGATGTTCACTATGAACTGATGACGACCCGCTTTATTGGCAGCGGCAGAAAGGTCACCGGTCTGGAGACCGTCAAGGTCGATTGGTCCAACGGTCGCCCGGAGAGGGTCGAAGGGAGTGAGCAGATCTGGAAATGTGACCTTGTCCTGCTGGCCATGGGTTTTCTTGGGCCACGTTCTGAGCTGCTCGAACAGAGTGGTTGTGAAACGGATCCACGTTCCAACATACTGACAGATCCCAAAACTCGTATGAGCTCCATCGACGGTGTCTTTGCCGCCGGAGACTGCCGCCGCGGCCAGAGCCTGGTTGTCTGGGCTATCAGCGAAGGCCGGGAAGTTGCGCGTTGTGTCGATAACTATCTGACCGGGCGCCAGAGCCAGTTGCCTGAAGTCCGCCTTGAGACCTTCATATATTGAATGGTTGGACAGAAATTGAAATAGGTGTGACTTTTTGCTGTGCGGGAAATACGGGAGCATACTGCCCCTAAGTAAAGCTCCGCAGGAGATTAGAGTCGCTGGTAATGATAGTTCAAATAAAGGGTTAGCTGAAAAACAGCTAACCCTTTATTTGGTTCTGCTCAAGGCAAGAGTGAATTTCAATCATCAGCTTGTCCGGTTTTTTTTGGGCACACGCTATCTTGTTTAAGTTAAAGGCAGCCATAAGGAGCAAGATGTTTATCGGTGCAGAAAAGAGCTAGCTAAAACTGGTTAAACTGTGTAATTTTTATGGTTAAGCAAGAGGAACTGACCACCTGCTGCGCGAGATCGAATATTGCATGCACTTTTCTCAAGGTTATGGCGACAAAGGGGGAGAGAACGGGACATGGTTTTTAAGCGTTGGTATCTTATTGCACTGGTAATGATTTGGGTTCTGGTCTGGTCGCCTGTGGCCGCTCTCTCCGGATCGACAGATTGGAATGTCAAGGCGGCTGCCATGTATTGGCAGCCATACCAGGTGACGCTGAAAAGTCTTTATCCGGCCAGGATTTCCAAGTCGATCGCTGTCAGAGCTGAAGTTTATTTATCCAAATCAAAACAGCTGCTGATTAACCTAGAGAAAATGGCCCTTTCCCTGGAAAATGAGATGAACGCCGCGCTCAAACAAAACGATCGCGTTAGGTTCGATGCGCTGGTGACCCAGGCCCGACAGTGGCGAAATCGGGGAGTTAAAATTGGCAGTGCAGCGATTGCAGAAACGTTGACTAACGTCTATGGTCTCAAGCAGGGTTGGTCTTCGCGCCAAAGGTCCCAGGCCAGTCAGCAAGCGTTCAAACTGTTTGACGCATGGGCGGAGGCCACGCTAGTACGTGTCGAGGCTCTGGAAAAATCGTTTGCTCGTCTGGCCGCATGGAATTTCGATTCCGGTTTAGGACTTGACCTCTCTCCTCCAACGACGCCCCCCTCTACTGTGATGTCTTATGGAAAATTACCAGCCCTTAAGCTCTCCGATACGCCGGGCGAGGCACTTACAAACCTTTTCCGCCAATTGCAAGGATCTTTGTCTGCCAAATTTTTTGAACTTAGACATGCTGCTAAGGCATGTAATACCCTCAAGGTGCGAGAAGTTGCAGAGGCGATTTCGCTCCTTCTCACCAGCCTGGAACAACGAGTCGCGCAGACTTATACAACGTTTAAGACCAAAACCGCCACCTGGCCGGCGGCGGAAAAAAAGGCAGAGGAGGCGTTGTTTGCAGGCTTGCGTAAACAACTGGACGGCTGGAAACAGCAGCGGGACAGTATCAGCCGGAAGATGGCGTCAGAGTGCAGCAAGCAAGAGTCTAGGTCCGATAAAAGGTGATGGTCGCCGGACGGACGATGAGTGCTGTCGCCAAAACAAAGGCAGTTATACAAAAAAGCCCCAGTCAATCGACCGGGGCTTTATACATAACTGACTGGAATCAGTTGTCTTTTTGGTCGGAGCGAGAGGATTCGAACCTCCGACATCCTGGTCCCAAACCAGGCGCGCTACCAGGCTGCGCTACGCTCCGAAGGAGGCATTTTGTACCATGAACATCCGGGGGATGCAACAGCTTTTTTAAAGGTTTTGGAACTTCATATACTTTTTACCCCGAGGCGCTGCAACACTACTTCAATAAGCAAAAAGCCCCGTTGAATTCAACGGGGCTTTTTGCGTTTATTAACTAACGAGAATCAGGGCAGAACTGTTTCCAGTGCCGCACTGGTTGCAATACGTTTCTGCTTTTCGAGCTCTTTAGGATCGACCTCGACGAATTTCTCATCGGGAGTGATCTTGAATATCGGCTGTCCCTTGGAGACGATGGTAGCGTCACCAGTATCGATCAGGATCTTGTCGATGGTTCCAGCGAACGGAGCCGGAACCTTATTGAACATCTTCATGACCTCAAGGATGAAGAGGGGCTGACCCTTGTCGAAGTGCATCCCCTCTGTAACGAAAGGTGGCAAACCAGGTGCTTCCTGGGCGTAATACATGCCTCCACCGGGGGTGACAATTTCATCGGCTTTGGTGGCTGGTGGTGGAACCAGCACCTTCTTCATCGCTGCCTGCAACTCTGGATCATGCAGATATTCAGGGATGGTGACCTCAAGGTCCTCTTCGACTTTCAAGTCGTAGAAGTCAGTTGATTCGGCGATCGAGAAGAGGATGCCGAGCAGTTCATTGCCGACAGTGAAGCCCTGATGTGATTCCTGGACCTCGACCCACATCTCTTTGCTGAGGCCACCCTGTGGCGTATCCTTGGCGAGCATCTTGTTGAGTTTAAGGTAGTCACCTTTATCCAGGCCAAACTTCTCTCGGAGATCTGCGTAGAACTTCAATGCAGTTGAGAGCAGCTTGTAGTCGTGATCCCAGATCACTTCAGCAGCAGGAGCATCTTCGCGTGGCATCATGTTGAGATACTCGTAGGTTTCACCGATAACCACTAGCGGGTTGCGCAACCAGGTGATCTTACCCTTCTCAAGTTTGAAGTTGTTTTTGTTGAGGCTTAACCAGCCTGAAAGCAGATGTGGATCTTTAAGTAGGATCTCCATCGGTCGAGTAATCAGGGTTCCTTTGCGGTCGAGTGTTTCAGAGATCGCTTTTTTGATTTCAGGATCAGCACCGAAGATGGTGCTGTAATGTTTCTTGGTCGCAAAGAAAGCAAAGACCTCATCGATCTTACTTGCCTCTTCCTTAAGCCGACCGACCAGGGTCAGGTAGGGTACAACGAAACGGGTGGTCGGCTTAGCCATGACATTATTGCCGATAAACCAGTTGACCAGACCGTAGTGGAATTCGAGGTTGGTGGCCAGATTGGTTCCGCGCAATACCGTACTGCGCAGCACTTTAGAGAGGTGCTCGTAGCTACTGATCCGATCTTCCCCTTGAGTGAGCAGCAGGGCAATGTTCGAATCATAGGCACCAGCCAAGTTGTATTTCATGAATAGGTCGGTGTCAGGGTTCGGCGTGCAGATCCCTTGATCATCTCGGATTTCACCATCAATCGGCTTCGACCAGTAACGGATGACACCGCCTGCACTTGGAGACAAGGAGCAGTCTGTCGCGTTGAGACGAGCTTCAGCGGCAGCACCAAAGCGCGGTATTCTAACCGGACGCGGCAAACGTTTTTTATGCAGGGCGAGCAAAGCCATTGCCTCTACCAATGACTCGACCACGAAGAAGTCGTTTTTGTCCTTGGGATTGACAAACTTGAGTGCGTAAACCAGTTCGGTAACGCGGTGCTCAACCTGGATTCGGGTGTTAACCTCCATGAAGTAATGACGTTCGCCATCGACGATACACTCAAAGGTCGAAGCTGAATCGAGACCGACAGCCTTGCCGAAACGCTCTGATTCTTCCTCCATCCGCTTGAGAACCTTCAAGTCAGATTCAAGTGCTGCAGTTTGCGGCTTGTTTTTGGCTTTTTTGGCCTTCTCGATCTCGAGAGCCAGAGATTCCTGTGTGACTGAGATTTCGAGAAGTTTTTGCTCGTGCATCTGCAGTGAACAATCGCGACCGCCGAGGGCGATGGTCCATTCGCCGTTACCGAGTAACTGGATCTCATTGTGACGTGTCTGCTCGATATTGAGCTCGACCAACACGTTCTTGTTTTCACCGACGCCATTAGCCTTAACCTCAGCAAGAACCTCACGGGTCAGGGCTGGAGCGTCTGAAGCTGCCTTGGCAATTTCCTGGTCGCTGGGGTTCTTCTTGGTCAACAAGGAGGCACCCAGAATCCGTTGCCCCTTGCCGCCGCCGCCGCCGATAACCTTAAGACGGATCCGTGCGCCAGGGTAGTTTTTGAACATAGCAACACATTCATGTTCGACTTGAGCGCAGAGCTCTTCGACCGAGAAGAGGTCGATCCCTTTGTCGTAAGAGGCGGCGAGGATATGGTCAGCCAACTCCTCAAGGCTAAGTTGTTTGTCGGCAAGGATCTTCTTTTCCACCTTCAGACTATCGGCCTTGACCACCGCCACCAGAGCTTCGCGATTCGGGTATTTCTTGACCAGGGTGCGAGCGGTGACATTGTCGATGCCGGGAGTGACTGAAACATCGACGGAGAGTGCCGTGCGCTTGGCTTCATCCTTTTTGCCCGCAGCACGCTGGGTGCC
>RRYU01017857.1_pt1 | contig 11246 bp, 7 predicted proteins | sample 2162651 | NCBI WGS metagenome assembly RRYU01 (sample SAMN10267283, study PRJNA491782) | microbial mat metagenome | isolation source: biomat in the production well | place: Japan: Minami-Kanto gas field, natural gas well KTG3 | collected 2017-06 | reverse complement strand
CCCTCCTACAACCAGGGGGCATACCTGCGGGCGACCATCGAGAGTGTGCTCAGCCAGGACTACCCCAACCTCGAATATATTGTGGTAGATGATGGCAGCACCGACGAGAGTCAGGCGATCTTGCGCACATATGCAGATGAACCGCGTATGCGGTGGTTGGTGGCGGGGCAGCGCAGCCAGAGTAACGCGATCAACATGGGGTGGGCACGCAGTCGGGGGCAGATTCTGGCCTGGTTGAATAGTGACGACACCTACCTACCGGGTGCGATCTCGACCCAAGTAGCTGCGCTATTGCGCAACCCAGAAGTAGCTGCCGTGTATGGCGATGCGCAGTACACCAATGCTGCTGGAGATCCCCTCACCCGCATCTACGCCCGCCCCTACAGCCCCTTGGCCCTATTGCGGCTAGAGATTCCGATTCAGCCAACCGTCTTTCTGCGCCGTGAGATCGTGGCCATGGTTGGCCCACTCAGTATGAGTCGCCGCTACAGTATGGATAGCGACTACTGGACACGCATCGCCCATAGTGCGCCGATGCGACACGTTCCTGCGCTCATCGCCACCTACCGCCTACACGCATCCTCCAAGACCGTCGCGCAGGCAAGTGGGTTTTATGCCGAATGGTTAGCGATTGCCGAAGCATTCTTCACCGACCCGCGCACCCCGCCGGATCTGCGCCGGGAACGCCGGGCAGTGCTGGCCGATATCTACGCCGCGATGGCCAACCAGGAAGCCCAGAACGGGCATGGTGCGATGGCGCTACGCTACCTGGCCTATGCATGGAGCTTGGCAGGGCTACGCCCACGCATGCTCAAGTTCCCGTTGAGCATGCTTGAACACCACATACCGCTCGGCTTGGCCGCACATGCTAGTGCTGCGTGGGGATGGTGGAGGCGGTGAAATCTATATCAAAATCAGTGAAAATCTGTTGCATATACATACTCCAAATTAATGGCATGAATTCTATGAGTAGACACTCTATGATGCTATATACTATGAGTACATTCACCGATCCAACATCACTAGCCCCGGTTGGGCGTGTAACAAGACCCGATCCGGGCTGTAGCGCACCTGGGGCGGTGGTTCGTCCGGGATGCCTAGGGTACGCAGGAAGTGATCGGGCGGCATGGCGGTGATCCGACCCTCATGATCGAGGAAGAGGCGTACACAGGTGAAGGCGAAGGTCAGTTCTTCCTCGCTCTTGAGGATGATCTCGGCTTCGCCTTCACCTTTGCTGTGCGCTTCGGCTCCGGCAAAGATCTTGGTCAGCGCCGAGACATCCAAATCTGACTGTTGGCCGCGCTCGGTGGAGATGGTGACGCTGATCTGGTCGCTGATCAGTACCGAGTCGATCAGTAGCAGTTCGTGGCGCTGCTCACCAAAGAAGATCGCTGCCGCCGGGTTGCCCCGATCAATCTGCTGGTTGGCCAGCGCCCATCCGAGTGCGCCTAGGTCGTAGGCTACCCGGCGCACGCTGGGGAAGGCGAAGCTCAGGTAGGCACCGCGCCCAATGCTGCTGGTGAGATCAGCCGAGGGTAGCCCGAAGCCCTTCAGGAAGCCGCGTAGGATGTGCATCCCTAGATCCATCGTGACGCGCCGCGAACGTTTGCCGCTTACGTCGGTGAGTTGTGAGACCTCCGGGCGTAGCCCGAAGGCACGGGGGTTGCTGAGGAGCGGTAGGAGGTTGCCGCGCCACGCAGTCCGCCCGCGCCGCGCCGCGATGATCGAGAGTGGCCGGATGCGTGAATCGGGTACTCGTACCATGTTGGCGCTGAAACGGTCGTAGATCAGCGCCACAATCGGGTCGGTACGGCATAAAGTAAGTTGTTGCATAGAGTTATCTCCAGTGGGATTTTTCCTACTCCCCATGCCGCCGGGTGGCTCGCATCAGAAAGGGCGGTAGCTCGTACTGCGCTGCTTCGCTGGCTGCTCTGTCCGGTGTGACGGGGGGGAAGCTGGGGCGTGTTGGTATCTGCGGGCGGCTGGCTTGCACGGGTGGGTGGGACGGGAATGGGACGCTCGGTTCACGCGGCGCGATGCGCTTGAGCAGCCGCGTCGGTTTGGTGGGGTGGGGGGGGGGGGGGGTAGGCGGCGCACGAAACCCGGTAGCAACCAGGGTCGCTTTGACCATGCCGGGTGGCAGGCTGGGGTCAATCATTGCCCCAAAGATGATGTTGGCGTTCGTGTCTACGTTCTTGGCCACCATATCCGCACCATGGTGGATCTCGAAGAGTCCCATATCGTCGTTCGCGGCGATGTTGAGTAGCAACCGGCTTGCCCCTTCGATCCGCCCCTCCAGTAAGGGACAGGCCATCGCACGCCGCACCGCATCAGCAATGCGGCTCGGCCCGGTACCAACCCCGATGCCCAACAATGCCGAGCCAGCTTCGCTCATGATCGTCCGAATATCCGCAAAATCCACGTTGATCATGCCGTGGCGGGTAATCAGGTCTATGATGCCCTGAATGCCAAAATGAAGCACCTGATCGGCCATTCCAAAGGCTTGGGTAATCGAGGTGTTGCGCTCCGATGCCTGTACAATGCGGTCATTCGGGATCGTGATGATCGTATCGGTCATGGTGCGCAGTTGGTTGATCCCCTGCTCGGCCACTTTGGCGCGTCGGCTGCCCTCGAACTTGAACGGGCGCGTCACGATCCCCACCGTCAGTGCGCCCATCTCACGGGCGATCTGGGCCACCACCGGCGCCGCGCCTGTCCCCGTTCCGCCCCCCATCCCTGCCACAACGAAGATCATATCCGCTCCGGCCAGCGCCTCGCGGATGTATCGCTGGCTCTCCTGGGCGGCCAGTTGCCCCACGAACGGATCACCCCCGGCACCTAGGCCACGGGTGGTGGTCTCGCCCAGGCAGATCTGGGTGGCGGCATGCGCCACCTGGAGTGCCTGGTAGTCGGTGTTGACGGCGATGAGATCGGCGCCCTGTATACCGCTGCCGAGTAGCCGGAGAATGACGTTGCCCCCCGCCCCGCCAACCCCGATCACCTTGATGGTGATCGGTTGTAGCCCCTGGCTGATCGGTTCGGCGATGAGTTCGGAGAAATCCGGGCTGATACATAGTTCAAAGGGTAAGCCGGGGCTTGTATGTTCCTGGTGCATATATCCAGAGGTGAGCACATGAACCTCCTGTTGTGTTTTTTCTAATCGTGAGCAGTTGTTAGCCATGGTTTCAGAAGAGCCGAATCAGCTTGACCGTTGCGTCCCCATGGGCGTCCGGTTAAGCCCAAAGGTAGCACCGGCTTCTAGCCGATTGGTGGTGCATCGTGACCGGCTGGAAGCCGGTGCTACCTTGGCCTCACACGGCAGCGACGGGGTGGCCGTGTAGCACCGGCTTCTAGCCGGTTGGTGGTGCATCGTGACCGGCTGGAAGCCGGTGCTACCTTCGGACATTCGTAGGGGTGTGACGTAACATTGATACCGCTGGCGAGTTGGCTCTATGCCCTTCCTGGGAGCGAGGGCGTCCCGCCCTCGCCGTGGATGCGAGGGCAAGATGCCCTCGCTCCCGGATTCGCCAGCGGTATTAACGTTTTGCACGGTACGATCACAAAACGGTCGTACCCGTCTCTATGCCCTCCTCGTGCTGGCTTCGACAAGCTCAGCCAGCGGTGCGGTGGTGCGTTGGCTTCGACAAGCTCAGCCAGCGGTGCGGTGGTGCGTTGGCTGAGCTTGCCGAAGCCAGCCACAGCACTACGACATCGTGCTACCTCGGTACCCCAACCCGTACTTGGCTCAGATCAAACGCACTACTGGCATGCAGAATCCGCAGCAACCAGGCCAAGGAACTGCGTTGGCGCGGGCTGGCATGGTTCAGGTCGCCCTCGCTGGCAATGATCATGTTCGCGTTGGTGCTGGGGGTCTCCCGCAAGCGGGTGATCGTCCCGTCACGCTGGATGTAGTAGTGCCAGAAGTCCACCACCGGCAGGGCTAGATCGCTGGCGAGTGGGCCAGGGGTCGGCCAGAGGATGATCTGTTCGATCACCTGGGGCGGCTGGGGTGTGTCGTACCAGCGGCTCAGATCGTGGATGCGCGGTTGTGCCAACGCTTGGCCGAGCAACTGCCCCGTGACTGTTCCGGGTAGGTGTTGGGAGCCACTCACATAGGCGCTCAGGTGTCCAATCGCGTCGGAGCTTTCATCGCCCAGGGTGGCGACGAGACCATTGATCGGTGTTCCTTCTGGCACGGGGCGGTCGTAGGCCCAACCGGCACGGGGCAAGCGACATGCGACCACGTCTTTGGCGAAGGGCATGAGCAAAAAGTGGGCCTCGCCAATCTCCACCTCTTCGGGTGTGCCCAATGGCGCACCGAGCTTCTTGTCCAGCGCGTAGCGCACCAGGGTGGCCTGCTCTTCAAACTGGCGCCCGGCCTGCTCGCGGTAGAGGCTGTCCAGCAGGCTGCGCCGCAGGAGTGTGGCCTGTGCGATGGTCATACCGGGTATGCTGCGCTTGCCCGCCACCACCGCATGCAGGTCGCTCAGCCGGTAGATCGTCTTCCAGTTGGGAACCGGCGAACAGAGGCTGTCGTAGGCGAAGTGCTGGCAGACATACGCCTTGCCGTTGCTGATGGTGAGGCGCTGGTTGGGGCCAATCGGTACGCCCAGGTTGTCCAGATTCTTGAGGACGTACTGATGGTGCGCCCAGTCGGGGCGGTAGCCATTCACCGGATCGGCATGGCGAAAGAGTAGTTCGAGCAGCGCATCGCGTAGTGGGCCGGCCTCGGTCTGGCTAAGGCGCTGCACCTGGCTGGGATCGGCTTCGGCAAGCTCGGCCACCGGGGCGTAGAGCAGATCACCAGCATAGATCTCGACCACAAAGATGCCCGCGTCGGCCAGCGGGATGCCACGATCCTGGTCGTCCTGCGCCGTACCCAACGTGGCGCGACGGGCACTCGGCGCGGCCACGGGCATCCCCAGTTTGGCCTGTTGCGCCAGGGTGAAGAAGGGCCACCCCGCACTGATACCGCTTCCAGCACTGCGGTAGGCCAGATCGAGGAGATGCGCCTGGAGCTGCACCACCAGTTCGGGCGGAGTAGGTGGGGGAGCCTGTACCTCACTATAGACCTCGTTCACAAAGCGTTGCCAGGGAAACCCGGCCGGGTCACTCTTGCGCCCAGGGGCAATATCGAGGTGGCGCACCAGTTGGTTACGCGGAATGTCGTAGCGAGTCACCAGGGAGCGACAGAGCCAGAGTGCAGCCGCATACTGCGCGGCGGGGTAGGGGTCACGCCCATTATTCAGATTCTCCAACTCAATCCCTAACGAGTAGGTATTACAGCCACTCACCTGCTTGCCATCCACCTGCCAACGGCTCACCCCGGCATGCCATGCCGTGTTGGCATCATCCACCAACTGCACAATACGCCCCTGCTTGCTGATGTAGTAGTGGGTCGAAACCGGGCGGCTCTCACTCCCACCTATGCGCAACCAGTTGAGATCCCCCGGCCCGCGCCCCGCTGTGGCGTGCAGGACGATCATGCGCACTCGCCCTTTGCGCCCACGCTGGTAGTGCGGTCTGCTCATTGGCATCTGTTCGATCTGCATCGCTACCTCCCCATTCCTCAGTAATCCCTACCCCCCCACCATCTCCGCCCCCTGGATCGTCCCGCCCTCGGCCAGCACAATTTGACGCCCGTTACTCCCCTGCATCCGCAGGTTGTGGACATGCCCACCATTACGGGCAATGATCGCCTGCTGCGGTGCAGCCGAAGGAACAGCAGCGGGACGAGGTGCTGGTCGTAGGGAGATCGGCCCGCTATCGCGTGAACGCACATAGAGGGCGGGCACGTACCACGAGACCTGTTCCGCCTCTTCAACATAGAGCGCCCGACGGGCGAGCGCGAGCGCAGCCCCAACACTACGCCCCTCACTGAGCGCCTGGTAGATGATGGCCACGAGGCGATTCGCAGCCGCAATCCTGACGGTCAGTTGCATCCCCAGCACCACCGGTACACCCGCAGCACAGAGCGCGGGGGCTACCGCACTCTGGATCTCGTTGCGCACATCCCCGTTCTGCCCCAGCATTGCCCCCTGACATGCGTGCAGAATCACCATCCCCGCCGGACTCAGGAGCGGAGCCAGGACATTCACCGGCGTCCAGATCCCCCGGTCGTGGCCATCGAGCAACAACGCCCCTACGCCATCGCGGTAGCGCCCATGGCCGTAGTAGTGGATGATGTCGGGTGGCGTATCGGGATTGATCGCGGCCACCAACGCCTCCCGCGTTGCCGGAGCAATCTCCACCATCTCGGCCATGCCCCGCTCAATCAGGGGTGCCCAGGCTGCCTCGCGGGTAACCCGCTCAACATGGCGCAACTCCTCACGAATGCCTGCTTCGGGCGAGATCGCGAGGATACGCAGCGGGCCGTCGGTTGCACGCGGCGGTGGCAGCGCAGCGGGCAGATCCAGACGCCGCACACAGGTGGCACTGGCCCCACGACTCAGCAGCAGCGGGGTTGGCCCCTCGTCCCAGAGCAACTCCCAGGGCAACGCCGCCCACTCCACCCCGCTGGGCGGGAAGCATAGCTCCAGCCCCAACGCACGCCCCACCACCACGGCATGATCGCGAATCGTCGCCAGCGCAGTCGCCCCGACCTGATCCAGCGTCAATGCGCGGAAGAGCCGCCGCCCCACCCGCTCCGACGCAGTCGGCTCCACCCGATCTCCGCTCCACAAACCGAGACGCTGCAACCGCTCACGCTCCACGCCACTAAAACTGAAACGCTCCTGCTGCTGCTCCGTCCACGCTATCGGGTAGGCGGGATCTTGCAGCACATCGAGTGCCCGCAACACCAACCCCAGATCGGCGGGGGGGAAGGGGTTGGGCACACGACTCTCGCGTACCCCCAGCACATCCGCTTCCCAGCGCAGCAACGCCCCGCCCGTTACTGGTTGGAAAATGAGACGCAGAATGATCGGATCATGAGTTGGTGGCATAGACTCCTCGTCACAGATCGCGCACACGCACCATACGAAAACCCAGGCTCGGTAGGCGCTGATCGGGCTGGTACCAATGGCTCAAGCCACAACGCAGTTCCGGCGCACCCAGTAACAGATCGCCCCCGCGAATCAGCGGGGTCTCGCTGCGGCCAACATCCTCACAAGCCACCAGCGCGTCCGAATCCTCGGCCAGACTGGCCGTCCACTCCCAACAATTGCCCAGCAGATCGAGCGCCCCACACACCGCCGCACCCGCCGGAAAGACCCCCACTGTTGCCACGGACTGCATCCCCAACCCGGCATAGGCAGCGTGACTCGGCGTTGGTGCTGCATCACCCCACGGGTAGCGCCGCTGATCGGTATGACGCGCCGCACGTTCCCACTCGCGCGCCGTGGGCAGACGCAGACGCTCATTGGCAGCCAGCCACCCCACCCGCTGCCCCAACTCGGTCAGCCAGGTGCAGTAGGCATGTGCCTCGTACCACGAGACCCCCACGACAGGTTGGGAAGGTGCATGACAACTGGGATCTTCCCAATAGGCCGGTTGGCGCACCTCCTGGTTGAGCCACAACCACCCCGTCTCACTCCACCAGCGCCGTTCGTGGTAGCCGCCCACCGCAATGAACTCGGCATATTCAGCATGAGTGACCGGCAAGCGGGCGATGTGCAACTCCTGACCCAACGCTGCCGCATAGAGCCGGGGGCGATGCTGAGCGGTTGAGGTTCCCTCATCCCCCAACCAGAAGGCTCCGGCATAGAGTGGACACCAGTAGCCCCCATCGGCTGAATCACCACTCACCACATCAAAGCGACGCGGATCACCCAGCCGCCCCAGCAGATCACCAGCGGCGAGCCGACTCTCCAACGCGATGGCCGGGTCGGCCAGGAGATCGCGCAGCGCGGCAATTGCCTCCTCCCAGGCGCGCTGGCTCGCCCCATGACGCCCGATGTCGAGCAGACACTCCCCTGCCAACACCACCGCGTGCTCACGCGGGGGCGGTGTCGCGAGCAGGTGCAACAAGAGCCGCTGCGCCTCACGCTGCGGTGCCGAGCCAATCGCCAACCGCAACACCTCGCGCCAGCGCGGGTCGCGGCTATAGTGCTGGAAGAGCCCATCGGGATCATCCACCGTCACCGACTCGAGCAAGCCACGTGCCGCCAGATACTCCTCGAAGGTCAGGTGGAGAAAGCCAAAGCGGCGGTAGCCACGCTCCTGGAGCAAGCCGGTATCGCGGCGCATCAACTCGACAAAATCCTGGGCCATGCGGCGGGCACGGCGGCGCTGGAGCCCATCGGCCTGGATGAGCGTAGCCGCAATATGAGCCTCCAACTCATCCTGATCCACCAAACCACCCGGATGCTCACGATGAATCCAGAGCGCCACCGGCCCCAACAGATTGACCACGAAACGCTCATCAAGGCGCTCATCCCCCAGGTAGAGATCCACAGCCCGCCCAGAGAGCGAACGCGCCCGGTTCCAGGTCTCGGCCAGTGCCTCGACACACAACCGATAGAGATCCACCCGCCGGTCGGGCAGACGCGCCCCTTGGTTATAAATAAGCGCCAGAATCGTGAGCAAGAGCGGATTACGCGCCAACGCCGCCACATTCGCATCGGCCAAGACCACCGCACGCAGCGAGCGACTACGCTGCTCCACCCGTCCGGCCAGTTCCGAAGCCACCGCATCACGCACCAGATCGTGGTAGAGATCATCACCAATCGGGTACGCAGCTTCGGCCAACGTCTCATAAGCCAAGTTCCAGCGCCAGATAAAATCGCTCATCTGGGCCGTATCGAGCGGCTCAATCACCACCGTCGTAAAGATCTGGGAATCAAGCGGCGCATCGGCATAACCGACACTCCGGCTCGTGGCAAGGAACCGATTCCCCGGCGCATCCCATTCCCGCACAAACGCCTCCAGGCTACGCACAATCCCGGCGCGGTCGGTACGCACCTCATCGAGGCCATCAAAGAGGAGCAGAGCTTGACCGCGTTCGAGCGCCCGCACAAAGAGCGGCGTATAGTCGGGCTGCGACAACCCGGCGTAGTAGTCGCGTAGATAGCAGAGCGGAGCCAAATCGGCTCCACCGGGGCGACTGCGCGCATCGGCGAAGGCGGCCACCGGGAAGAAGATCGGCAACCAATCGGCCCCAACCAGACAGGGCTGGCGGGCGGTGGTACGCCCCAGGCGGGTGAGCAAGTAGCGCACGAGGGTACTCTTGCCACTGCCAGGATCGCCCAGCACCACAAGGAAGGGCTGCTCACAGACATAGGCATGCAGAGGGCGGGGCGCAACGTGCTGGGCACCAGTAGCGCGGTGCAGATCGCTACACAACCGTGCTTGGATAGGGATATAGATCTGTTCGAGTTGTAGGTGCGCAGCGGCCTGCATCTGAATAAGGCCACGAAAATCGAGTGTCCCAAAGGCTTCGAGCACAAACGCACGGTAACGCACAAAGAGCGCCCCAATATCAGCAGGGACAGAGCTTGGGAAGGTATAGAGATCGCCCTGCACAACCGTCTGGTGGACGTGGGCAATCTGGGCACCGTGCGTCGCCACAATCGCCTGGCTCGGTTCAACCAACAGTTGATCGAGCAGAGAACGGGCAGGCTGGTTAATCCGCAGGTGATCGAGCATCTCACGCTGGGCTGGAGTTGGCAAATGGGAATGCAAGCGCGACTGGGCATGCAGAGCTTCGGGCAACGCATGGCCAAAGAAGAACGAGACCACCGGAGCCACATGCTGCCAAGCAGGCAGATCCAGACCAAGCAAATCGGCCTGGGGGCGCAACACCCGCCGGTAGTAGTCAATCAATGTAGCCACATGCGGTGTCTGGGTAAGCAAAAACTCCTCCATCGCCATCTCCCGCAAAGGAGCCACCAACGGAGACGGATGGGACAAGAGTTGCAGGAAGAGATCCACCAATGCAGGATCGGCAATCTCGTGGCGCAGATGATTCACTGCTTGGGTCGTTGCGCGCACAAACGCATTCCGCAGCGCAGGTTGATCCAGATCGCCCAACTGGGCGGGCAAGACCGCACCCAGCATCGCCGTCACCCGCTGCGCAGCATGCACCAGTGCCTCAAGCAGAGCAGGAGCTACGTCACTCACGAGGCCCTCCGCTGCGCCGGTGCAACCAGATCCTCATTCAGCAGACGCACCAGGAGCATGGCATCCCGGTGCCCCTGTGGCTTACGCACCACGGCCCGCAGACGCTGCTTGGCAATGCTGGCACTCCCTACGCCGGGGCGGGTGGTTGGCCGTGGCGTCGTGCGCCGAAAGGGTAGAACCATTGAAGCACCTCCATTGTCACTTCGAATTGGCTAATCATTGCTTGCTAGGCCCACTAAAACACCTTGTTGGAACCGTTTAGGTTAGTGCTAGTATAACTATCGGGTTCTTATTGGGTGCTTATTGGGGTGTCACAGGGAGTAAATGTTATGCTTCCTGTGAACTATGCGAGCTACTATAGCACGTAGTAATTTGTTTGTCGATAGCCATTTAGGGATCTTATCGGGCAATTTTGCCCCACTTTACCCCTTGCAAAAATTCCTACTATCGTGTATAGTTTTCTCAGGCAGCCGGGATTTCTCGGCAAATATGCACAAGAGCAACCCAAACCAGACCAAGCCGCATATGCAGCCCAGGCGGCACAACCAACAGAGGAGTAACCTATCTAGCGTCCCACAAGCACCCAACAAGAACCCGGTGAATTTCCCAAAACTGCCGATCCAAGGTCTAAGAAGTACTGTACAATCGCCTAGAAGTGTAGTATGATACACTTCGGAAGTAGCAACAAGAGGCACATTATGTCGACCGAGATCCTCCAAGGGAATATCCACACACAGGGAGATACCGTCCTGTTGCGCGTCCCACTACAGGTGCTGGGCCTATCTGCCATCTACGCCACCATGCTCAGCCGCTTGGAGCGACACTTTCCGATCAAGCCCGATCACACATGGGCTGAGGTAACCGGTGGGGTGATCGTTTCACTTGCGCCACTGGCCTTGGAGGCACGACGACACAGCAAACTGGATTGGCGAACGTATGAGACGACCCTATGGCTGAGCTTCTTTGCTTCAGGTGCGCCGATCATCATGTGGCAACTAGGCGAGGCAATGATGCGACAGTACGAGCTACTGCGTTACACGGGGAGTCGCGAACGAAAGCGCGTAGACTATGGCGACACTACCACGCCGTTGGCCCGCCGAGGTCGAGGAGGAGCGGGGGAAGGCGATTGTGACAGCGAACGATGCGACCCAGAGCTTAGCCCAGGCGCAGAGTACGCTTGATACAGC
>RRYU01004907.1_pt1 | contig 11259 bp, 9 predicted proteins | sample 2162651 | NCBI WGS metagenome assembly RRYU01 (sample SAMN10267283, study PRJNA491782) | microbial mat metagenome | isolation source: biomat in the production well | place: Japan: Minami-Kanto gas field, natural gas well KTG3 | collected 2017-06 | reverse complement strand
TCCAGCGGGGCGTTCGTTCTTCGCCATATTACAAAGTAGTATCTTTACATTCTTGGCAAGTAGCAACGCAATCGATCCATTTCTAACCGAATTTGGCTCTTATTATGAGAGCATGAAGTTAGCAGCACGGCGCTCTTCTTCTAAGAATGATGATGAGAAAAATCTCCAAAAGACCATAGAAAATCTTATTGAGACTATCCTGCAAGGCACACATTTTGTTGAAAAGGGTAAGGATTTTATTCTAACGAAGGATGGCCGTAAGATTGATATTGCCTATTCTTCTTCTGGGCAACAGGAGATGCTCCCCCTATCACTTATTCTTAGCGCAATTCCTTTTGTCCGAAGATATAACACGTTGGGTAATGCAATTTATATTGAAGAACCTGAAGCGCATCTTTTTCCTTCAGCACAACAACATATTGTAGATTTACTTGCTACGATTTACAATAACGCACGAGTGCCTGCTCAGTTTATCATTACTACACACAGTCCTTATATATTAGCTGCGTTCAATAACCTGCTACAAGCTGGTATTATCCAGAAAAGTAGTTCTGAAAGTGAGTTGAAAGAACTTGAATCAGTTATTCCTCGCGAACGAATACTAGATCCAAGTAGATTGCGAGTTTATTCTCTACATGATGGTGTGTCTGAGAATATCATCTCCTCGGAGACAAATCTTATTTCTACGAGTATTTTGGATGAAGTATCGGATCAACTGGCAATACAATTTGATCGCCTATTGGAGATAGAATGAACCATTATGGCTATTCCACCTGAGTGTATCACGAGAACTACGCAGACCCGTATTGTTTGTCAAGAAAAATCCAGTAAAATAACTTTTGTTAACACATCAAAACAAGAAGTACAGAAAATAACCGTTGATGATTGTGCCATCACGAAAGGTTATAGATGTGATTACCTGATAATTAACGCAAATAAAACCGAGTACTTTGTTGAATTGAAAGGTCGAGGCATTGATCATGCTATTGAGCAATTGGAAGCCTCGATGGCCGCAATCAGCAGTAGTGGGAAAACGACAAAATGGTGCTTTATTATTTCGTCTCGTTGTCCTCTTCTAACATCAAAAATCCAAGAAATTAAGTTAATATTCCGCAGAAAATACAATGCTATTTTGATTATTAAAAATCAACAATACGAACACCCATTATAAACATAGAACCATCGGCAAGGCATAGTAGGTATGCGCAAGATCGGTGCGCAGTAGCAGGCTCTTCCGCAAGACACTCTAGCCAGTACCGAGGAGATGCCATGAACCGAACCCGGTCTACCATCCTGATCAGTGGTATGCTGGCTGCCTTCAGCTTTATTGGCGGCCTAGTCGCCAACATTGCGACTGGAACCCTCCCCGATGCGATTACCGCGCACGGTTGGGTCTTTTGGGTGTTGACCGGCATCTTCATGCTGATCGTCGTCTGGTTGACGGTGGCGGCGGCGCAGGTTGAGGCTACCGAGAATACCAAGGATACCGATACCTGCCCCTGCTGCCCGAACTGGTACGCACCCCCCTCTGGCTGAGTATCAGCGCCGAGGTGTGGAGCACCAGCCAACGCCAGAGAGCGACCTCGCGGCGCTGAAGGCAGCGATCTGGGATGCCTACCTGACGCGCATGCTCACACGTGCCGGGGCGGCCTGCGCCTACCGCGAGCCACAGGTACGCCACTACCTGGGCTGGCTGGCTGCGAGCCTGCAGCAGCAGGATCTGAGCGAACTCTTTCTGGTGCGCATGCAACCGGACTGGCTCGCTCCCAACCTACTCCGCCGCTACCGCCTGCGCAGTGGGCTGGCGGGCGGGGTATGCACCGCCGGGGTATGTGCGCTTCCTACAAACCATGGCCGATCTGCAACTGCTGCGGCGGCGCGGTGGTGGCTTCTCGTTCTACCACCTGGAGCTGCGCGACCATCTGGCGGCGCGGTGGGGTGCGGAAGTCGCGACTGTTGTTGGCTGAGCTTGTCGAAGCCAACGGTGGCGCTGGCTGAGCTTGTCGAAGCCATGCTGCTCAGCCCAGAACTTCTTTGTGCGAACATTTTTTTACCCGCCATAATGCTGCAAAAATGCTTGCGGTGAGATGATGGGGATGTTGCGGAATGGATGCAATTTCGTATCGAAGACACACCTAATCGTTGTCATTGAGGATATCCTGGAGTATCTCAGGGGTCATACCCCGTGCTTGGGCGGTATGACTGATGCGGGTCATCAATGCAGTAAGTGTTTCGCTGCTATCAAACGCAGCATCTATTTGATGATTGATGAGCAACTCAATCTTCTGTTGCACCTCCTGGGGGGCAACTCGGAAGAGTTGGGCAATGCGTGGGGTCACGCGAATGGTGATCGTTTCGGTGGTCATGATCCCTTCCTTACTTCTAGGGCGTTGCTCTTGGCTGCCTCCCTTCTATTCTAGCCCGCTTTGGGGCTAAATTCTAGTCCCTCCCCACCACAAGCCCCCCAATTTGCACACCACGCCACAGGCTGCTATGATGCGACGAATCAAGCAAGAATTATTAGGTATCAAGCAGCACCATGATCTGGACTATCTCCGACCTCCACCTCTCCTTCGCCCAGCCCAAACCGATGGACATCTTTGGGTCACACTGGAAGGATCACGCGGAGCAGATTGCCCGCCGCTGGCGCGAACGAGTCGCGCCGGATGATTGGGTGTTGGTCGCCGGGGACATCTCGTGGGCGATGAAGCTGCGCGATGCCCTGGTGGATCTGCGCTGGATTGACGCGCTGCCGGGGCGTAAGGTGCTCATCCGGGGCAACCACGACTACTGGTGCTCGCGACGGGTCAACCCGATCCGCCCGCAACTCCCCCCCAGCATTGCGCTGCTCAGTGCCGATGCGCTGCATCTCGGAACGGCGGTGGTGTGTGGCACACGCGGCTGGATTACCCCGGAGACGCCGGGGTATGATCCGGCGACGGACGAGGCGATCTACCAGCGCGAACTCACCATGCTGGATCGCGCCTTAGAACACGCCACCCAACTCGCCGCCGGAACCCTCCCCATCATCGTGATGCTCCACTACCCCCCCTTCATCAACCGCCAACCCAGCGAATTTGCCCGCCGCATCGCCGCCGCTCGCGCCCGCGCCTGCATCTACGGCCACCTGCATCGCCGCCACGACCATGATCACGCGATGAACGAGACGGTTGAGGGTGTCTCCTACCAACTCACCGCCTGCGATTACCTCGGCTTTGGGCCGGTGGCTGTACGTGGCATAAACTGAACGAGTGTTCGTAAAATACTTGCCAAAAGCTCCCTGATACGGTATAATACGGGGAGCATTTTAGCGCGTTGTAAAGCGTAACAAGCGGGCTGTCACCCCTGGTGGGGGTTCGGGGGCGCCAAGCCGCCCCGAAAATCTTTTTTGGTGGTGTTTGGCGGCACAGCCGCCAAACACCACCAAACATTGGGGGGGTGGGGCTTCAGCCCCAACGACATTGCACATACCCTGGCATCAGCCTGTAGGAGAATAAAAGTCTTATGGAAATAGGGATTGTCAAGCCGGTCAGCATCACCACCGAGATGCGCACAGCCTACCTCAGCTACGCCATGAGCGTGATCGTCTCACGCGCACTCCCCGATGCGCGAGACGGCATGAAGCCGGTGCAACGGCGGATCATGTATGGCATGTGGGACATGGGCTTCCGGGCCAACTCGGCCTACAAAAAGAGCGCCCGTATCGTTGGTGATGTGCTTGGTAAGATGCACCCCCATGGCGACTCCTCGGTCTATGATGCCCTGGCTCGCCTCGCCCAGCCCTGGAATATGCGCTACCCGCTGATTGATGGGCAGGGCAACTTTGGGTGTTTCACCGGCGATACGAAGATCAAGTTGCTTGACGGTACTGAAAAGAGTTTCGCCGAACTGGCCCAACTCCCGCCTGACGAGATCTTCTACGTCTACTCAGTCAATGCTCACGGCGACATTGTTGTTGGCGAGGGGCGGCATTCGCGCATCACCCGCCGCAAGGCCGAGATCATCGAGTTGACCTTTGATGATGGCTCAACTGTGCGTTGTACTCCCGATCACCGCTTTATGCTACGCGATGGGAGTTGGAAGCAGGCGCAAGATCTTACCATCGAAGATAGCCTGATGGCGGGCTACTTTGATACTGCTTCGGTGCGGAATCGGACTAATGATTACTTGCGGGTTCTCCAACCACGTACTGGTCGCTATGAATTTGTTCACCATTTAGCGGATCGCTATAACGCCCTCCATGATCGAGTAAGTGCGATCAGTGGCTCTTTTGTGCGCCATCACATCAACTTTAATCGCTTTGATAATAGACCAACCAACATTGTACGTATGGGTTGGTTGGAGCATATGCACCTCCACGCCAATCATATACGCGAGCTGTGGGATAGTGAGACATTCCGGCAACTCCAGCATGATGGTGTGCAACGGTATTATGCGAATAACCCCGATGCGCGTGAGCAACGCCGGATGCGGATGAGCGAACGTAATAGCGATCCGACATTCCGAGCAGAAAATGGCCCACGGGTTGCGCACTCACTACGAGCGCTTTTTGCCGCTCATCCTGAACTATCACAACAGATCAGTGATCGCATGCGTGAACTCTGGCGTGATCCTGACTATCGGGCGCGTATGTCTGAGGCACTACGAGGCGTTGCACGTCGCCCTCTGAGTGTTGATGAACAGGCCCGTATTGCTGCGATTATCAGTGAGAAGAGTCGTGCAATGTGGTCTGATGATGCGATGCGCTCGCGAATTAGTCAGGCCATTGCTGAGGCGATGAGTGATCCAGAAATACGGGCTAAACTGAGTGATCATGCTCGCCAACTATGGCGAAAGCCAAGCTATCGCGCTCGCTTTTCGCCCGATCATCATCGGCGTATGGCGCATACCTTATGGTCTCGCCCTGAGATGCGCGCTTTGCATCGGGCTAAACTTGAACAACAATGGGCTGATCCAGCTTTCCGCGAAGCTCAACGCGAGGGTGTTTGTCGGAGCAATGCGGCTCGCTTGGCTGCTAACCCTTCAATGATGCATGATCTTGCTGCTCAAGCATCGCTTACGCTCAGGCAGCGCTGGGCCGGTGTTGATCATCGTCACCAAGTCATGCGCTCGAAGATTGCTGGCTATGTGGCTCGCCTCCTTGCCGAGTTTGGCCGCGAGCACTTGACGCCTGAGATCTACGATGCCCAACGCAACGCGAACTGGATTCCCTCCTTCCGCAAGGCCGTTGCGTATTTCACCGGCTTTGATGAGTTGCTGGCACTGCCAGCTACTCATAACCATCGAGTTATCAACATCCAGCGTCTAGCTGAGCATGTAGATGTCTACGATATTACCGTTAATGAGCATCATAATTTTATGCTCGAAAACGGATGTATTGTTCATAATTCAATCGACGGCGACCCCGCTGCCGCGATGCGCTATACTGAGGCACGCCTCTCCACTATTGCCGAAGAGTTGCTCTTCGATATTGATAAGAACACCGTAGACTTCCGCGATAACTTCGATGGCTCCTACCGCGAACCCTCCGTCTTGCCGGGGTTGCTGCCCAACCTGCTGCTGAATGGCGCCGCTGGTATTGCTGTGGGTATGGCGACCAACATCCCGCCGCATAACCTCAAAGAGCTGTGCGACGCGATCATCTACCTGATTGATAACCCGGAGGTGACGGTCGAGGAACTGATTAAGATCATTCCTGGCCCCGACTTCCCCACGGCCGGGAATATCCTTGGTACCGAGGGCATCCTGGCTGCCTATGGCACCGGGCGCGGTCAAATTACGCTGCGCGCCAAGGCGCATATTGAAGAGGCCAACCGGGGAGCCTTCAATATCGTTGTCACCGAGTTGCCCTACCAAGTGAACAAGGCGCGCCTCCAGGAACGCATTGCCGAACTGGCTAAGGACAAGAAGATCGAGGGCATTCGTGATGTGCGCGATGAGTCGGATCGCGCTGGGATGCGGCTGGTTATTCTGCTCAAACAAGATGCGCAGCCCAAGCGGGTACTCAACGCCCTCTACAAACATACCCAGATGCAGACCACCTTCGGCATCAATATGCTGGCTCTGGTTGATCAAGGCCGCCAACCCAAGGTGCTGACGCTCAAGCGCATGCTGCAAGAGTATGTCGCCCATCGCCAAGAGGTTATTCGACGCCGCACCGAGTATGATCTGGAGAAGGCACGCGCACGGGCGCACATCTTGGAGGGCTTGAAGATCGCGCTTGATAACATTGACGCGATCATTCGCACCATTCGCGAGTCGCGCACGGCTGAAAGCGCCCGCAACAACCTGATCCGCAACTTCGGTCTGACCGAGATCCAGGCGCAGGCCATTCTCGACATGCAACTGCGCCGCCTCGCAGCACTAGAGCGCAAGAAGATCGAGGATGAATATGCCGAGGTGATCAAGCTGATTGCCGAGCTAGAAGACATTCTCGCCAATCCACGCCGGGTGTTGCAGATGATCCAGCAGGATCTCCAGCGGCTCAAAGAGAAGTATGGCGACGAACGGCGCACCCGCATCATCCCCGATGCGACCGGCGAGGTGAGCGATGAGGATCTCATTCCCGATGTGCGCGTGCTCATCACCCTGACAGATCGTGGCTACGTCAAGCGCCAGGCCGCCGATGTCTACCGCACCCAGCGCCGGGGTGGGCGCGGCGTCCGGGCGATGACCACCCGCGAACAGGATCTCGTGCGCCACCTGCTCACCTGTGGCTCGCACGATAACCTGCTCTTCTTTACCGACAAGGGTAAGGTCTACCAACTCAAAGCCCACGAAGTACCCGATAGCGCCCGCACCGCCAAGGGGCTGCCCCTCGTCAACCTGATCTCGCTCACTCCGGGTGAGCAGGTCACCTCTATGCTCGCTGTCCCCGAATATGATGGCGAATACCTGGTGATGGCCACTCACCGTGGCAAGATCAAGCGCACCCAACTATGCGAGTATAGCCAGGTGCGCTCGAATGGCCTGATCGCCATCGGCCTAGAAGAAGGGGACGTACTGGGCTGGGTGCGCGTCAGTAACGGCCACGAGGATGTGCTGATGACCACCGTCAAGGGGCAGACGATCCGCTTCCACCAGCAATCAGTACGCGCAATGGGGCGGCCTGCTACCGGCGTAAACGGCATCAACCTGAGCGCGGATGATCGGGTGATCAGCATGGAGTTGGCGATACCCGACAATGACCTGCTGGTTATTACAGCACGCGGCTTTGGCAAGCGCACCGAGCTAGAGGATTACCCAACCAAAGGCCGCGCCACCGGCGGGGTGATCACGATTAAGCTGCGCCCAGGTGATGAAGTCGCGGGGGCAGCCATCGTCAATCAACGATCTCTCCTCACCTTTGTCACCGCCGCCGGCGTGGTGATGCGTACCTCAGCGGGCGAGATCTCGCAGTTGGGGCGCTCCACCCAGGGGGTGACGGTGGTCAACCCTGATGATGGTGATCGCGTAGTGGCGCTCTCCGTCGAGGAGCCTGAGGAGGACGTGGGCGAGTCACCGACTATTATCAGCCCGGAGGGCTAATCCCGCACATCCCGAATCTCGCCGACCGGCGGTGCCGCTTCCGCAACCGGCACCGCCTTTTGGCGTAGTGGCTTGGTCGCAACCTTCAGCCGATGCCCCTCGCGCCGAATCAGTTCCGCGAAGCGATCTACCAACTCGGACTCCCAGTGGGTGTTGCGACCCTCAATCAGGATGCGCAGCGCCCGTTCTGGCTCCATCGCCGGGCGGTAGGCACGATCTGAGGTCATCGCCTCGAACGAATCGGCTATCGCCAGGATGCGCGCCTCTAAGGGGATCTCATCGCCCTTGAGGCCACGCGGGTAGCCCTTGCCATCAATACGCTCGTGGTGCCCCTCGATGATCGGTAGGGTGGCGCGCAAGCCCCGCACACGCTCAATAATCTTCACCCCGATCCCAGGGTGGCGCTTCATCACCTCAAACTCCTCATCCGAGAGCGGCCCCGGCTTTAGTAATACATAGTCGCGAATCCCGATCTTGCCCACATCGTGCAACAACCCTGCATAGTCAATAAGCTCGATCCGGTCGGGAGCCAAATTCAACTCCTGAGCCAAACGTACCGCGTAACGGGTAACCTGACGCGAATGGCCATAGGTATAGGCGTCACGCGCCTCAATTGCCTCGGTCAGTGCCTCTATCGTCTGACGGTTCTGATCCTTGAGTGCCTGGTAGAGACGGGCATTATCGAGCGAGGTCGCAATCTGAGTGGCGAAGATCCCGATCAGCCGCCGTTCTGAAGCATCGAAGAGGGGTTGCTCCGGGCGACGAGCCATGTGCAAGTACCCAATCGGCGTATCGTGGCTCCGCAGGATCGTCCCCGCAAAGAGGTTCTCGTCATTCGTACCCGGCCCACCAGCGAGGCGCATATGGGCAGCCAGCAACTGCTGGTCACTACACCCAGCAGGCAGGCTGATCGTAGCCAAATCGCCCCAACCCGCAGATGAACGCAGCGCGAGCATATGCAGCGTACTGCTATCGGTCATGTGCATCGAGAGCGCCAAGGTTTCGGGCGCGAACCGCTGCCACAAAAACTCCACAATCTGGTCTACCTGCGCCTCAATATCCAAAGAGGTCGCGATCATCTGGCTAAACTGGTACATAAAGACCAGATCCGAGAGGCGCTCCTTCTCTTGGCGGATACGGCGCAGTTCCAGGCTCGTGCGCACTGTGCGTTCGAGTTGCTCGGCCTCTATCGGCTTGGAGAGATAATCGAGTGCACCCATCTTCAATGCCTGACGCGCCGTCTCAACCGTGGCAAAGGCGGTCAGCATCACTACATCAATCTCTGGGTGGGTTTGACGAATATGCTGTAGGAGTTGCATGCCATCCATCAATGGCATCTGCATGTCGGTCAGCACCAGATCGAACGACTCCGAACGTAGCAGATCGACCGCCACCGACCCATTCTCGGCTGCGGTGACATCGTAGGTCATCTGGAGCAGGCGTTGGCAGAAAGTACGGATGGTTGTATCGTCCTCCACCACCAGGATGCGTGCTCGTGGGGGTGTGGTGGTACTGTTGAGCAACTCGGACATACGATCCCTCCGCAACATTCAAAAGGTTGCCGTGGTGATACCAGCGCGGTACCAGCGGCAACCTTGCCTCTACCTCTATAATAGCTGATGAGGATACCTATTTATGTGCAAAGAAGAGTTGGACACGCTGTTCAAGCTCCTCAAAATCGAAGGGCTTGGTCAAGTACTCATTCACACCGGCGCGATAGGCGAGTTTCTCCGTATCGGGCGTTCCAAACGCCGTAACCATGATCACATGCACCGTTGACTGTTGCTGCCGGAGGGTGCGTACCATCTCGATACCGCCCATACGGGGCATATTCATGTCGGTAATGATCACATCACAGTGCGTGGTAGCCAGCCGCTCAATCGCAGCTTTGCCATCTTCTGCCTCTAGCACCACATAGCCGCTGTTGGTCAGTAAAAAACGGTACAGGCGGCGCGTTGCAGGATCATCTTCAACGATCATGACCGTGGGCGACACGTGAGCCTCACTTTGTTCCATTCAAAACAATAAGAACGCAATAGATACGGTAGTATGATACCACACCCATCACCTAGCGGTACTCCGCGAGATCACGCTCGTCAATCGTGGGCATAAAGCGCGACATCTCCACCATCTTGAAGATCTTTTGGTGGTGGGGGCTGAGGTGCATGGCGAAGAGTTGGTAGCCCGATTTACGCGCCGCAACCACAAATCTCAGTAGTGCCGAGATGCCTGCTGAGTTGATGAACGAGACCTCCTGGAAATCAAGGACGGTGATGGGGCGCATGTCTGCGTATTCCGCCGAGATCGCCGCTGCTGAGACCGCGTCCACACTGGTGGTGGTGATGTGCAGGATGACGACCTCACCAAACTCTTCGCGCCGGATAATATCGCTCATGGTTGTGCTTCTTTGCGGTAGAGACGAAGGATGAGCACGGTGCCCTTCTGGCTGGAACTCACCTCGTAGTCATCAACAAGTTCACTGATCAGGTACATCCCAAACCCGCGAAGTTGGCCTTGATCTAGGCTCTCTTCATCAACCACATGGCGAGCCGGATGGTACTCGTCTAGCCCCTGACCCTGGTCGCTAATACGAATCTCAAGTTTATCGCCATCAATCTCAAAGACAACTGCAACCAGTTTCCCCAAATCACCCCGATTTCCATGGTCAATGGCATTGCTCACCGCCTCACTGATCGCCAGTTTCAGATCCTCCACCCGTTCAGCGGAGAAGCCACACGCCGCGCCCACTTCAGCGGCACTGGCCCGAACCACGCGCTCAAAGATCGGTTGTGAGGGGATGTTCAGCTCTACCCGGTGCATGCCCCACCCTGTTCTGCTACGTTGGTATCTACGATCCTACACGCCCGGTGTCGTACTCGGATTGGCAAGCTGGCGGCGGCGCGAACCCGCAAGGTTGGAGAGGGTCTCGTTCTGGCGTGCTAGGTGGTCATAGCGACGCAAATAGGCTTTACCCAGCGAGGTATTCCCGATCTGAAGGTAACAGGCACCGAGGTAGTAGAGGGCTTGGGCGTGGCGTGGATTGCGGCGCAGTACCTTTTCAAAGAGCGGGATGGCCTTAGCCGGTTCGCTCAATTCTTTATAGCATAATCCGAGCATAAAGTTGGTCTCAACATCCTCTGGCCAGTGTTCGAGGACGTGGGTAAATTCGTTGGCGGCCAGATCGAAGCGACTGCGACGCACATACATGTAGCCCAGATCGTAGCGCAGCGAGTGGGCATTGGGAGCCAGTTCAACCGCCTTACGCCATGCCGCCAGCGCCCAGTTCTCGCGCCCCAGCATGTTGTAGATGAAGCCTAGTAGGTAGTTGGCGTGTGGATCATTGGGCAAAAGTTGCACCGCACGCTCGAAGGCACGTGCAGCGGCAGGGTTGAGACCCATATCGTACAAGAGTTTACCCATGTTCAGGAAGAGCAACCCATTGCCGGGATTTAGTTTCGCACACTCAAAGAGCAGATCATAGGCTTGCTTGGGTCGCTTGAGCAACCGCATCACCGCACTCATGCGTAGGCGCGCCTGAACATAGTGTTTGTCCTGGGGCGGGATCTGCGCATACTCCTCGATGGCCTCATCCCAGCGCCGCTGGCGGGCAAGCAGATTTCCTAGTAGGTAGCGCGCATAGTGTTCCTGCGCCCGCCATTGCAGCAGCGCACGGTAGATCCGCTCGGCTTCCTCCTCGTAGTTCTGCTGCTTAAACGACGTACACGCGCGCCT
>RRYU01019957.1_pt1:2500-11271 | contig 11271 bp, 8 predicted proteins | sample 2162651 | NCBI WGS metagenome assembly RRYU01 (sample SAMN10267283, study PRJNA491782) | microbial mat metagenome | isolation source: biomat in the production well | place: Japan: Minami-Kanto gas field, natural gas well KTG3 | collected 2017-06 | reverse complement strand
CTCCCGTCTCCGGCCTCCCGCGCCGCAGGCGGAATGTAGGGGCGAGGTGCCCTCGCCCGTGGCGACCTGACAATGTCAGGGCCGCCAACAGCGAACCTGCGCATATCACGAAGGATGGTGAATAGTGAATGGTGAATAGTGAAGAGGGGAAACCAGAGACGGGAGGCGCCTGCGGCGCAGGGATTTTTTTCCCACAGATGACACAGAGGAACACAGAAAAAGAAAAAAGCTCTTTTCCGTGAAAATCTGTGCAATCTGTGGGCCAAAAACCGCGCCGCAGTCGCTCCGGTCTCCCGTCTCCGGTCTCCAGCGCCGAAGGCGCTTCGGTCACCGGTCTCTCGCCTCTCGTCTCTTGCTTCTGCGCCGACAGGCGCCCCGGTCACCGGTCACCGGTCACTGGTCACTGGTCACGCGTCACCGGTCTCCGGTCACCGCGCCAACGGCGCCCTCGTCTCTGCGCCCCAGGCGCTCACGCAGCGCGCTGACTTCATATCCGGTTACGAAGGCGTGTTTTTCGAGTTCGTCGAGTGCGTCGATCCAGGGTTCGAGGAGTTCCGGTTCGATGCGGTCGGCGCTGTGCAGCAGGGCGACGGCCGAGGTCCATGCGGTGAGCAGTCTGAACCGTGATTCCCTGAACCACTGCTTTTTATAGAGCTCCTGCAGCTGCAGGAAGGTTGCCGTGTGCTGCCCTGTTGCTTCAAGCTCGTCATCGAGCAGTTCGCGCAGGTAGCGCAGCGGGTTGCGTATCGAGGCAACCGGTTTTTTCAGTCCCAGCATCCACGACAGAAGATCGGGCAGTTCGGCAACCGGTGTGCCTGCAAGGCGTTTGTTGGTTGCGAACACCTTTCTGAGCGGTCTGGCGAGCAGCCAGTCGTCGATCACGTTCTTTTCGAGGAGACCGTTTTCGTCGATCATCCGCTGCAGTGCTTCGAGCATCACCCAGAGCAGTGCGATGTGGCCGAACTCGCCGCATTCGCTGCACTCGTCCTTCCTGATGCCGAGCCCTTCGGCAAAGGGGTTATCCGTATCGCATGCCGAAAGAGCGCTGCCGAGTTTCATCGCCGTTGAGAAGGCCGCAGCGGCATCATCCACAGCACCATCCGGCAGGATCAGCAGGGAATCGGTCAGGAGCTCGAACTCCTCGGACGCATACTCCAGCAGCTCTCCGAGCGATTCCTCCACGAGCATCAACCGCTCGCGGTCGCTCACCCCTTCGTCGAGCAGCCGGTCGATCGAGCGTTCGCTGCAGAAATCGGTGATGCGTTCGTGCAGGGGAGCGAGGCTCATCTCGAGGACGGCAATTTCCATATCCTCGACGCCGCTGCCGTCAAGCGCCGCGCAGAGGCGGTCGTACGGGCGCAGCTTCGTGGGCCGGACCTCGCGGAAGCCGAAGAGCACATTGTAGCCGTAGCCGCCCAGCACCAGGTGAAGGCCGTTGTGCCGCAGTTCCCGGGTCGAACGGATAAACTCCATCCCGCTTACGTGGTCGCGGAAGATGACATAGCTTCCCTCATCGTGGCTCAGGCCGAGCCCGTCGCCGAGCGACCGCTGCTCGATACCGTTCGCGGTTTTGAACCCGGCAGAGACGTTGATCCATCCCGTGGTCTCCTCCCACGCATTGTTATAGGCAACCAGCGCGCGTTCGTCGCCCAGCCGGTTCGAGTAGCAGAAAACGTTCTCGTTCACCTGTCCTTCCGGCGAATAGACGTCATAGAGATAGAAATGCTCAACTTCCGCAAAGAGCCTGCGCTTTTTCAGAAGCGGGAAAATCTCCCGCTCATGCCGCCGCACAAGCTCCTCGTCAGGCCGTTCGTCGCGGTAGGCCCGCGCGTACTCCATGCCGTACTTCTCGCTGAACCCTTCCACCTGCCCGTGGCCGAACATCGGCAGCCCCGGCATCGTGATCATCATCACGCACACCCCGATATACTTGTCCCCCTTGCCGAACTGCGCGATAGCGGTATCCTCGTCCGGGTTGTTCATAAAGTTGACGTAGCGCTTGAGGATCTGCGCGTCATACTCCAGCGTATTCTTGATCAGGTAGCGGTAGCTCGCATTATCCTCCTTCTTGAGCATGTGCATGAACGCGCTGTTGTAGACGCGGTGCATGCCCAGCGTGCGGACAAAGTACCCCTCCAGCATCCAGAACGCCTCGGCGAGCAGCAGCGTGTCGGGCACCTCGCGGTGAATGCGGTCGACCACCTCGCGCCAGAACTCCTCCGGGATCATCCTGTTGAAATCCTCCATGCTCATCGCGCTGCCGCTTCTCGACGGCACCGCCGCGCTGTGGCCCGGCAGTGGATACCACAACCGCTGGATATGCTTCTTGACCAGCACCATCGCCGCATCGAACCGGATCACCGGGAACATGCGCGCCACGTGCAGAATCTGCTGGATCACCGCTTCGCGGACCTCTCCGCTGAGGAAGTTCAGCTGCGCCGTATCATTCCACGGCATCGACGTACCATCATTGCCATGATAGATATAGCGCGTATCACCATTGTGAAAATCAACGCGCTTGAAGGTTACCGCCGCATCCGAACGATCCCAGTAACCGTCCTCGATCCAGATTCCGTACCGGGAGTCATTCGACAGGTTCGGGCCGTTGTAGGTATAGTTCGGGTAGGGCGGGTTCGGAGCGCTTACGAACCAGTCAGGCCTCTCCTTCACCAGCACCGAATCCAGACCGGTATGGTTCGGCACCATATCGCTCGCCAGGCGGACGCCGCGCTGCAGGCAGCGGTGGCGCAGGTTGAGGTACCCCTCGTGGCCGCCGATCTCGTTAGCGATCTCGTAGCGGTCCAGCGCATAGGCCGACGCCTTGGCTTCGGGGTTGCCCTGCATCCGCTTGATGCTCTCCGACGCCGGACTCCGCTCCCAGAGCCCGATCAGCCAGAGCGACGTAAAGCCGCTCGCCGCGATCCGGTCAAGCTCCTCGTCGGGAATATCCTGCAGCCTCGTGACCGAACGCCCGTAGGTTTTGCTCAGCTGGTCCAGCCAGACAAAGGTACTCTTGGCCAGCATCACCACCTCCGGCATCCACGACAGATCCGACGAATAGTTCTCCGGCGCATCGCCCAGATCGGTGAACGACGGCGGCTGCACGGTTTTCTCGAACCATCCGCCGTGCTGCTGCATCTCCCTGCGGCCCACCTGCTCGAAAAAGATATAGCGGTCCTCATCCTCGATCAGCCCGATACTCTCCTCGAGCATATCTTCGATCAGAGTCCCCTCCAGAATATCGCCCCAGTGCAGGCGCATGTAACGCAGCTGGCCAAGAATCGAGTTCGGCGCATGGCGCATCGGCATCGTCAGCAGTTCCGCCGGGTCCTCCCCGCCGGGCCCCACCGGGCCGATCGCCTTGAGCGACTGCATGATTGTCGTGATAACCGTCTTGTAGGAGTGTTCGTTCTTCAGGCTCTCGTCGTTGATCAGAAAAGAAAACTGGTCAAGAGCCGGGTTCTGGTTCTGCAGCCAGACCAGAAGCGACTCCTCCATCAGCATTTCACGGTTCACATCCTCTTCGAGATAGCGCTCCCGGGTCTTTTTACCGAGAAAGAGCTCCGAAGGAGGGAACTGCGTGGCGAAAGCTGACAGATAGGCTTTCATGCCCGTATCGCCAAGCGACGCCTGTGCGCTCGCCTCAGCCCGCCTCAGCAGGTCCGGACTGCGCCGCAGCGCCAGGCGGCTCAGAATCAGATGCGCCGCCGCATGCAGCAGCTTCATCCCGTAAAACTGCGCCGGCAGGAGCAGCTTTGCCTTGTCGCCGAACTGTTTTTTCAGGCAGGCATTGATCCGCGAAGTCTGCTCTTCCGCCTGTTTGAAAGCCGTCCTGCGATCCTCGGGAAGTTCAAGTAACCGCTCATCCCCCAGCGCGCAGCGTTCGCGCGACGCACGGGTTATATAAAAATGTTCTTTCTGGTAATCACCTGCCATGGAATCGAACTCAATAACGTATGTGAAAAAAAGATAGCCCCTCGTCCGGGCCCGTCACAAAAGGTAAACATTTTCCCCGACATAACTCCCCGCCAGAAACTTTTTCCTCCACGACTTTCTCCATAGCCCTCGGAGAAGAAGTGACCGGTGAATGGTGAATGGTGAATGGTGAAGAGGGGAGGCTGGAGACGGGAGACCGGAGCGCCGTTGGCGCAGTGACGCGTCACGCGTCACGTGTCACCAATCACACCATCTTGTTCCCCACAGATTCCACCGATTGACGCAGAGAAGAGCACGTTTTCTGTTTCAGTGTCCATCTGTGTCATCTGTGGGCAAGCAGAAATATTTTCTTAACGAATAACGAATAACGAATAACGAATAACGAATAACGAATAACGAATAACGGGTAACGAATAACGGGTAACGAATAACGGGTAACGAATACAAATAACGAATAACGAAAACTCCGCCTTCGGCCCCCAATTTCGCCCTATTCTGCCGAGGTATTGCGTAATGCTTACGCTATACATACAGCGGTGATGTAAAATGGTGTATATCGAACGGTTTTCTGGTTTTCAGCAAGCCGTTTCCCTTCACGCCGTTACGCCGGTCTTCAGGGCGTTACAATCCTGAAAACCCTTGTAAATAAAGGCCTCTCCGTTTTTATTGTTCTTTGAAATGTGTATCTTTCTGGCAGGTTTTGTTCTGTCGTCCCCCTGCATTTCCAACGACAGGCATCGTCCCGCGACAGACATCGATCCGTATCACGACATTTCATGCACAGTTGCCAATGTAACTGACAGTAGCGAAGCTTTTGTTTTTTTGTGAAAAATGTAATAATGACGTGTTGCGTTGCGGTGAATGTTGTATATTGCCACACAATATTGCCTGAGCCCGGCGCTTCTAACCTCTATCCACGGTGTTCTCATGAAAAAAACCTTTACCCGTCTTGTAGCCCTGGTGCTGCTTGTCCAGATTTTCTGTTCTCCGCTGCTCTCGCTGACGGCCCTGGCGCAGCCGTATGGTTCATCGCTCTACTCCTCTCCCTCGAGAGACTACTCGAATGCCTACGGACAGCAGCAGCAGTCCCAGCAGGTCATGCCCGGCTACGGCATGCCGCTCGACACCTACTTCACCGACAGCATGGGTAACATTCTCATGTATGTCAACGTTCTCGGCGAAGTCTACAAACCCGGTCAGCACATCGTCCGTCAGGACGCCGATATCTCCACCGTACTCTCCATGGTCGGCGGCGCAACCGACGACGCCAACCTGAAAAAAGCAAAGGTGCTGCGTTACAAGGCCGACGAAGACGGCAACCAGATCTATGCCGTCAATCTCAAGGACTACCTCGAAGAAGGTGACCGTTCCGGTTTCGTTGAACTCAAACCCAACGACACCATCGTCATCCCCGAGAAAAAAGGCATCGACGGCAACATGGCCCTCAGAATAGCCAGCATCGTCGTCTCCGTAGCCAGCGTCATAGCCATCTCGAAATAAGAAGATCGTTACCCGTTATTCGTTACCCGTAACCAGTGAAGACGCCATAACGCCCATTATACCATTACCCGTTAACAAACAGCGACCAACGAACAACGAACAACGGGTAACAAATAACGGATAACAAATAACGGATAACAAATAACGGATAACGAATAACGATTAAAGACTCTTACAATCATGCTCAGTCATAAGGATCTTGATGTTTGGAAAAAATCCATTGACTTTGCTGTTCAAATCTATACGTTTACCGAAGCTTTTCCTCCAGAAGAGAAGTATGCACTGGCAAGCCAACTGAAACGAGCCGGTGTTTCAATTGCGTCAAATATTTCAGAGGGGGCCGCAAGAAACAGTACAAAAGAATATGTTCGTTTTCTTTATGTGGCTCTTGGATCAGCATCGGAAATTGAAACACAGCTTATCATCGCACAAAAACTGGGATTTGGTCAACACCATCAGGAAATGATGCATGAGCTGATCGATATTCAAAAAATGCTCATGGGTGTTATCAAATATCTCAAAACCCAGCAAAACTAAGACGAACAGCAGCAGATCACAAGATCAAGATCGTTACCCGTAACCAGTGAAGACGCCATAACGCCCAGTATCATTATCCGTTAACAACCAACGACCAACGGGTAACGAATAACGAACCACGGATAACGGGTAACGAATAACGGGTAACAAATAACGAATAACGAACCACGGATAACGGATAACGAATAACGAATGACGAATAACGATCCCAACCAGTTCGAACAGGAAATAAATATCCAGGAGCTTCTCCAGGTTCTCTGGAACAACAAGATTATCATCGGTGCGGTCACCGGTCTTGTGGTTTTTCTCGTCCTGCTCTACCACTTCTCCGCCACGCCCGAATACCGTTCGACTTCCATGGTCCTCATCAAGCAGGACAAGGGCGGAGCGATGGGGGAGATGATCAACCCCTTCGGGTCGCTCACCGGTTTCGAACTCCAGAACGACATCGAACTGGTCAAGTCCTTTCCGCTTGCCGAAGAGGTCGTTCGCGACCTCTACTCGAAAAAGGACCGCGACTCCCTGCAGCTCTTTGGCGAACGGCGCTACGTCTCGCCGATCGGCGGGCTCTTCGGCTGGCTGAGCTTCGGCAACGGTGCTGAAAAGGACAGCGTCGATTACGACGTGCAGATGCGCAAATATGCCGCAGCATTGCAGGGTCGCATCCAAGTCAGTAACAGCCGCGATACCGACATTCTGAACGTTTCCGTCTCCAGCCCCTTTCCCGAAGAAGCAGCCCTTCTCACCAATGCCATCTGCCAGGCCTACATGCAGAAGGATATCGAGTGGAACGCCGACCAGGCCATGTCGGTCAAGGAGTTCGTGGGCGAACAGCTCGCCCAGCAGCAGCGCGAGATTTCGAGCGTTGAAAACCAGCTCTCGGCCTACATGAAAAACCAGAACATCTACGAGCTCACCGGCAACGCCGAGAAGCTGCTCGAAAAGCTGGTCGAGGCTGAATCCCGCTACAACGACGCGCAGGCAGAGTATAACATTCTGAAAAAGCGGCAGGACTTTCTGGTCCAGAAGCTCTCCGACGAGGAGAAGCAGCTCAGCGCCAGGATCGCCAAAAACGTCGACCAGCAGTCGAGCGACCTGAAGAGTCGCATCAAGCAGGAGGAAAAAGCCCTGATCGAGCTGGCCAACGCCACCGGCACCCAGGACGGTACCTACATTGCCAAAAAGCAGCAGCTCGACGTACTCAAGCAGCGCCTGCAGGAGCTCACCCGCAACATGATCGCCGGCGAACTCGCCTTCACCAGCCGGGCGCGCCAGTTCCAGTTCGATCTCATCTCCGAACAGCTCCAGACCGACGTTCGCATGGCGGAGCTCGGCTACATCGCCCAGGAGTACCTCCGCGCCAAGAACTACTACGAAAGCCAGCTCAACCGCCTGCCGCAGAAGCAGCTCAACTACGCCCGGCTCCAGCGCGACAGGGAGGTGCTGAACAACACCTACACCTTCCTCAAGGAGAAACTCGAAGAGTCGCGCATCAAGATTGCGTCCGAAGTGGGCAAGGTGGTCATCGTCGGCGCGGCCTATCCTGAACTCAGCCCGGTTGCCCCGTCGCTCAAGAAAAACCTGCTCATCGGCCTGATTCTCGGCCTCGGCCTCGGCGGAGCGCTCGTCTTCGTGCGCGAAATGCTCGACCACTCCCTGAAGGACGACACCTTCCTCGAAGACCACGGCTTCACCCCGCTCGCCGCCATTCCCTATGTCGCACCGGAAGGAGCGGCCGGGACCATGCAGGCGTCGATGAAGAAGTCGCTCAAGGATTTCGCCAGCGTCTTTCCTGTCCTCTCCGGCACGATGAACGGCAAGAACAGCCAGAACGGCCAGCAGAAAAAGAAAACCAGCTACGGCAAACCGGTCGAATCGACCCGCAACAAGCAGCCGCTGCTCATCGCCGACAGCCTCTCGTCCGCATTTGCTGAATCGTTTCGCGACCTGCGCACCAACATCACCTTCTCGCAGGCCGACCGCACCCTGAAATCGATTCTCGTCACCGGGACCGAGATCAGCGAAGGGAAGTCCACTGTCTGTTCGAACCTTGCCTTCGCCTTCGCGCTGACCGGCAAGAAAGTGCTCATTGTCGACTGCGATCTCCGCCGTCCCAGCCAGCACCGCATCCTCAACACCATGAGAACGCCCGGCCTCTCCGACTACCTTGCCGGAGTCGAGAAGAACCTCGACGAGGCCCTGCAGCCGACCATGCACGAAAACCTGTTTATTCTCCCCGCCGGCAGCCAGACCCCGAGCCCCAACGAACTGCTCGGCTCGAACAAGATGACCGAACTCGTCAAAAAGCTCGAACAGGAGTGGGACTACGTCATCCTCGACACCCCTCCCGTCCTCCTGTTCAGCGACGCCACCCTGCTTTCAAGAGCCGCCGACGGCATCCTGATGGTCGTCCGCATGGGCTACACCAACAAAAACCTCCTCAAAGAGGTCCAGAAACTCGACTATCTCAAACACCGCCTCCTCGGAGTAGCCATCATCGGCCCCTCCGACAAATCCGGCTACAGCAACTACGGCCGCTACTACGGCCGCTACGGCTACAAAGGATACTACAGCTACAAATCCTACAGCAGCTACCTCGAACCGGAGAAAGGGTGAGGAGAGGTGAATAGTGAATAGTGAATAGTGAATGGTGAATAGTGAATGGTGAATAGTGAATGGTGAATGGTAAATGGTGAATAGTGAATGGGTTAGGAGAGAATTATTATGAATAACCACAGGGATTTAGAGGTTTGGCAAAAGTCTATTGACTTTGCAGTAAATATTTACAGATTGACAGA
>RRYU01008894.1_pt1 | contig 11276 bp, 9 predicted proteins | sample 2162651 | NCBI WGS metagenome assembly RRYU01 (sample SAMN10267283, study PRJNA491782) | microbial mat metagenome | isolation source: biomat in the production well | place: Japan: Minami-Kanto gas field, natural gas well KTG3 | collected 2017-06 | reverse complement strand
AGTCTTTCCATGGCGTTCTTGAGCAATGCTCGACCGGCATCATCAATATCACAATAGGTTTGAAGCATCTTACTCGTCATTTGTGCGTTGTTGTGCACCTGCTGGTTGTCCTTAAATCTTATTTCCTGCACCTGCCTGGCTTTAACCACACGTTGCCTGATGCCCCGGCTCTTTTCGCCATGGCGTCTGTCAGCCAGGTCTTTAAACGGAACAGGCACCACTTCCACATGCAGATCAATACGGTCCATAAGCGGTCCCGATATTTTATTGAGGTATTTCTGAACAATTCCGGGGCTGCACACACACTCTTGCTCGGGATGGTTATAATATCCACATGGGCATGGATTCATCGCTGCCACAAGCATAAAACTAGCCGGAAAATCAACTGATATGCGTGCACGGGAAATTGTTACGATACGGTCCTCCATAGGCTGTCGCATCACCTCAAGCACCGAGCGTTTAAATTCAGGAAGTTCGTCGAGGAACAACACACCGTGATGCGCAAGGGATATCTCGCCCGGCTGTGGATAGGTTCCTCCTCCCACCAGCCCGGCATCTGAAATCGTATGATGGGGACAGCGAAATGGCCTCACTGGTACAAGGGCGGTATTTTGACCCAGCACACCTGAAACCGAATGAATCTTGGTGGTCTCAAGGGCTTCCTCGAGGCTTAATGGCGGAAGTATTGAAGGGAGCCGCTTGGCCAGCATGGTCTTGCCTGATCCGGGCGGGCCGATTAGGATAACATTATGACCACCTGCAGCTGCAATTTCAAGCGCCCGCTTAATGTTTTCCTGGCCTTTTACATCAGCAAAATCGAATTCATATTGGTTGCTTTTGGCATCAAAATCACCGGCAGTATCTATTTTGGTGGGATGTAGGTTTTCTTCGCCATTTAAAAAGCCCACTACCTGCTTGATGTTTTCAACCCCATACACCTCTGCTTCGGCAACAACAGCAGCTTCGGCGGCATTTTCCCCGGGTAGGATCAAGCCTTTATAACCTTCTTTTACGGCTTTTATCGCAATGGGCAAAGCACCTTTGATGGGTTTTAAACCACCGTCAAGTGAAAGTTCACCCATGATGATGAACTCACCCAGCCTTTGGCTCTCAACCTGTCCGGAGGCTGCCATAATGCCGATGGCGATGGGTAGATCATACGAAGAACCTTCCTTGCGGATATCAGCAGGTGCCATGTTGATAACAATCTTTTGCTTTGGGTATTTATATCCTGTATTGCTCAAAGCGGCTTCAATACGCTGCTGGCTTTCTTTTACTGCACTATCAGGAAGGCCTACCAGAAAAAACTGAATGCCTTTGTCGATGTTAACTTCAATGGTAATAGGATTGGCCTCAATGCCATATAGTGCACTTCCATATGTTTTTACAAGCATGGCTGGTCGTTTGAATGAACAATAATTTAACAAATATAAAACTTCTGCCTGTTAGTCTGTCTTCAAGTGGTGCTCTTGCAACTTATTGTTCATCATTAATGGCATGAAAAGTTGCAGCAAATCCGGTGCAATGCCCAATTGTTGAGTAAATGGACAGATCAGACTTAATTTATTAAGTAGCAGTATAACAGCACTATAAACAGTCAACTACATCTAACATTGCCTATAAAATAAACGTGTGATGAAAAATACAACATATGTATAAAATATAAACACATATCATAAGAAGCACATAATCAGATAATTAGTACAATAACCAAAAAACAACTGTTGAAATAATACACAACACCATGATAAAATATTAAACATCAAGCTTTGTAATATGCTGTAAATAAATGTTATATGAATGTTGGCACGAGTGTTGAACTAAGTAGATCGAAAAGGTAGAAATTATAAACCCTTAAAAACATAAAGAAATGGTAGCACTTATTTTTGCAGCATTTGTAATCGCAGTGATCGCAACAGATCAAACGATTCAGTACATGAAAAAAAAAAGGAAAGTCCATATTGCAACACCCCAATTACGGGATGTGTTTGACACACACGCAATAAACATTCCTAAAGGACTTTATTTTGACAAAACACACACATGGGCTTTTATGGACAGAACTGGCAAAGTAGAAGTTGGTATTAATGATTTCCTTCAGAACATTACAGGAAAGCCCAGCAGCATCGAGATGAAGAAACCCGGAGAGAAAGTAAGAAAGGGAGAACATTTGTTGACCATCGTTCAACAAGGGAAGCGCCTTAATATTTACTCCCCGGTTTCGGGTACGGTACAGTCTATTAACCAGTCATTGTTGGATAAACCATCGCTGATCAATACAGATCCCTATTCACTGGGATGGGTTTATCGGATTGAACCTTCTAATTGGTTCCGCGAAACACAGTTCATGCTCGTAGCTGAGCAGACTGCCGACTGGATTAAGAAAGAATTTGTCCGCTTCAAGGATTTTCTGGCAAACACCTACGGCCAAGCACAACTGGCACCGATCATGCAAGATGGTGGCACTATTAAAGGCAATGTTCTTGAAAACGCAGATCCGGGTGTATGGGAAGAGTTCCAATCCAATTTTATTGATACGATTAAATAGCAAATCAATGATTGAAAGTAGAATCTACAAACCAAATTATTTTCGTATAAACATCTAAATATTATGAGTCTAGACCGAAGAACATTTTTTAAAGCTTTTGGCGCAGCAGGAGCAGCGCTGGCATTAGGTAAAACAGCCGAGGCAGCCTCTTCAAGCGATAGCGATGTTGAATTTATGGGCGTACTTTACGATGCCAGCCGCTGTGTTGGCTGCCAAACCTGTGAATTTGCATGTGCCGATTCACATGATATGGAATTTCCGGAAGATGCACCTGACTTTGGCATCACCCGGAGAACTGACCACACCTCACGTACCATTGTAAACTGGCACGAACTTCCTGATGGTGGCGAGGGTTACAGCAAGGCACAATGCATGCACTGTAACGAACCTGCCTGCTACACTGCTTGTCTTACCCAGGCTTTGTATAAGACCAAGGATGGTCCTGTTATCTGGCGCGAAGATAAATGTATGGGATGTCGTTTTTGTATGATATCTTGCCCGTTTGATGTTCCCAAGACCGAGTATGGCAGCAATAACCCACGTATCATAAAGTGCAATATGTGCTACCACAAATGGGAAAACGACAGGTCAGAAATCCCTGCCTGTGTTGCAGATTGTCCATATGATGCATTAATGTTTGGTACACGACGCGAGATCTTGGATGAGGCCCGCAGACGTATCATTGAAAATCCGGATGTGTATCACAATCATATTTATGGTGAAAAAGAAGCCGGCGGCACTTCATGGTTGGTGATATCTCCTGTTCCAATTGAACAGATAGGCTTTAACAACAAGATCAAATACAAATCTTATCCAACACTGACAAAAGGTTTTGTTTCCTCGATAGCTCCGGTTGACCTGTTGCTCCCGGCATTTTTGCTCGGGGTGTATGAAGCCACAAAAGTAAGAACCAAAAATACCGAGGAGGAAGAAATATGAACCAGACAACAACAATACAATACGGGGATAATAAAGGAACAAATTCCTGGAAATTCTTTTTGAGCGAACTTAAGCCCAAAACCAAGATATTTACCCCCTTCAATATCATCACTGCACCCATTATTCTTGCAGGTCTGGCCATTATTGTTTACAGGTTTATTTATGGCCTGGAGTCCGTTACAAACCTGAACCAGGATATGCCATGGGGCATCTGGAAGGCATTTAATGTTGTGGTAGGAGTAGCCATGGCCGGCGGGGCTTATGTACTTGTTTTCATGACGCATGTGTTGCACATGAAAAAATACTCCCCCATACTCAAAGTGGCAGTGCTGAATGGATTGCTCGCCTATATATTTTATTCGTTTGCCCTGATCCTGGAGCTTGGACGACCCCTTGATATTTTCAATGTCATCATAGGGAACGACTATGGTGTGAGCTCAATCCTATTCTTGGTTGCCTGGCATTTTATGCTATACATCCTGTGCTTGATGATGGAGTTTGCACCTTCGGTGGCCGAATGGCTCAATGCACGCAAATGGCATAAGGTATTAATGACCCTGACACTGGTGGCAGTGGTGTTCGGAATCACGCTTTCGGTTTTGCATCAGGGTGGTATAGGCGGACTATTCATGCTTGCCCAGGGCAAGGTGCACCCATTGTGGTACAACCAATACATGCCGTTGATGTTTGTCATACAAAGTGTATTTGGTGGGTTGGCACTGGTAATCGTTATCGTGACCATTTGCTGGAGGATATTTGCCTATCAGCTTGAGGAAAAAACCAAACAGGCAAAGAATCCGATCTTTGTTGGTTTATCCGGAATCTGTGCACTCAGCATGTTTTCATATTTCTTTATGCATGTTATCATATTCGCTCATGAGCAAAACTGGAGGTACATCGGCACAGGATGGGGATTGTGGTACCTGTTTGAAATGATCCCATTTGTTGTGGTTCCCATGTTTATGTTTCTGTATGGCTATAAATTGAAAAAAATCAATTTGATCAATATTGCAGCTGTACTCACATTGGTCGGAATCTTTTTAAACCGTATGAATACCGCCCTTATTGCCTACAATGTTGATGCACCCTTGCGGTACGTACCCACCATATGGGAAGTTATTGTATCCATATCCATCATCTTAATTCAGATCTGGGTTTTCAGGTGGATCGTATTGAGGATGCCTGTATTGCGTAAATCACCGGATTGGGCAAGTGGCGGACATTAAGAACTAAAATGAAAAATAAATATTAATACTTAAATTTTTAAAAAAATGGACGGATTTAGCTATTACAACATTTTCGAAACAAAAGGGATAGAATATTTGATCACAATCGCATTCTTCCTGTTGTTGGTGCCTTTCTGGATTGCCCTTAACAGGCAAGCCAAAGCAACCAAAAAACTCAATGAAGCATTGCAGATTTTATCTGCCAACATCTTAAAATTGCCTCAGGGCATTTTTTACAACAAAAATCACACCTGGACTTTCCTGGAGCGCAATGGTGCTGCAAGAATTGGGTTGGACGACCTGCTTATCAATATTGTAGGACGGGTAAACATCAATAAGTTGAAAACCCCCGGAGATATGATACGCAAGGGTGATGTGATTGCCGAAATTGGCCACAATGGCAAAAGCATAAAAGTGATTGCACCTGTTTCGGGTGAGGTGTTGAAAGCCAACGAAATGCTTACTCAAACGCCAGAGGCTATAAGCAGTGACCCTTACGGACAGGGATGGATCTATAAGATCAAGCCTGTGAACTGGATTGCCGAAACCCAGGATTGTTATTTTGCTGAAGAAGCTGTTAATTGGTCAAAGAAGGAAATTGAGCGGTTCAAGGATTTTATGGCTGAAACAGTGAAAAAGTATTCACCCGCACAGGCAAATGTGATTATGCAGGACGGTGGTGAGGTATGCTGCAATGCTCTTGCCGAAATGCCTGAAGAGATATGGAAAGATTTCGAAAAGAACTTTACAATGGCTACTGCCTGATACTAGAATGACTTCAGGGCTTTTGCCCAATACATTGATCCATTCGCCCTTCGGGTTTAAATAATAACTTGATGTGGCGAATGGTTTTCTATAATAACGGCCATTCCGGCTGGAGGTTTGATCTCTCGCAAGCAATCAGGCCGCAAATCACATTGAAACTGCATTATTTTGCGTAAATATTTTGTATATTGCAGTGTTGAATAATTCAACCATCAACAAACCAAATCAATCATAGAGCCCTGAACATGAGCGATATAAACAATAATCAGCACACAAGGTCCAAGACCAAGTCGTTTTTTAAGAAATATGACAGGATCAGATCCTCCATCTATGGGCAGGTGATTTATTCCATACTTATACTTTCTATTTTTTTGTTTGCCGTGTTTGGGATCATTTTCCGTTCGGTTAACGAAAATTTTATGGAACGCATCATTTATCAGAACGGATATAATGTGGGTTCATTTGTTCAGGGTGCGCTCTATCATTCAATGCTTGAAAATGATAAGGCTGTTTTACAAAACACTCTTGATGTGATCAACCGTTTGCCGGGGATAGATGTTGTGAATATGTACAATGAAAAAGACAGCCTAGTATACACCACCCAAAAAGCTGACTCTGACCAACCTATTGTTGATTATAGCAAGCATTTCGGGCCAATGAACAAAACCACCGAGGAAAAATCATATGTGGTGCTGGATACAACCAAAGGTTTTGGGCTATACAACAAATATAGCCGTGAGAGACAATTGCTTATACGTTCGCCTATCCTGAATGAAAAGTCATGTATGGAGTGCCATTGGGTGCATAAGGAAACGGATGTTGTGCTGGGGTCCCTGGTTATAAAAATACCATTGAACGACCTTGATTCGGCTTTGCGTGAGTCTTCCTTCGACTTCTTTATTTTGGCTACCATCATGACTGTTTTGCTATTGCTGTTTTTGGTTTTGTTTACCACAAGAAAAATCAGGAAACCGCTCAACGCTATAGTTAAAGCATCCGAGGCGGTGGCAAGTGGCGATAAAAATATGCGCCTTGAGGTACAGCCCAATCAGCTTCATGACATCCGCACGGTATCTTTTGCATTCAACAATATGCTTGACAACCTTGAAAAAGCCAATATTGAATTACAAAACTGGTCACAGCAGCTGGAATACAAGGTTCAGAAAAAAACAGAAGAATTAGGTGCAGTACAAAAAGAACTGATCAACATCGAAAGGATTGCTTCACTGGGTAAGTTGTCACTATCAGTTGCTCATGAGATCAATAACCCGCTAACAGGTATATTAACCTACACCAAACTTGTGAAGAAGCAACTGGGAAACCAGGAAATTGAAGAGCGGAAGAAGGAATCGATGATAAAGCATTTGCAAATAATAGAGACCGAAACAAAACGTTGCGGTGAAATTGTCAAAGGGTTGCTCGACTTCTCACGCAAAGACCAAAAGGATTTTGAACCTAAAAATCTACACAAGGTACTGCGTGATACCTATAACATCATGTCGCACCCCATGAAGATTTCGAACATTGAGTTTATGACGCATTTTGCGGCAAATGAAGATTTGGTGTATTGCAGTCCCAACCAAATAAAACAGGCTTGTATTGCATTGCTTGTTAATGCCAAGGAAGCCATCACCGAAAAAGGTGAGATTATCATCAAAACCGAAAATCCGGATCCTGATCATATTCGTATAGATATTGCCGACAACGGGTCCGGCATTTCGCCTGAAGACATCCCACACATCTTTGAGCCTTTTTTCTCGTCCAAGCAAAAGGCCAGTGGATCAGGCCTTGGCCTGTCTATCGTACATGGCATTGTTCAAAGCCATAAGGGAAAAATAGATGTGCAGTCGGTAGTGGGTAAATCAACCACCATGTCAATCACTTTACCATTGTTAAAGAATCAAGGAGACTAAACTATGTCAAAGCAAATTTCATTACTAATTGTAGATGATGAGGAATCGGTAAGGGATTCACTCTATAATTGGTTTATCGAAGACGGCTATCTTGTTGAATGTGCCGAAGATGCCAAAACAGCACTGTCAATGCTCGAGAACAAGCATTTTGATATCATCCTCACCGATATTAAAATGCCCGGTATGGACGGTATGGAGATGCATCGCAGGATCAAAGCCTTAAACACCAAATCAATCGTGATCATTATGACGGCTTTTGCTACCGTGGATACTGCCGTACAAGCACTCAAAGATGGTGCTTTTGATTATGTGACAAAACCTTTTGATCCTGACGAGCTTACACATTTAATTAAAAATGCAGCCAAACAAATCACGCTGGAAGCTGAAAATGTGGCATTGAAAGAAAAATTCGTTGATCTCGAGAACGTAGATGACATCATCGGCAACAGCGAACCCATGAAGCAGGTGCTTCGTGAGGTGATGAGTGTAGCCCAGTCAAACTCATCGGTGGTGATCACAGGCGAAAGTGGCACAGGTAAAGAGCTTATTGCACGGGCCATTCACTCCAACTCCCAACGTAAATTTTTCCCGCTGGTCAGCGTTCATTGTGGTGCCTTGTCGGAAAGCCTGCTTGAGAGTGAATTGTTTGGTCATGAAAAGGGCGCTTTCACCGGTGCCATGTATAATCGTAAGGGGAGGTTCGAGATGGCAGATGGGGGCACCATCTTCCTGGATGAGATCGCCACCATCTCGCCGAAAATGCAAATTGAGTTGCTTAGGGTACTCGAAACGAAAAAGTTTGTACGTGTAGGTGGCAACAAAGAGATCAGCTCTGACTTTAGGGTAATCTGTGCTACAAATCGAGACCTTAAAAGTATGGTCGAAAAAGGAACTTTTCGTGAAGACCTGTATTACAGGCTAAATGTGGTTAACATCAATATTCCACCGCTGCGGGAACGACCCGATGATATTCCGCTTTTGGTTGATTTTTTCATCAAGAAGTATTGCACGGCAATGAATAAAGCAAACATTAGCATCGAAGAAAATGCATTAAAAAAGTTAAAGGAATTCGATTTTCCGGGTAATGTTCGCGAACTTGAAAATATGATTGAACGTGCTATCGTAATCGGGGATGGTAAGAAAATCCGCTCTAGTGACCTGCCATTGGCTAAAGACGCTTTTGATAGTTCATACGAAAGCCTTGAGGATCTTGAGAAAGTACACATTCTCCAAATACTGAATAAATATGGATGGAACATATCTCAATCAGCTAAAGCCCTTAAGGTGGATAGGGTTACCCTTTATAATAAAATAAAGAAATATGATCTGAAACAGCCTGAATGATGATCATGTAATGCTCATGACCTGCCACTCAAAGCATCTATGAAATTATTGGTTGGGCAGGGATGCTAATAGTGCTATGCAAACAATCACACTTATCACCTACGGCAAATTTGATACAGAGCTTTTAGAACGAATGCTTTCTGAAATTGCATCTGACCTGGGCATGCCGGTCAAACATTTGCAAGGCCACATTGACATGAGTGAGTTTTATGATGCAGGCCGTAGGCAGTACGATGCAAACAGATTAATTACAGTGGTGGATGCCTCACGTCCAAAAGATACCTTCAAGACTATGGGCTTGTTTGATGTGGACCTTTATATACCAATTCTAACCTATATTTTTGGGCAAGCTTACCTGAATGGCAGAACAGGAATCGCTTCATTACATCGCCTGAAAAATGAATACTATGGTATGAAACCTAATAAACAACTATTGTTTAACAGGTTTAAAAAGGAAATTATACATGAACTGGGTCATACTTTTGGGCTCAAGCATTGTCACCATCCACCATGCGTTATGCTTTCCAGTACCTATGTGGAAGATATTGATCAGAAAGAATCACATTTCTGCCAACAATGCAGGGATGAACTTAGAATGAATCAACAGATCATTCTACGGGAATTTTAACACCGAAGTTTATAGCGGATTAGCCGTAACTTTTGTTTTGATGGTCACCTCCAGCGAAAATGAAACATTGTCACCACTGGTGGATCCACTCATTTCAACGGTGAACTCTTCCTTCTTGTCAAGTATTTGCTCCATATTGTCCAGCTGACCATTTGAATTATCCATGATAAACTCAGTTCCAACATCTAATTGTTTGTTGGTGTAAGTCCATTCTGCACTTGTCGACCCTGGTGACGACATTTTCAATAAGCAGGTTTCCAATAGAGTTGGCTCATTGATGGATTTGATCACCCCTTTCACTTCCCTCACTTCAATAGATTTGATTTTCTTAGCATATTTAGCCATATCGCTGTTCGAAAGCGGGTCAATGGTTGCACTTTCGTAAAAGGCGCCATCAGTAGATTTAACAAAGCCTTTTTCAGTTACAACATTCAGTGTGGTTTTGTAATCAGCATCGAATTCCACATCAAGCTTGTCACATGATACCATTGCAAAGCTTGCAATCATGGCCAATAGCATTAAATTGGTTTGGATTTTCATAAAATTGAGATTAATTATTTTTTAGAATTAGTGAACTTTAACCTTAGCAAAGGTATTTCAAGACAAATGCAAAATCAAGGGTTTTGTGGTTTTTTTAGCGTTTATGTCAATATTTGTTTTCACCGGATGTGGTCAAGGAGCTTAAGTGTTTGTGTTTAGCGCATTAACATTTTTTTTACATTTTGGAATCAAAGTTTTCATTAGTTTTGTCGAGCAATTATCAGCATGAAAAATAAGATTTTTATAAAATCATTATCAGCCCTGATGGCCGTTATGGTGTTGTTCAGCTCGATTGGGTTGACAATCAATGCGCACTACTGCCATTCAACAGGTGATATTAAGAAATCCATTTTACCTGTTCCATTGTACTGCGATCATGGCGATGAGATGGCCTCATGTGTTATTCCTCACCATCCGGACCAAGCCGATGCTTGTTGTGCTACCGAAGCGATGGCTGGTGCATCAGTTGAAGGCGAATGCTGCGAGGATTACACCACCTTCCTTAAACTGCTATCCGAATTTGATCTTTCTTCGCTTAAGTCAGGCTTTAACCTGGTATTGCAATTGATCATCAATCTGCTTGATTTGGTCAGGCCTTCATATAGTAATGAGCATGCCTCACAAGCATTTTACCCTAACCCGCCACCCTTGCTTACCGGTAAGCAAATGCTGCTAGCATTCAATCAGCTAAAACTGGATCCTGCCGTACTTTAATCATACACCTTGCGTATTATTAGCCTTTTAAGGCAATTTTATTAAAGATTAAAGTAATTTTTTATGAAGAACATATTTCGGTCAGTATTAATACTGTTGATTATTTTGATGGGCTTGAATGCTGTTTCACAGCATGTTCATGGCACTGTCTATGAGCCTGCCGGAGATGAACCCAAACCGTTGCCCGGTGTAAATATTTATTGGAAGGGAACCCAAACCGGCACGGTATCAGATGAAAACGGCAATTTCAGAATCCCTGTTTCGAATCAAACACACGATCTGGTTTTCAGCTTTGTAGGCTTTGAAAATGACACCGTGCATGTACATCAAAGTAAGGAAGCCTTTAAGCATGTCCTAAGTGAAAGCCGCACCCTGGACGAAGTTGAAGTAGTGAACCGCGCACGTACCAATTATGTATCGCGTCTGAGTACGGTTAATGCCACAACAATAACTTCAGGTGAGCTTACTCGTGCAGCATGCTGCAACCTGTCCGAAAGTTTTGAAACAAGTGCCAGTGTTGACGTTTCGTATACTGATGCTGTCACAGGAGCCAAACAGATAGAACTTCTTGGTCTTGCAGGCATCTATACCCAGATGATGAGTGAAAACATTCCAAACCTGCGTGGCTTGGCTACATCTTTTGGGCTGGCCTATGTGCC
>RRYU01003749.1_pt1 | contig 11288 bp, 7 predicted proteins | sample 2162651 | NCBI WGS metagenome assembly RRYU01 (sample SAMN10267283, study PRJNA491782) | microbial mat metagenome | isolation source: biomat in the production well | place: Japan: Minami-Kanto gas field, natural gas well KTG3 | collected 2017-06 | reverse complement strand
CCGCTCAGATCTCGGCCAACCGTGCCGGTCTGAACCGTTTGGGGGAACTGGTGGACGGGATGGGGCTGGCGGGCTTTCGCGGCGGACTGATCGCACTCAACGATTATGCCGAGCAACTGGCTCTGGATGCCCTGTCCGTGATTCCGGACGGAAGCTATGAATTTACGGACTGCATGGACGACGATGGCCAGGGCAACCTGGATATCCCCATCCGTGCCTGTCTGAAGGTATCAAACGGAAGGGTGACTGTGGATTTCACCGGTACAGCGCAGCAGGTGTCCGGTAATGTCAACTGTCCCCTATCTGTGGCCGCGGCGGCGGCGTACTACGTCTTCCGCTGCCTGATGCCGGACCAGACGCCGGCCTGCGCCGGCAGTTTCCGGCCGATTGAATTGCATGCCCCCGTGGGCTGTCTGCTCAATGCCCGGCGACCGGCGGCGGTGGCCGCCGGTAATGTGGAAACCAGCAGCCGCGTGGTGGATGTGGTCATGGGGGCACTGGCTCAGGCGATACCCGGGCTGATCCCCGCCGCCAGCCACGGCGGCATGAACAACGTCGCCATGGGCAGTGATGCCCGTAATACCGTATGGGACTACTACGAGACCATAGGCGGCGGCATGGGGGCCGGGGTGAAGGGCGGTGGCCTGTCCGGGGTGCAGACGCATATGACCAATACCCTCAATACGCCCATCGAGGTCCTTGAGTCTCGCTATCCGTTGCGGGTGTTGCGCTATGCCATACGCCATGGCTCAGGCGGGCTGGGGGCTCGCCCAGGGGGTGACGGCCTTATCCGGGAGTTCCAGTTCCTTGCCCCGGCCCAGGCCACCCTGCTCACGGAACGCCGCCGGCATGCGCCCTGGGGCGTGGCGGGAGGGGGGGGCGGGGTACCGGGGCGCAATCTGCTCAACGGTGGCCTGCTGCCCGGCAAGGTCTCTTTGCATCTCAAGACCGGCGACCGGCTTGCCCTGGAAACGCCGGGAGGCGGGGCTTATGGAAAGTCGGCGGAAAACGACGGGTAAACAAGGCTTGGCTTGCAGCGGCTGCTGCCTATGATATGGATGCCTATCTCGGACTCTTTTTTTCCGCTTTCCTCGCCGCGACCCTGTTGCCGTTTTATTCCGAGCTGTTGCTCGTGGGCCTGCTGGCCAGTGGCTATGATCCGCTGGGCTTGTGGTTGTGGGCCAGTCTGGGGAACACCCTGGGTGGTCTGCTCAATTGGGCATTGGGACGCTATCTGCTGCATTTCAGCGATCGGGACTGGTTTCCCTTCAAACCGAAAACCCTGACGCGAGCGAGGCATTGGTTCGGCCGCTACGGCCTGTGGTCCCTGCTGTTCACCTGGCTGCCCCTGGTGGGAGACCCGCTCACCTTCATCGCCGGAGTGATGCGTGTGCGTCTGCCCTTGTTTGCCTTTCTGTGCGGTCTGGGCAAAGCTGCGCGGTATGCCGTACTGATCGGGTTGGCGCAGCCACTGGCGGTGACTTGATTATCCTTGACGATTGATGGAATGGGCGGGGCTCGACCCTGGACTTGGTGTCCAGGTCGAACAGCCCCGCATGGTTTACTGTCTTACCGCCAAGGATGTCGGAGTAGAATTCAACCCATGTGACTCCTCGGAACAGGGCTTATGCAACGTTGGATCATGCATCTGGACATGGATGCCTTTTTTGCCGCCATAGAGCAGCGTGACCGGCCTGAACTGCAGGGACGGCCCGTGGTGGTCGGTGCTTTGCCAGGCCATCGCGGGGTGGTGGCCACCTGTTCTTACGAGGCGCGCCGTTTCGGGTTGCGTTCTGCCATGCCGATATCGGAGGCCTATCGCCGTTGCCCCGATGCGGTCTACCTGCCTCCGGACATGGGACGCTATGCGCACGAATCCCGCCGGCTGATGACCCTGTTGCATCAGGTTTCACCCCTGGTGGAACCGGTGTCGGTGGACGAGGCCTTCCTCGATGTCTCCGGCCTGGAACGCCTGGTGGGTCCTCCGGATGAGATCGGCCGTCGGGTCAAACACGCCATACGGGATGAAATGGGTTTGAGCGCCTCCGTAGGCATCGGCCCCAATCGGCTGATTGCCAAGCTGGCCTCGGATCATCACAAGCCGGACGGGCTCACCCTGGTGCCGCCCCTGGGGCTGCGGGACTTTCTCGACCCCCTGTCCATCCGCTGCCTGCGTGGGGTGGGTGCGCGCACAGGTGAGCGCCTGGAGCGGCTCGGCATCCGCAGCGTGGCCGATCTGCGCGCCTGTCCGACTATGGTGCTGGCCAAATACCTGGGGAGGCGGGCGGCGCGGGAGTTGCTGCTCCAGGGCCACGGCGTGGGGGATGACCGCGTGGGGTGCGTGGAAGGACGCAAGTCCATCTCCAAGGAAACCACCTTCGAGGTGGACGAACGCAATGAAAGGCGTCTGCGCTATACTCTGTTGCAGCTGGCGGGTGAGGTGGGGCGGCGGGCGAGATCCGAGGCCCTGGCGGGCCGTCGCCTGACCCTCAAGATCCGCTTCAGTGGTTTCGAGACCCATACCCGGCAGCGTGTGCTGTCTGCGCCCGTCAGTGGCGATCGTGATATCTACCGCGCTGCCTTGGCGCTGTATCGGGAGGCGCGGCTGCCGGAACGTGCCGTGCGCCTGATCGGAATCGGGCTGTCGGAATGGGGGGCGGCGCATGGTGGTCAGCTCGACCTGTTTGATGAAGCAGTCGTGGAATCTCGGGATGATGCCATATGGCGTACCCTGGACAAGGTTTCCGAGCGTTTCGGACAAGGCAAGTTACAACTCGGCATGCCGCCGGGGAGGGGGAAATGACGTATTCTTCATTGAGCGATCTGAGTGAAGAACGCCTGCTTGCCTGTCCCTATTGCGGTGAGTCTTATGTCGCTGTGATCGATTGTTCCGCGGGTGATCAGCAGTATGTGGAGGATTGTCCAGTGTGCTGTGCCCCCATCCTGTTCAAGGCCCGGATGGATCAGGAGGGGTGTTTGGGTGAACTGTTGGTGTGCAGGGAAAACGAATAGCAAAAAAAGGCCGGCAATGCCGGCCTTGCAACAGCTTGCCTATGCTCGTTTGTCAGTTGTTGTAGTCAAACACATACTTGGGTTTGAGCCACTTGACCAGCATGGGCAGGATGGTCAGGGCCGTGACCACGTCGATGACCAGGGCCTGTGTGATATAGACACCCAGTCCCCAGGTATTCGCCAGATCGGTATTCATCAGCGGGATAAAGCAGCTGATGAGCACCACCACGGAAATGATGACGGCGGAGCCTGTGGTGTTGAGGGTGTTGCTCAAGGACTTTTCCCAATCCCCGGCCGTGGCCTGCATTTCCTCCTTCAGGCGCGACATCATGTAGATGCCGTAGTCTATTCCCAAGCCCATGGCAATGGACAAGGCGACCTGCAGGTGAAAGGCCAGGTTGCCCGACCAGTTCTGTACCGAGGTGAAGTAGGCACCGAGTCCATATTGGGCATACAGGGTGATGAACAGCAGAACGGTCAGGATGACGGAGACCACCAGGGAACGGAAAATCAGGGCCGCAATGATGAACACCGCCAGGGCGGTCTGCAGCGGACCCTTCAGCCAGTTGTCCCAGGCAACCTCGCGGGTGGCTTCGGTAGCGCCGAGGAATCCGCCGATACCCGGTTCCACGTAGTTTTCGCCATCAACGGCCATGGGACCCTCGTCACAGGAGGTGTCGGCGCAACGCAGGCCGAAGTGCACCTTGCTGAAGCCGGGGTCGTTCTTGTGCTGCTCGATGTACTCCAGAATATCCACGGTGACCTGATGGGTCTCCTTGGGATTCATGGTGTTGACGAAGCCCATGATGACGCCATGGTTCCAGTCCTTGGCGACGAAGGAATCCATGTCGCCTTCCTCGGTCATGGTCTCCAGTAGGCCGTTGTATAGCTGTACGATGCCGTCCGGGTCGCGGTCGTCGTCAGGATCGATGGCGGTCAGATAGGCGGTGGTGGGTATGGCCAGGTCTTTGAGGTCCGGCTGGGTGCCCGGCTCGGCGGACAGCAGCATGTTGACCAGGCGGATGTACTGGGCATACGAGCCGGTGAAGCCGATGGAGGGATGCTGGCGCATCCAGTTCTCCATGGCCTCGATATCGGCCAGCAGTTCGGCGTCGTTGAAAACGCCCTGAGCTCCGCAGGCATCCGGGTCCCAACAGCCCAGGGCCTGTTTGGACTTGTTGCACTGGGCCAGCTTTTCGGCAGGGTCTTCGATGTCATAGATCTCATCCGGGAAGTAGGCCTCGGTACACACCGGGGTGACCGCCTCCTTGCCACGTATGGGGACGGTGACCGAGATGACGCCGGGCATGATCTGGTTGAGCTTGAGCAGGTGCTCGATGGTGGTGGACGTTTCCTTGAAGGCCGCGCGGGAGTAGTCGATGCCTTTCTCTACGCCGGGCATCAGGTCATCCGCTGTGGGCGCATAGGCCTTGGTGTAATAGGTGGAGACGGCGATCAATACAGCCACGAAACCGATGGGTATCCATTTGCCGGGACCACTGACCATGCCGCCGAGTAGGGAGCCCACCTTGGTTTCCCATGAGCGTTCCGACTCCCCCGCCAGTATCGATTCCTGAGAGCACGGGAAGCTGATCATCAGCAGCGGGATGAGGGTGGTGGTGGTGAACAGCAGGGTGAACATGCCGAGCATGCCGAAGTAGGCGTACGCCTTGTAGAAGGAAATGTCCACCGTGGCCAGGGTGGCGAAACCCACCATATCGGTGATGATGGACAGGGTGGCCGGCACTATGGTGTGGGAGATGGCGATACGCGCCGCTTCTTCACAATCACCGACGGTGGCCTGTTCCTGCATGAAGCGGCGTGTCACCTGTACCGAGTGGCCGATGCCGATGGCCAGCAGCAGCATGGGGGTGAGCACCATCATGGTGGTGAGCTTGAACTGGGTGAAGCCCATTACGCCGAGTGTCATGCAGATGGTGGCGCCCACGCCCAGCAGTGGGAAAACGGCCCCGCGCCAGTTGCGGAACTCGTACCACAGCACCGCCAGAACGATGACCAGCGAGATGACGAACAGCCACCATTTGTCCGCCAGGTCCATCAACATATAGGCCAGAAAATAGGGTTCGCCCGCCACCAGCAGTTCGTAGCGGTCGTTTTCATCCTCGAACTCCGTCATGAGGTCGCGGACATCCCGCACCCAGGACAGATAGATGGACTTCACGTCATCCGTGTAGTCGCCGATGATGTAGGCCGCTTTTGCGCTGCAGTTGCGTTCTTCGTATTCCCCGAAAGCACACTTGTTACCCTGGGGGTCCTCCATGCCCACCAGCATGGGGGCCAGCACCGGGTTGGTCTCCATGCCCTCCTTGAGGAAGGCGAGTTGCTGTTTCGCCAGTTCCGGATCATCCATGCTTATACCGGCGGTGGGAATCAGGCGCTTGAACACAAGGCCATTCTCGTCCGCGCCCATGTACTTGATTTTCTTCGCCGCCAGGTCGATGAAGTTTTCGCTGCGCGAGTAGGGTAATGCGATAAGGCGCTCGTGTAGTTCCTGGACCTTGTTGATGAACCAGGGCTGGTAGATGTCCCCATCCTTGATGCGCAGGGCGAACACCATGAGGTTGCCCATGCCGAATTTCTGTTCCACATAGGCATTAGTCGCCACGTAGCGGTTGCTGGGTGGCAGCAGGGTGTCGGGATCGTTGCGCATGTCCAGATCCTTGATAAACAAGGACCCGAGAATGGACAGGATGAGAATAAAGATTATGACGGCCCAGCGATTGCGTATCACCAGGTTCGCGTAACGGCCAGCCCAAGCGTGGTCGTTAGGGGATGTGTTCATTGTCTATATGTCTCGTTCGCGGCTCCCTAAACGAAAAAGGGCCGGTAAGCTGAGCTTGCCGGCCCTTATTGGCTGTGTGAGCCAGGAATGTTACTCGAAGATGTACTTAAGGCCGACCTGAAGGTTCGACGAGTTTTCGAACTGGCCGAAGGTCGTGTCTTCGTTACCAAAGTAACTGTTCCACTCGAAGGAGCCGATAAGCTCGTCTGAAAATGAGTATTCTACATCGAAACGGTTCCAGAAACCGCCCATCTCTTCCCAGATGGTGATGTTGTTGACCCGGTGCTCATCCGAAGGACCGAACGGCTTGGACAGGAAAAAAGAGAAAAATTCGCGGTTTTCCATGTCCTTTTTGAGTCCGTTGCTCAGGTGCATGGAGGCGCGGTCGCCGGTGTAGACGCCATAACCATCAGGCGTGGTGTAATCGACGTAGTCCAGGTTGCGGAACTGAATGAACTGACTGCTGATGAGCAGGTTTCTCATGACGGTGATGTCGACGCCCAAGACATACTTGAACCAGTCGCCCTTCCTGGTGGTCAGGGCTTCGGTCAGGTTGCCGTGACTGAGTTCCCGCCGGTCGATAACCGGGCTCTTGACGTCTTTCTGGTATAGAAACTCGCCACGTAGTACGACGGGGCCGAGAAAGTCGGTATCCAGGGCATAGTCGAAGGCGCCGCCGGCATTGTGAATGCGGTTGCTGGATTCAACAAACACCAGTTGCGGTGCGGTGCCGGACCAGTTGCCACCGGCGACCACGTCGGTGGCACCTGCGTCGTTGACGCCCTGGCTGAAGTCCACATTGGGTGCGCCATAGTACTGCCCGGCGGAGTTATGCAGCTGCAGGATGCGTCCGCCGATGCCGTTTTGCGTCTGCTGTACCGTCAGTTTTTCACCGCTCGTCGGGTCGGCCCAGTGGATGTCCACGGATGGATTGGCGTCGTAGGCGTAGAAGTAGTTCAGGCTGAAGTTAAGGCCGCTGTCCAGGTTGGCCTTGTAGCGGCCGCCCACGTTGGCATTGCTGTCACTCTCGGGTAGATCACGCTTGTAGCGCGTGCTCATGCCGCGGAAGGCGTTGAAGGTGGCGAATGTAGCGTCAGGCATGAATTCCCAGGTGGAGTTCGGGTTGCTGGTGTCCCAGCCCGTGCCCGTGCCGGGATCGGCATCGATCAGATTGGTGACGCCCTGGTTGGTGATTTCACTGAACTGTTTCAGGCAGGCCGCACCGGAGATGCCGTTGGGGTCCGGGGCGGCGCAGTGTCCCGGACCGCCCGGGTTGCTGGTGAAACTGCCCTGGGTGAAGGCCCCCACGCTGGCGAATTCGGGCTGCGCGGGATTCGCGCCGCCCAGGGGGTTGGTGAAGGTCTGCGTGAGTCCGTCGCCGTAGAAGGTGGTCGTGACCCCGCCCATGGCGGCACCGATGTTGAGGAAGCCGTTTACCCTGCCGGTGATGGTGTCCACGCCCTTGAATATGAATGCCTGTCCGGAATCGGAACCCACCAGGCCGCTGTTGGAAACGCCGAAGGGATTGGTCTGTGAGGGCGGAACGGCGCCATATTGAACTGAGCGGGTCTTGGAACCACCATCGTTGACGCCGGGGATCAGGTTCTCCTGCACCTGGGAGATGATGAACTGCAGGTTACCGTTGTCACCGATGGAACGTTCCGCATTGACCATCCAGATGGGAATGCGCGAATCCTCCATGGCATTCTGGTTTAGCTCGCGATAGTCGGTCGGATTGATGATGTCCAACAGCTTGATGCCGTCTGCGGTGCCCCATACCACCTGCTGCTTGCCCAGGCGGAAAAACCAGTCACTTGCAGTGGACTCGAAATACAGTTCCCGCAGGTAGTCCTGCTGGCTGTAGTTCCAATGCCCCTTGTAGCGGTCGCGTACCCCCTCGGTGTCGTAGATGAAGTTCAGGTCTGCGTGAATGACGCTGGATTCGCCGAAATAGGCATTGGCGAAGATGCGCGCCTGATTCTGAAACTTGAGTAGATCGCCGGTGTCATGGCGTTGCTGGTCAAAGGTGGTTTGACGCAGCCCGGTCTGGGCTCCGCCGTTGCTGAAAATCGCGGTTTCGTTTTTCAGAAAACCACTGACTTCAATCTCGGCCAAGGCGGTGGCCGGTGCCGCGAGGGCCAGGCAGACCGCGGCGGCTAGAGTGTTTTGTCTGTACATCGTATCCCCCCCAAATCTTGTATGTAATAGTAATTCACAATAATGAATCAGGGGGCGCGCAGTGTGCCCCCCCTTTTTTGTCGTTAGCGCTTGATCCGACGCAGCGTGCTTTCCGACCATTTTTTATTGTTCCAGTCCTGGTTGAACTGGACGACCTTGTTCGGGATGACGGCCCAGGTTTCATGGCCGCTGGCAAAGGTCTTGCCGTACCAATAGCCCCAGTATTGGGCACGCGGGTCATCCTGGTTCAGGCTGCGCCAGTCACGGTCGATGATCTTGACCTTGCTCCCGTCCTTGAAATACTCGGTGCGGTAATCGGCAAAGGTCTTGGTGTCCACGTAGCTGACGCGATGGTCGTACCACCAGTTCTCACGCTTGGGAGTGCTTTTCAGCTTGTAGACTTCCTTGCCCTTGTGCACGCAGGAGGGCTCGGGCGGGGTCTTGAGGTACTTCACCTTGACGTTGTCGATGCCGCCCAGGCAATCGTTGAAGGTCTCCTTGCCCATGAGTTCGTGGGTTTCGTCCTTGGGTTTGCGCAGGGTTACGTCACCGAAGGTGAAATCGGTGCCGCCCCAGGCATCGTCGTGGGCCGGCTCGGCGAAACGCCGGATCTTGCGCAATGCGGGCAACCAGATGGAGTAGGACTGGCTTTTACTCTCGTCGTTGTAGTCGGTGATCAGCATGCCGGTGCCGCGCAGCTTGCCGGAGCGGAAGATGGCAAGGTCCATGGCATTGATTTCGCCATCCGCCGGGTAGTTGTTGTTCAGGTAGCGTTCAACGGTGATGGTGGTGGGATTAGCATCCTTGGCCTTGTTGATGATGACGGTAATGCCGTCGGGTTTGGGCCGTTTTCCATCCATGATGATGCCGTAGTTGTTCAGGGCATAAAAGTGGTTGACGAAATAGACCTGCTGTGCGAGTTCATCGGCGCTGGGAGTGGCCGAAGGTGGAGGCAGATCCTTGGGTACCCCGGCTGCAAGGCTGAAAGACAGGACGGACAGGCTGAGTGCGAAGCGAGAAAGTAGCCGCTGAGGCTGCATTGGGTCCTCCAAATATGATTATGTTATGGGAATAATGTTGCTAATGATTCGCGGGGACTCCCGGAACGGTGTGCTGACGGGTATCGACATGGAGTGTTGCATATATGCAACACAGACTGTTGCGTGATTGCTTTCCTTGTATCATGTTTGGCCTTTATTGACAAGGAAGTTGTTGTCTGGCGGCGGAATTTCCTATCCCGGATGGGCCGCCGGGCGGCCGATGGAGAAGTAGCTCAGGCCATGCCGGGCGACCAGTCCGGGATCAAAGATGTTGCGGCCATCGAACACGGCGGGATGTTTCAGCTTGTCTCGTATGAGGTCGAAATCCGGGCTGCGGAACTGGCTCCACTCGGTCACGATCATCAGGACATCGGCGTCGTCCAACACGTCGGTGGTGGAATCCATCAGGGTGAGGTCCGGGCGAACGCCATAGATGCGCCTGGCTTCATCCTGTGCCACGGGATCATAGGCCTGCACCTTGGCGCCGGCCCGCCATAATTCCTCCATGATGACGCGGCTGGAGGCCTCACGCATGTCGTCCGTATTCGGTTTGAAGGAAAGTCCCCACAGGGCGATGGTCCTGTCCCGCAGCTCGCCATCGAAATAACGCTTCAGTTTTTCCACCAAAACCAGTTTCTGGTCGGCATTGACTGTTTCGACGGCGTTGAGGATGCGTGGCTGGTAGCCCGCGACCATGGCGGTTTTTCCCAGGGCCTGCACGTCCTTGGGGAAGCATGAGCCGCCATAGCCGCAACCTGGGTATATGAATTGATAGCCGATGCGTGGGTCGGAGCCGATGCCCAGGCGCACGTTTTCTATGTCCGCGCCTACGGCGTCGGCGATATTGGACAGTTCGTTCATGAAGCTGATTTTGGTGGCCAGCATCGCGTTTGCGGCATATTTGCTGAGTTCGGCGGAACGCACGTCCATAATCATCAGGCGGTCGTGGTTGCGGTTGAATGGAGCGTAGAGAACCCGCAGCAGTTCTCCTGTGCGCGGGTTATCGGTGCCGACAATGATCCGGTCAGGCCGCATGAAATCGTCCAGGGCAGCCCCTTCCTTGAGGAACTCAGGATTGGAGACTACGTCGAATTCGAGTTCGGCGTTCCTTTGTGCAAGGCTGGTGCGGATGCTGTCGCACACCTTGTCCGCGGTGCCAACCGGAACTGTGGACTTGTCGATGATGATGCGGTATCCCGTCATGTGTTCGCCGATGCTGCCGGCGACTGCGAGGACATGGCGCAGGTCGGCGGAGCCGTCTTCATCCGGCGGGGTGCCTACCGCGATGAATTGAAATAGGCCGTGGGCAGCGCCGGCGGCGGGATCCGTAGTAAAATTCAGCCGGCCGGAATCGCGGTTGTGTTTGACCATATCCTCCAGACCCGGCTCATATATAGGAATACCTCCGGATTTGAGCATTTCAATCTTGGCGTCATCAATATCGACGCATAAAACATCATTGCCCACATCCGCCAGGCAGGCGCCGGTAACCAGTCCGACGTAGCCACTGCCATATATAGTTACTTTCATGCTCTTTCCTCCTGTGGTTTCATTTTGGCCAGGGTAGTTGTATCCGCTGATGATGGTGTCGGGCCGGAATGACTATTGGATCAGAAGCGTGCTCCTCACCAGGAGCGCTGAATGCTACCAGATATCCTGGAATGCCTAAATGATTGGCAGGGTCTGCAAGAGGCGGTTTTGTAGTTGACAGGCGGATTGGGGCCTTGTATTCTGCCCCGCTTACGTTGACTTGGAGGGGTTCCCGAGTGGCCAAAGGGAGCAGACTGTAAATCTGCCGGCTCAGCCTTCGGAGGTTCGAATCCTCCCCCCTCCACCAAATTCCGGTGTGGTGATTGGCGGGGACTGATCGCCCCATTGGATTCAGGTGTGTAAATGAAATTAGTCCGGCCGTGGTGGTTTTCCACCGGCCGGCGGAAGCGGGTCAGGCGGGTGTAGTTCAACGGTAGAACCTCAGCCTTCCAAGCTGATGATGTGGGTTCGATTCCCATCACCCGCTCCAGATTGAGATTGCGCCCATGTAGCTCAGTTGGTAGAGCACACCCTTGGTAAGGGTGAGGTCTCCGGTTCAAATCCGGACATGGGCTCCATAGTTAGTTTGAGCGGCGTGCGTTGATGCGCACGATTTTCTGACCATTTGGTTGAATTGTATATCGTGGAGAGAGCACTCGATGGCCAAGGAAAAATTCCAACGCACGAAGCCGCACGTCAATGTGGGCACGATCGGACACGTTGAC
>RRYU01010832.1_pt2 | contig 11305 bp, 5 predicted proteins | sample 2162651 | NCBI WGS metagenome assembly RRYU01 (sample SAMN10267283, study PRJNA491782) | microbial mat metagenome | isolation source: biomat in the production well | place: Japan: Minami-Kanto gas field, natural gas well KTG3 | collected 2017-06 | reverse complement strand
AATCGTGTGGATTTTTAAGCAATTCAACATTACTTATTCGCCAAGTGGAATTACTTCTTTACTTAACAGAATGGGGTTTGTTTACAAAAAACCTGTGCTAACTCCTTGTAAAGCAGATGTAAAAAAGCAAGAGGAGTTTGAAAAAGAATACCAATTGTTAAAACAAAACTTAGCTGCCCAAGACCAGATCTATTTTGTAGATGGAGTACATCCTCAACACAATAGTATCGCAACTTATGGATGGATAAAAAAAGGAAAAACAAAACAGTTAAAAACCAATAATGGCAGACAAAGAATCAATATCAATGGAGCCATTAACCTTGTTACAAAACAAGTTTTGTATGTGGAAGATGAACGAATTAATGCCCAAACAATGATTACTTTACTAACATTGATATTACAAGAACAAAAAGAAGGAAAAATTCATATTATTCTTGATAATGCTAGATACTACCATGCACAACTGGTCAAGGATTTTTTAGAAAAGCATCCTCGCATCGTATTACATTTTATACCTCCATATTCTCCAAATCTCAATATTATTGAACGTCTTTGGAAAATATTGAAGAAAAAAGTAGTCTATAATCAATTCTATCAAAAGTTTGATGACTTTAGAATGGCTGTAATGAACTTCTTTACCAATAAAGTTTGGATGGAGAAAATGTTTGATAATTTCCTAACTGATAATTTCCATATTATTAACCCCGATTTTTCGGGTTCCTATGTGGGATGAGTATATTAATGATATAATCTATTCGCCCAACAATGCTAATGCTTTTCTAAAATCCCCCTTTATTGCAGGTACAAGAAAACCACAGGCAGGCATACGCTTAATAAACGTAGGAAACACACAAACCCCATTAACCCCTATTTACCATGAAATTAAAATTGGAGCACCGGGAAAGCCAAAGTTTAATGTGTTTGATAACTTACAGATAGGAGTAGATGCCATTAGTTCTAACTTTATTTGCGTAAACAATGTATTTCAAAATAACCCAGAAACGAACAGGACAGCTGTTGCCATTAATGCCAACGCCCTCAACCTTACCAATAACAGGCTAAGAGTGATACCAGCAGCAGGAAGTAATTTTATCAATCGTTTTTATGATGTAGGCAGAGCCATTAATGCCGTAAATTATTATGAAATGATAGCCACCCTATGCGAAGTACGTAGCACCCATGTAAGCACAGCACCCATAACTTCACCACCATTTTATAATGGCAAGTATGGATTTACTGTTCAATCTAATCGATTTAGAGCAGTTAATTTTTCTAACAATAAAATGTACAACATAGAAAACGGCATCGCCTTTTTAGGAAGTTTTGGACCATTTCAAGGTAGTCTTAATGGGCAATTTTCAGGACAAATTAACATCAACAACAATACGATGCGTCCGCACTTACCCGGAAATACTGTTACTACCCAATATGTTGCCAATGCTATTAATGTGCATAATGTGGTAAGTGCCAACCTCTTTTTTATTCCCAATACAACAATTAACGTAAGCAACAATACCCTTACCGATGTATATAGAGGAATAAGTATGAATAGCTGGGCAAAAAAAAATATAAAAACCGATAAAAACACCATAAGTTTAGTGGCAGATGCCTTTACAGCATCCAATCCAATGCCATTACAATACGGTATAACCCATATAGCCAACCGAGCAGCGACTATTTTTGGCAACAGCATAGCTGAGAATAACATAACAGGATTTGGCATAGCAGCCAACCCCAATGTAAAAGCCATAACAACCACCTTTTGTAGCAATCAAGTAGTGAAATGCAACAACGTGAGCAACACCTTTAAAGGCATAGAGTTTAATGGCGACAACTTCCCTACTTCTTTTACCAACAATAGCATGACTACCCACCGCTTTGGGTTTGTGCTAGACAATGCCGGGTTTATAGGCACACAGGGTAATACTACCAACCCCACCGATAACCGTTGGTTAGGTACTTGGGCTACACCTAACTTTAAAACTGCTACCCTTGCTACAGTAACCGCCTCCACCGCTATAGGCTCGGAGTTATGGGTACGCAATACTTCGGGCGTGTTTAATCCTGACGGATCTGGAACATCACAGTTACCTCCATTTACTGCCAATCTGTATAGCAATACCAACGGAACATTGTTATACATTACCAACAATCCGCCTTTTGAATTATGTTTGGCAGGAATTTGTTGTTTAAGCAACAATTTAAGGCTAGAGCAAATTGCCCAGGAGCAGGAACTCCTGAGCAACAATGTAGCAGAAACTCGTTACATCAACAAAAATAAAGTGTTTCGAATGTTGAGGGATGACCCCAATTTAATGAATGGTTCTACAGTATTGCAAACTTTTTATGCCACCAAGCAACAAAGCAATAGCGAAACCCTAGTTGAGGTAGAAGAGGATTTTATGCTGCCCGATTTAACAGCCGCACAAAGCAAAACCACTACTATGGTGGCGGATAACAGCATAGAGCAGAATTACCTTACCTTTTTTGAAAATTATGTAAAACACCAAACCACTAGCATTAGTATAGCAGATAGTTTAACACTTGTAACATTAGCTATGGGCTGTCCTTTTACCGATGGCGAAGTGGTGTATCAAGCACGATCCTTGTACAATGCTATTTATAAGAGCAATGTGTTGTTTGAAGATGGATGTGTATCGGCAACTGCACGTAACTCCTTTGGATTTTACAAAGAAGCTAAGCCCATCATTAGCAACGATAAATCAGGGCTATCGTACAATTTAGTACCCAATTATAGTTTTGAGAATTATACGGCTTGTCCGTCAGGGTCAGGTCAGTTTTCATTAGCTTTACCTTGGTCTGTTCTTTTTAATCCAGCGAACTATTTAAACAGTTGTGCAACAACAACTATGTACAGTGTTCCAACTCAAAGTTTAGGTACTACAATATTTAATTATCAAGAAGCACATTCTGGACAAGGATATGGTGATGTTATAGTATATAATGGAGTAGGTTCAAATTATAGATCATATGCAGAAAATCAACTCGTAACCACTTTGCAAAATGGCCAGTGCTATTATGTAGAATTTTTTGTTAATCGACCACATGGAAATTATGGTGGAAAATATGCTATTAACAATATGGGGTGTTTGTTTACTGATACTGCTATGAATACGAGTAATGGGGATGCTTTAAATGTGCAAGCTAATGTACTTAAATTTGGCAATCCCATCATTACCGATACGGCTAATTGGACACCTATTTCAGGTATTTATACTGCCAATGGAACAGAAAATTATATCTTATTGGGAAACTTTGCCAATGACATGAATACAGATACTTTGGATATGTTAGACGCAACATATCCAGGTGCAGTTTATCTTTTAGATGACGTATACGTTCTCCCTATTGACAGTATGCCTGACGGTATGCCTGCTTATGCAGGAGTAGATACCAATGTTACCATTGGCGATAGTGTGTTTATTGGGCAGCAAATAAGTAACTTAAATTGTAATTGGTATGATGAAATAGGCACATTAATAGCCAGTAATATTTCGGGTATTTATGTAAGCCCTACTACAAGCACGTATTTTGTGGTGGAGCAAAACTTGTGTGGTGTTATTACTTACGATACTGTAAATGTAGAGGTAATGCCAACAGGGATTAATGAACTATTCAATGAAAATGAGGTAAGGATATATCCTAACCCCACCACAGGAGAACTAAGTATAGAAATGCTACACCAAAACAGCGAGTGGAGCATCACTATATTTGATTTACAAGGGAGAACAGTAGTCCAACAATTAGTAAACAATAATAAAGTAACCTTAAAATTAGAGTTAGAAAATGGCATTTATTTGGTACAAATAGCCAATAAAAATACCAACGAAACCGTAATTAAAAAATTAATAATTAATCGGTAATGGTAAATTAGTTTTGGAATTTGGGAATGTGTGCAAGCCTTTTCCCTTGAGATTTGAGATTAAGAGGAAAATCTACTGTGTAGATTTGGGTTACAAAGGGTGATAATTGAATAACTAAAAACTAAAAAACAATGAAAAAAACACTATTATTAGCTATGCTTTTTATGGTTGCAGTAGTGCAAGCCCAAGTGAACCCTATTGGTCGTTCCCTTGTTGCTACAATTACTATTACGGATAACGAAACCTCAGCCACCCCCATCCCCAACGGCTCGGTAGTAGATGTGCAAGGGTTGTTTACCATTACAAATAACACCACTTACACCAATGTAAAATTCAGAATGGCTGCTGGAGCAAGAATAGCCATAGACCCCAATGTTACGCTAACACTTAATAAATGCCACTTGTTTTCATGCACCCAACTGTGGGAAGAAATTACTGTTACCAATGGAGCGAATTTGGTTGTAGAAAACTACACCATTATAGAAGATGCCGAAATTGCGGTACATTGGATAAATGGCGGATTGGTAAGCCTAAACCAAGCTATTTTTAACCGCAACATTACCGGGTTGAAATTGGCTACCGTTCCTTTTGCTGCCAACCAAACCCCTGCCAACATCACGGTAAGCAACACCATATTTACCTGCCGTACTTTTCCGAACACTTTGTATCAAACCAATTTTAACAACGGCTCTTTTGCAACGCTGAAAAACAACCTGTTCAACAACAACACAGGCTTATATCCCTTAGGAAGCGTAATTGCTCCTGCTGCTGCTAACACACGCAGCTCTCACGGAGTGTTGAGTTCTTATACCACAGCTACCATAGGCATAAGCACAGGCGGAAGATCTTCTCACAATGTATTTGATTACTTAGATTTCGGAATAAAAGTAGTGGACGCTAATTTTACCGTTATCAATAACCAGTTTGCTAACCTTACCGGTTATGCTACCAGAGGTAATTTTATGACAGGAGTAGGAGTTTGGGCTACAGACCCAAGAAATGTTTTTTTTATGAACATAGGTGGCACCAATAACAAGGAAAAAAACACGTTTAATAATTGCTACAGAGGAGCTAATATTACCGATTACCGCACCATCAATTTTGTGAACAATATCCTTACCAACACCATAACTTCTCCCTCATTTCCTGCTTTTGTAAACAACACCGGACGCTTTGGATTAGCTGTGTTTAATACACTTGCTAATACTTCATCTTCCACCTTAGCCTACACCATCAAAGGCAATACCATTAATAACTACGCCACAGGTATTTTTATTAACCGCAACAGTGTGCAAGCCATTACGCAAAACATACAACTGCAAAACAACAACATAGATGTTACCGGTACCAATACCTATTGCAATCAGGGAATTTGGATGCAAAGTTTAGCAGGCAGCAATGCAGTTACAGGCAGTGTGGATGTGAACAACAACACCGTACGCAACTGTACCCGCAATGCCTTGTTGTTTGAAAACGTAAACAACATGCTCAACATTGACATTAACAACGAACTTTCGGTTAAATTTGACCCTAACACTACCATAGCCAAACAAGTGATACGCCTCAATTCCTGCGAAGGAGCATTGGTGAGCAACAACACCAACATTAGAACCACCAACAACAGCATCATACCCACTGCCACTAATTTTAATACGGCCATCACAGGCATTTATTTAAACAACTGCCAGGCAAGTGTAGTAACCTGCAACACCATTAATTTTGTAGATGTGGGCGTGCTGTTCGACCAGCCCAATAGCAACTCGCAGTTCACCACCAACAAAATAAACAAAGCCCAATATGGGTTGGTGTTGGCAAATGGTGCCATTATAGGACAACAAGGCAGTGCCACCCAACCCAGCGGCAATGAGTGGGGAAGAAATGATGCCAACAACATTACCCTCAACCATACCTTTACCTTAAATACCTCTGGTGCCAACACCAACTCCCCCATTTTTGCCAAACCCAATGTGGGCAACAGTTGCACCACAGGTGGGTTTAAAACCATGCCGTGTAGTAATGGAGCTGCACCAGCTGGAGTAGGTAATGAATACCAATTAGGTTCTGGCTTAAACACCGCCACCGGCACAGCACCCAACTGCACGGCTCGTTTTGGTGATCCCTTAGCCAATGCCAAAGGGCTGTTGCAGCAAGCGAACCAAGAACCGCCATCGGTAGGCAAGTTTATGAAAGAACGCCAAGCGTTCCACCTCATTAAAAAAGACCCAACGGGTGCACTGTTGGCGGATAATGATTTGAATGCTTTTTTTACTCAACAGCAAACGCAAACCATAGGGCTAATCAGCACCACCCAAGACCTGATAGGCAACAACGATTTAGCTACGGCACAAGCCACCAACAGCAGCATCGCCCCTGGCAATGTGGCAGAGTTCAACACCCGAACCGTAACGGCAATTTGGATTAACAGTGTGTTGGATACCAACTATGTATTAACGGTAGCCGACAGCACATCGCTCCGCACCATCGGAAATATATGTATGCAGCAGGGAGGTGATGCCACCGTGTTGGCACGTACCTTGTTGGGCAACCTTACCCAAGAGGGATATGATTTTACTGATTGTATGGACTTCCCGATAGGAAACAATGGCAACCGCTTAATGGGTACGACCACTTCTACGAATTTAATCTTAAACGGAAGTTTTGAGATAGTGGATACCACAATTCCTTCTCCTACTACTCCTTATGACAGGGCTACCCCTTGGATAAGCCCTCAATGGGGCTCTCCAAATGTACATACGCCAACAGATCCTGGAACAATGGGGAACACAGGACATCAATCGCCTCAACATGGAGTAAAATATGCAGGTGGTGTATATTTTGCCTTTGACCCAGGCCCCCCAGCTTCAACCAACCCTAACTTTAGAGAACCGGTTATTGGTAAAACGAGTGTTGCATTAAGCTCAGGAGTGCAGTATTGCTTGTCGTATTATATTTCCTTGGCGGATACGAATAATTGTGCCGTTAACCGCAGCGATGCCTATTTTTCGCCCACCCCCATGGATCCTACCTTAAGTTCTCCTCCATATTTACAGTTTGTGCAACCGCACGTACAGGCAGACAGTACCGTGTTTTATGCTGATAAAGAAAACTGGATGCGGATAGAAGGCAACTACACCGCAGCAGGGGGTGAAAATTACATTACTTTTGGCAACTTGCACCAAGACAATCGAACCGATACGCTGTGCAATGGTTCAATGTCATTTTCTGGTTTTCCAAATCTTAAGCAGTCTTACTACTATATGGATAACTTTGTGTTAGAGGAAATAACCCCTGCCAACGCAGGAGCAGATACCACCATTAACAGTGGAGATAGTGTGTTGATAGGCAGTAATTTAGATTCGGCAAGCAGCTATGTGTGGTCGCCCAATGTGTTTATTAGTGATGTAACTACGCTTAACCCTGTGGTCAGCCCACCCACAACAACCACTTACTATGTAACCAAAACCCAGTGCAGCGTTACCACTACAGATAGTGTTACTGTTTTTGTAAACCCTGTGGGGATAGCCCCCTCCCCTTCGGGGAGGGATGGGGAGGGGCTTTGGCTTTATCCTAATCCTAACAATGGTACTTTTACTTTATCACACAACCTTAGTAACTCAACTTACGTCTTAGTAGTAATAGATATAATGGGTAAAGTGGTGCATCAAGAAAAAATTATTGCTCAAAGACAAGTAATTAATACCAAACAACTCAGTACAGGATTGTATTTTGTGAATGTTAAAACTGCTACTGGCGAATTAATGTATTCTGTTAAAATAAGTGTTATTCATTAAAATTTAACAACCATGAAAAAAATATTCTACTCACTTCTCTTTTTGTTTTTTGGATATTCAACAGTGTTAGCTCAACAACAAGTTACCTGTGGTGTTTTTACGTTCGATGTGTTAATAACACCTGTTACATGTAATGGTAATTGCGATGGTGCTATTCAAATTACTAACATATCAGGAGGAACACCATCCTACACCACTTTTTGGTCAACAGGAAGTACAGTTCCAAGCATTTTTAATTTATGTGCCGATGATTATACGGTATTTATATCTGATGCTATGGGTGATACATGCTCTATGACATTTACTGTCCCACAACCTGCACCAATTCTGGTATCAGAAATTGTTACTGATGCTTCTTGTGCTACTTGCTGTGATGGGAGTATTGTGTTAATACCTACAGGAGGGACAGCTCCTTATACTTATGTATTTACACCATCAGGCTCTCAAGGTTTTTGCCCTGGTAATTACAGTTATTGTGTTTTCGATGCTAATGGATGTTCTACTTGCGGCACAGTAGTGGTATCTTTTTCTAATCCAATTACTTTTATACTTACCGTTACTCCTGCTTCTTGTTTTGGTTCATCTAATGGAAGTATATGTGTAGATAGTCTTTCAGGTGGCACTCCTCCTTATGTATATAGTTGGAATACCACACCTTCTCAAAACACATCTTGTGCTATTAATTTATCAGCAGGTACATATATTGTATGTGTTACAGATTCAAATGGAACTACAGTTTGTGATAGTGCTATTGCCCCACAACCTGCACCAATTCAAGTGTCAGAAATTGTTACTGATGCTTCTTGTGCTTCTTGTTGTGATGGAGATATACAGTTGACAGTTACTGGAGGAACACCTCCTTATTTAGTTGTTTTTTCATCACCATCACCTTATTGTACAGGAAGTTATAATTATTGTGTGTTAGATAACAATAACTGTTCTTTTTGTGATAGTGCGACAGTATCATTTACTACTTTTATCAATGAAGATAATATTTCTGGTGGTTTCTCTATTTATCCCAACCCTAACAATGGTAATTTTAATTTATCACACAACCTAAAAAGCGAAAATTACGTCTTAGAAATAGTTGATTTAATGGGTAAAGTGGTACATCAAGAAAAAATTACTACTCAAAAACAAACTATTACTAACGAACAGTTAAGTAAAGGGGTTTATTTTATACACCTTAAATCCGATACCGGTAAATTGGTTTATACAAGTAAGATGAGTGTTGTTCGGTAACCGTCATTGCGAAGGAGGTACGACCGAAGCAATCTGTTCAACCGAAGAACAGCTTGCTTCACTACACTGCGTTTTACTCTTTACAAACATAGGATGACGGAAGTGAGGAGAGTATATTATATTGTTGTTAAAGATAAAGAAGGAAAACCTATTTATAATGAAAAAATAGTGAAAGAATAAAAATTAGTTATTTCGAGAGAAATTTTAAAATAAATTAGTTGCAAATATTAAATTTATAAGTAAGTTTGCAGCCCTTTAATAATTAAAAAACACTAAGGAATGATAATTATACCAATAAAAGATGGCGAGAACATCGAAAGAGCGTTGAAAAGATACAAAAAAAAGTTTGAAAGAACTGGTGCTATCAAAGAATTAAGAAGAAGAAAAGAATTTGAAAAACCTTCTATTACCAACAGACAGCAAAAAATAAAAGCTGTTTATGTTGAAAAACTTAGAAAAGCAGAAGAGTAATTTTTTAAATCCTTTTTAAAAATATAATTTAGCCTACGTTTGAAAAAAACATAGGCTATTTTTGTTTCTTATGAAACGACCATGATAAAAATTTTATCACACAACCTGTCCCGATTTTTCGGGAGGAGAATGATTATAGGCTTTGTGTGATGGATTCCCCTCTTGAGAGGGGCAGGGGTGTGTAACTATAAAAATATAAGCAGATGAATTATGGCATCAAAATTTGTAGATAAAATACTTCAAATCAGCATCGTTAATAAAACATTGCTTTGGTCAAAACGGATTGTTTTGCCCGGTTTTGATGGCATTCCACTTTTTGATGTAGTTTCTTTCTTATTAAAAGGATTACAAGAAAGCTCATTAACAACAAGAGCGTCTTCGTTGGCTTTTCGATTTTTTTTGGCTCTTTTTCCAGCAATAATTTTCCTATTATCACTGCTTCCATACATTCCTTTAGATGAGTTTTACATCAAATTATTAACTATTTTAGATGAGTTTTTGCCTAACGAAGCTTTTAAAATGGCGGTAAGTACACTTGATGATTTGTTAAATAAAAAACATGACACACTTTTGTCGTTAGGATTTGTATTCGCTATTTATTTTGCGAGTGATGGAGTAAATGCAATGATTTTAGAATTTAATCATTCCTATCACTCAATAAATAAAGAAGTTGGATTTATTAAGCAACGAGCTATTTCTTTTTTATTATTGGGAATATTAACATTGTTAATGGTTGTAGCTATTTTCTTAATGGTTTTTTATAAAGTAATCATCAATTATTTAATTTCAAATGATTGGGTTTCTTCAGATATATCTTTAGGAACATTAGGCGTAATTAAAATGCTTGCACTGTTACTCGTATTCTTTACAGGAATTTCATCTATTTATTATTTTGGAAATTTGCAAGGAGGAAAATTTAAGTTTATTTCTGCAGGTTCTACTTTAGCTACAGGGTTAATGATTCTGCTTTCAGCAGGTTTTGGTTATTATGTAAATAACTTCGCAACCTATAATAAAGTATATGGCTCTATTGGAACATTAATTGTAGTTTTGTTGTGGTTATATTTTAATTCCTTAGTTTTGTTAATTGGTTATGAGCTAAATGCAAGTATTGCTCATGCCAAAGATGAAAAAAATAAACGTGCTGATGAATTGCAATTAAAACTCAGAGGAGAAGAGGTAAATTAGAGTCTGTCTATAATGTCCGATTTATTCAAAACTTTTATTGTTTTTTAAAGGTTTTCATGAGATCGCTTCGCTAAGTTCTTCGTTATTCTTGTTTTAAAAATCAGTCATTTACGAAAGTAAACTCTTGATTTTCAAAACTTCGAAAGCCTCGAACTCGAACATTATAGTTCAGCCTCTTGACATTACAGGCAAACATTAATTAAGGATTTACAATAGAAATAAACGAATAACAAATATAAACAGATGAAAAAAATAATAGTAATCATTTTAACACTAGCATCAGTTCAACTGGCTGAGGCACAAATGACAATTAGTGGAGTTACACTTCCAAAAAAAGTTATGGTTGGAGAAACAACTTTAGAACTCAATGGTGGCGGAGTACGTTCCAAATATTGGATGGATATGTATGTGGTAGGTTTGTATTTGAAAACAAAATCTAAAGATGCAAAAAAAATTATTAATGAAAACGAATTTGCGTCTATTAAAATACAAATTGTATCTTCACTTATAACAAGTGAAAAAATGATTGCGGCAGTAAAAGAAGGTTTTGATAATTCAACACACAAAAATACAGCGGCTATTCAAAAAGAAATAGATGAATTTATTGCAGCTTTCAAAGATGAAATTAAAAAAGGGGACGTTTTCGATATTTTTTATGTGCCAAGTAAATCTATCACGATGGTTATAAAAAATGGAAAAGTAAAAGCCAAAATTGAAGGTTTTGAATTT
>RRYU01015334.1_pt3 | contig 11307 bp, 11 predicted proteins | sample 2162651 | NCBI WGS metagenome assembly RRYU01 (sample SAMN10267283, study PRJNA491782) | microbial mat metagenome | isolation source: biomat in the production well | place: Japan: Minami-Kanto gas field, natural gas well KTG3 | collected 2017-06 | reverse complement strand
GGGGGGTCGGGGTGCTGCGACAAGGACGTCATCCTCGGCGGCCAGGTGGGATCGCGAGGGCATCGACTGTCACCAGCAGGAAGCCATCGACATCTCCTTGCTCCTCGAGAAACTTCGATTCGGGCGATACCGATTCTATCTCTGCTGCTCGATGCCGGGGATGGATGCCTTGGTGACTGTGCTCGAAACCTTGGGCGTGGTCCAGCGGACACTCGGCCTCAATCCTTCGAGTCCCTCCCCGGAGCGACCGACAGGGCGTAAAACGGATAAGAGCCGTCCAACGGCCAAGCGCCAATCGGAACTACAACAACGACGACCGCCACCAGAGGGATCCGAAGATGATAGCGAACCCGAAAAGACGGACGACCTTGTCGGCCATGCTCGTCGCCACCTGCGCATTTTCCGCTCCCGCACTCGCTGCCCGCGCGCTCGAGACGGTGACGGCGATCGCCTTCGACACAGCGCCGACCCTGGACGGCGTCGCCGACGATGCGGTTTGGGACGCAGCAGCCCCGGCGAAGCTCCATTTCAAGAAGGGCGCGAATTTCGGCGAAAAGGGCAGCACCGAAGGCACCATTCGCGCAGCACGCGTCGGCGACGAGCTCTTTTTGCTTCTGCAATACGAGGACCCGACCCATTCGGAGCTGCGCTCGCCCTACGTCAAACAGGCCGAAGGTTCCTGGAAGAAGCTGAAGGATCCCGAGGACGTCGGCGGCGACAACAACTCCTTCTACGAAGACAAAGCGGCCCTTATCTGGCCAATCGGAAACTCCATCCCTGATTTCGAGAAGGAGGGCTGTTTCGTGGCCTGCCACGACGACGAGCCGCCCAAGCCCTACGGCAACAAATACACCGAGAACGAAGGCGCGCGTGGTGATATGTGGCACATCAAGACCGTGCGCACCGGGCCTGTGGGACAGGTCGACGACCAGTGGCTGGACCACACCCGCTTCGACCCGGAGACCGCGAAGGGTTCCGGCCGGAAGAGCGATACCAAGACAGGCGGAGGCTATACCGACATCGAGCTCGTCGAGGGAATGCCCGAGGTCATGGCAAGCGACGGCAAGGCCGCCAACAAGGGCGGGGCTTATTGGGTCACCTCGGCCGACAAGGTGCCCTTCGACGACAGTCGATTCGAGCCTGACGACGAGGTCGCCTCCATCATGGTCGCCCCATTCGAGGGCGACCGCGGTGATATCGCGCTCGGGTTATCCTGGAACGACGGGGTCTGGACCATGGAGATGCGGCGTAAACTGGTCACGGGCAGCGAAACCGACGTGCAGTTCGAGGATCTGACGGCGGCCTACCCGTTCGGCGTCTCGGTGTTCGACAATGCCCAGGTCAGGCACGCCTTCATGCAAAAACCAGTCGCGCTGGTGTTCGAGCAATAGGCTGCGCGGGGCTTCGGCTTTCTCGATCGCATCTCTCGAGAGAACCGCCAGCCTCGCGTCTCCGGCTTTGATTCGCAGTCGAGCCCCGTAGATCTTGATCCTCCGGCGGGGCGATGACCCCACTCGGATCCGGCTCAAGACATCGATCGCCGACGCCCGATCGCCGATAGCCGGAAGCCTAAGGCGAATCCCGGAAACCCTTATGCCAAGCCGCACACCGGGTATCCCATTCTCCAGAAATCACCCAGGTCACCGTAGGAGGAGCACCAGAGTGGGTCCGAGCACAACCGAATCCGTCAGACCAGCCAGATCCGCCACCTCGAACGCCCGACTGCTGCGTCTGGCCACCTACGCCTCGGTCGCCACCGCATGCCTGCTGATCCTGGCCAAGCTCGGGGCCTGGTTGGTCACGGGATCGGTCAGCGTGCTGGCCTCGTTGGTCGATTCGCTGATGGACGCGGGCGCCTCGCTGGTCAATCTGCTGGCGGTGCATTGGTCGCTGATGCCGCCGGATGCCGAGCACCGTTTCGGTCATGGGAAAGCCGAAGCCCTGGCGGCGCTTGGACAGGCGACTTTGATTGCCGGTTCGGCCGTGTTTCTCGGGCTGCAGGCGGTCGACCGTCTGCTTCATCCGCAACCCGTCGCGGAACCCGGAGTCGGCCTGCTCGTGATCGGTTTCGCGATCCTGGTCACCCTCGCCTTGCTGGCGTTCCAACGGCACGTCATCCGCCGCACCGGGTCGGCGGCAATCCGGGCCGACGCACTGCATTACGCGACGGACCTGGCCACCAATGCAGCGACCATCGTGGCCTTGCTGCTGGCCGCTGCCGGCTGGTCCGGATTCGACCCGCTGTTCGGTCTGGCCATCGGGGCCTACATCCTCTACAGCGCGTTGCGGATCGCACTCGATGCCGTCCATCTCCTGATGGACCGCGAGCTCCCGGAAGAGGCACGCCGCCAGATCCTGGAGCTCGCTGGTTCCGTCCCGGGCGTGAAGGGCGTCCATGGATTGCGGACGCGCCGATCCGGGCAATCACTGATCATCCAACTGCATCTCGAGCTCGATGACGCCATGCCATTACTCGCCGCCCATCAGGTCACCCTCGCTGTCGAGACCCGCATCCGCGACGAGCATCCGGACTCGGACATCACCATTCATCAGGATCCGGTCAGCCTCGGCGAAGAGACCTCACCGGTCTGACGACGAGTGGGTATCGGCATCCGGATCGGGGCTGCGTGTGCTGGGTCGCGAGTCGGCGATGTCGTCCCCCGCCACAACCCTGCGGCAAATCCAGCACAGCTTCGGCGATATCACCTACTTTAGTCTGCCGCCAATCAGTAAAACCCCAGATCCCGGCAATTAAGCAGAAGAATTGGATAGGCTAATCCGCCAGCCGATCAAGTCGACGAGAAGCGCGGAGACACCTCGATGAGCAGAAAACAGTCAGGGGCTTGGGTTCATCCACTCCCGGTCCAGGGACCGATCCCGGGACCGTGCAAGGCGTCGACGACGGCACCGGGTGGAGGACCGATCCGTGCCGGGATCACCTCCGGGCCCGGCCTCCTGATCGCCATACTGGCAGGACTCTCGGCCGGGATCTGGACCCATGCAGCAACGGCGCAGACCGCCGGCGACAGTGGCGTATTGCTGCCCGAGTTGGAGGTGACCGCAGATCGCCCGAACGCGCTTCCACCGGCGACCTTCGTCTCGCCGATCGTGGAGATCACACCCGGACTTCCAGCCGACGGCGGCGACCTCCTGCGCTCGGTCCCCGGGGTGAGCGGCTCAAGGATGGGCGGCCTCGGCATCGACCCCATCATCCGCGGCCAGACCGCCGGGCAGCTCAATATCCTGATCGACGGCGCCCATGCGTTCGGTGCCTGCCCCAACCGGATGGATCCGCCGACCGTCTATGTGGATCTGGACAACTACGACTCGGTCACCGTCATCAAGGGATCCCAGACGGTCCGCTACGGCGGCGGCGGGAGCGGCGGCACCATCCTGTTCGAGCGCGACACGCCTCGTTTCGGTCCCGGCGAGGTCTTCCGCGCACGCCTGACCGGCGGCATCACCGACAACTCACACACCGGCAACCTCGGCGCGGACCTGACCGTCGGCACGCCCGAGGGATTTGCCCGCGCCACCGGCCAGTATCGGACCGCGAACAATTACGAGGACGGCAACGGCGATCCGGTGCGCAGCGGCTACAACACCGAGGGCGCCGGTCTGTCGCTCGGTCTCACCCCGAAGGACGACACCCGTGCCGTTTTGAGCTACGACCATACGCATGACTGGGATGTCCTCTACGCCGGCGCAGGCATGGACGGCATCTACAGCGACAGCGACCAGTGGCGTCTGCAGCTGGGTCAGGACACCCCGATCGGCCCCTTCGCCGCGGTGAAGGCGGAGCTCTACAGCGTCTCGGTCGATCACCTGATGGACAACTACAGCCTCCGGCCACTCACCGGGATGTTCAAAATGCGCGCCCCCAGCACCGCCGACACCGCGGGCGGACGTCTGACCGCCGATCTAAACGCCATGGGGATGAGCTGGACCATCGGCACCGATTATCTCCAGGTCGATCGCGAAGCCACGCGCTTCTGGAACTATCGCTCTGCGGCGGTCAATGTCCCCAACTCGTATCTCTGGCCGGAGGTCGTGAACGCCGACCTCGGACTCTTCGTCGAGATCGAGCGGCCCTTGAGCGAGCAATCCCGACTCACCGCCGGGCTGCGCTACGACCGGACAGAGGCCAGCGTCTCGCAGTCGCGTGCCGCGCTTGTGCCGGTCGGACCAGCCTGGGTCCGTTCGGCCGACCAGTTGTATCGCGCCTACTATGGTGTCGGCGCCCAAGACAGCGATGAAGACAATCTGGGCGGATTCCTGACCTATGCGCACGACCTGAACGACGGCCTCGCCTTTTCAGTCGGGGTCAGCCGCACCCTGCGCTCAGCCGATGCCACCGAACGCTATATCGCATCCAATGCCGCCCCATCGACGGTCGCAAAGAATCAACGCTGGGTCGGCAACCCCGGCCTGGATCCCGAGGCGCATCACCAGATCGGCGTCACACTAGCCAAGGTCGCGAAGCACTGGGACACCCAGCTCGACCTCTTTTACGACCGGGTCGACGACTACATCCTGCGGGATCGCGCGCATGGCCAGCCGGGGATCTTGCTGGCCGACGGGACCTTCATCTACCGGAATATCGATGCCGAGCTCACCGGCGGAGAATGGACCGGCTCGATCGAATTCGCCCGCCACTGGCGAGCCGGGGCTTCGCTGGCCTATGTCTATGCGCAGAATCGCACCGATTCCACACCCATCGCCCAAACCCCGCCGCTCGGCGGTACCCTCAGTCTCGACTATCTCGCCGAGCGATGGTCCGTCGGCACCAGGCTGAGCTGGAACGACACGCAGGACCGCGTGGACGACGACCCGCTCACCGGGAGCGGTCTGGACGTCGGCCCGACGGCCGGCTGGTGGATCCTCGATCTCTATGGTCAGGCGCGGATCTCAAAGGCCGCGACACTCAGTCTCGGGGTGGACAACCTCTTCGACCGTGCCTACGCCTATGCGGTAAACCGTGCCAATATCGATCCCTTCAACCCGGGTCCGGTACAAGTCAACGAGCCTGGACGGCAGCTGTGGGCGCGGGCGTCGCTTGATTTTTAGCAGGCCGCGCCATTCCCTTCGGGTGATGGCGCACCGCATCTCGTCTTCGATGGCCATTGCCGATAAGCTGCAGATCGTCGACGTGAAGTTCATCGGCACTCACAAGGAATACGATGCCGTGGACGCCGAAACCGTTGACAGCGCCTAATCGACCCTGAGCACACCATGGACATCCGCCCGATCCACACCGAAGCAGACTACAACGCCACCCTCGAGGAAATCTCGGCTCTGATGGAGGCTGATCCGGATTGGGGCACTCCCGAGGGCGATCGACTGGACATCCTGGCGACGCTCGTTCAGACGTACGAAGCCAAGCACGCTCCCATCGATCCTCCCGACCCGGTCGAGGCCATCAAATTTCGGATGGAGCAGGGCGGCCTGTCCGTCAAAGACCTGGAACCCCTCATCGGCAAGAGCAACCGGGTCTACGAAATCCTCAATCGCAAACGCCCGTTGACGCTGCCCATGATTCGCAGGTTGCACAGGCACCTCGGCATTCCCGCGGAGGTGCTGATCGCGGAGACGATGACCAGGTGATCGTCAACGCAGCGGCACGACGCAGAACCCTGGGGTAACCTTGGAACGCCGAGGCACGGAGCCTACAACCCACCCGCGGTCTCCTCCTCGCGCGATTTGAAATCGAGTTCAGCGCAAATTCAGTTTGGGGAACGAGACTGGATGCGGGTCGAAGACGACACATGGATCGCCTTCGACCGGGTCGGCTCGCTCCGTCTCAGAGGGAAGACGAGCCACAAAGACCACTCATCCAACCCAAGGGGACCAGACTCATGCAGAGACCACGGCTGACGGCAATCACCATCGCGATTGGACTCCTGTCGGTCACGGGCGGCGCCATCGCCGGTGATCGGCTCGACCACGACGAGATCAAACAACTGCGCGAGACAGGGCAGATCCTGCCGATGGGCGAGGTCATGACCAGCGCCCAGACCGTGCAGCCTGGTCAGCTCGTCGAGGCCGAGCTCGAGCGCGAGGACGGCGCCTATCTCTACGAGATCAAGATCCTGGCCGCCGACGGGACCGTCCACAAGCTTTATCTGGACGCCGCGACCGGTGAGGTCATTAAGCGGAAAGAGAAGTAAGCCTTGCTGAACCGCGTCCGGCACGACATGCGCTCATGTACCCTTAGGCGACGTTCCGCTCAACAACCAAGGCCGCGGCCGACGCGGTTCAGAATGTTGAATTTTATTATCTTAAATCGCGTCGACTCCAAGGCTCTCCTGCTGCTCCGGAGTTGGAGAGCCGGGCCGACGCCGTTTGTCGCTCCGGACGCGATTTAATGCGCCTGCTGCTGGTTGAAGACGACACGGCATTGGCGACCGAGCTCCAAAGAGCACTCAAGTCCGCCGGCTTCGTCCTGGATCACGCCGCCGACGGCGTCACGGGCGAGGCGCTCGGCGCCGGCGAGCCCTACGACGCCATCGTCCTCGATCTCGGACTCCCGGGACGGCCCGGATTGGCCGTGCTGCGCAATTGGCGCGTGCGCGGTGTGACGACACCCGTCCTGGTGCTCACCGCGCGCGATGCCTGGCACGAGCGTGTCGACGGACTCAAGGCCGGGGCCGACGACTATCTCGGCAAGCCCTTCCACATGGAAGAGCTGATCGCGCGGCTCAATGCCCTGACACGACGCGCGGCGGGCAATCTGCGCAGCGGCCTGGAGGTCGGCGGGCTTCGTCTCGATGAAGACCTGCAGCGGGTCGTCCTTGCCGACGGCAGCGCCCATGAGCTGACCGGCACCGAATTCAGACTGCTCCGTTATCTGATGCTGAATCCCGACCGGATTCTGTCCAAGCCCCAGATCATGGATCATGTGTACGAGCTGGAGGCAGACCGGGGCAGCAATCTGATCGAGGTCTATGTAAGGCGTCTGCGCGAGAAGATCGGCAAGGAGCGGATCCAGACCCTACGCGGTCAAGGCTATCTGTTCCCGCGCCGATGAGATCGCTGGAGGGTCGTCTTCAGCTCGGCTTGGCCGCCAGCCTGGTCGTCCTGATCGGGGCGGTCTGGTGGATCGGTCACGCGGCCCTCCACCGCACCGCCGACGCCTTCGTGCTCTCGCGACTCGAGCACGATGCCGAGGCCCTGGTCGGTGCCTTGTCCCGAAACGCCGACGGGGGACTGGAGTTGGGTCAGCAGCGACTGACGCCGGTCTACCATCAGCCCTATTCCGGACACTATTTCGTGATCGAGGCGCATGACGGACAACGCATCCGGTCGCGTTCGCTCTGGGACCAGGATCTCGCCGGGCTGCCGCTCGGCCCGGGTGTGTTGCACCACTGGCGCGCCGTCGGCCCGAACCAGCAGCGCCTGCTGGTGCTGGGTAGCGGCTACCGGTTGGACGGCGGCGACTTCTCGCTTGCCGTTGCCGAGGATGTCACGCCGCTCGATCATGCCTTGGTGTACTACGAGCGGCTGTTCGCCGCGATGGCGGTCGGCGGGCTGATCCTGATGCTGCTCGTACAGCGCTTCGTCGTCCGACGGGCCTTCGCGACCCTGGTCCCAGTCTACCGCGACATCGGACGTCTGGAATCCGGCCAGACCGTCGCCCTGACCGAGCAGGTGCCGAGCGAGATCCTCCCCCTGGTACGCAAGCTCAACCGGTTGCTCCTGCTCTTCACGCAACGCCTGGAGCGCTCGCGCACCGCGGCGGGCAACCTGTCGCACGCGATCAAGGGTCCGCTCGGTCTGTTGCGCCAACAGCTTCATGACCCGGCACTGTCGGCCGATCCGCAAATGCGTGAAGCACTGATCGAGCAGGTCGAGCGCCTGCACCGTCTCGCCGAGCGCCAGCTCAAACGCGCGCGCCTCGCGGGTGCCGGCGGGGCCGGACTGCGTTTCGACCCTGACGAAGAGCTGCCGACCCTCGCGCGGCTCCTCGGCCGCATCCACGCCCCGAAGGTCCTGGACGTCCAGCTCGACATCCGGACCTCCGGCCCGCTCGATGCCGACCGGGAGGACATGCTGGAGCTGCTCGGGAACCTGCTCGACAATGCCTGCAAGTGGGCCGACACGCGGGTGAGGTGCAGCCTGTCGGCGGAAGCCGAAGCGCTGGTCTTGAGGGTCGAGGACGACGGGGCCGGCTGCTCCGACACCGAGATCGCCGAGATCACGGGTCGAGGGGTCCGACTCGACGAGGAGGTCAGCGGCCACGGACTCGGCCTAGCGATCGCCAAGGAGATCGTCGAGAGCTATCGGGGGCACATCGCCTTTGGTCGCTCGTCCGCGCTCGGTGGCCTGTGCGCGGAGGTCAGATTGCCGGTGAGTGAATGATGCCTCGACGGCGCGACAATTCCGTCGACGCCGCCGACCGACGTCGGATGCCCAACGGCCATCGCGACCCCGAGCCATGTAGCAACCTGACCCGAACGTCGCTGGATAAAAAACCTGCGCACTCATCTCTAAACGAGACGGTCGATCCAGTGTCCATCGTGACGGCATCTTTCGATGACGATGTGACCGATCTATGAAGCTCGAATTCGATCCCGCGGCGGATGCCGCCTATCTCGAGATCTCCGCGGCGGAAGTCGCAACGACCAAAGCAATCGAGCCGGGGATCGTCGCTGACTATGACGCAGACGGGCACTTGGTTGGGATCGAGATCCGGTCCGTGAGCAAGCGTGCTCGGCCGCAACCCTTGGACCAGGTCGCCTAGATCGACCGGTCGGCCGAGGTTTATGATCTGGTTGTTCCAACGCAACGCGGAGCACGTGTGAGGAAAAGGGGTCGGGGAAAAGCGAACGGTTTCGAGAGCACATCGAGGCAGCGCGCGCGACTCCGGGTCTGCGGCCGCGCCGGGTTGGGGTGTTTGCGCTTCGGCACGCCGATAGCGCGGGCACCGGCTGGGACCTGGCTGCGGTCGACCGACTGGTGCCCCGCCCATGAAGCGGAGGCGGCGGCATGAGCGCACAACTCGACGTGCGCCCACCGCGGGCAACCCGCCTAGCGTTGGTCGCGGCGCTCGGCCTGATCGGCGCGGTAGCCGTCGTCGTCGGACTGGTCGGAGCGCCTCTATACGGCGATGGTGGATGGTACTTCTTCCGAATCGTGCTGACCGGCGAGCCGCTGATTCCGAATCAGCGCGTGAGCGCGGCACTCGCGCAGGTGCCGGTGCTGCTCACCTGGCGTTTCTCCGATGACGTACTGGTGCTGCGGCACGCTTTCTCGCTCGGCTACGCCCTATTACCTTGGGTGGCGCTCGCCATCGCCTGGGGGCTGGTGCGGCGGCGCGCACCCTGGCTCTGGGCCTATCCGGTGCTTGGGCTTGTGGCCTTGCAGCTCAATTTCTCGGGCGTGTCGGAATTGGTGGTCACGTTGCACCTGAGCTGGCCATTCCTGCTCGCCGCGCTGCTCTATCCCGAGCGTATAGCCACCCTGGCCTACGGGCTCGTGCTGGCTGCGGTGCTCGTTTTTCTGCATCCGCTCTCCTTCACCGCAGCGGCCCTCCTCGCGCTGCTGGCGGTGGTCATCTCCCGGCGGGGCGCGGCGCTCGACGCGCGGCGCTGGTACTGGCTCGCCGGCTGGTTCACCGCGACGGCGTTGGTGCGCTTGGCCTGGACGGTCACCGGCCTAACCACCTATGAACGCGGCCGCTTGGCCCCGGAGGCGGCCGCGGGTTATCTGCTGCCGGCGACAGACCTGCAGCTTGGGTTCCTGATCGGTATCGCCCTGCTCGGTCTTGGCTGGACGCTGCTGGTCATCGCGCCGCGGCAGCTCTGGCGCGGATGTCTCGCCACCTTGCTCGGCCCGGTGGCCTGGCTGCTGCCGCTCGCCGCGCTCGGGATCGGCGCCGGCTTTCTGCTCGGCGAGGGCATCCGGCTCAAGGTCGGTCTGAGCTTCACGCTCGGTCTAGGGCTGACGGTGCTCGCCGCAATTGCGGTATTCGCGGAAGAACGGCGGAGCACGCCGCCGTCGCCGGCGGTGGGCGGGCGGACGCTGCGGCATCTGATCGCGGCGGCGACAGCCGCTATCCTGCTGCTGGCGACGGCCCGCTCGGTGGCCTGGTGGACGGCGACGCATGGACTGGCAAACCTGACCGCGAGCAGTACCGAGATATGCATCCCATTCGGTCCCGATGAACCCTACGCCATGCAATGGCCGTGGATGGCGATCATCGACGACTGGGCAGCGCCGTTCAACGCGTTGGTCTTTCGCGGCGACCCGGCCCTCGGCCCGATCGCGTTGCTGTTGAAGCACGACGGCTGCACTCAACTCGCCGAAACCGGCATCGTGCACTTCCCAGGCTGGGTCAGCGTCCCGTTCCCGGCGCTCGAAGCCCGATTCGGGCCGCTGCGCCGTTGAAGCACCATCAAGCCGATCCGGGTAGAGACAGCCATTACTGAGCCATCCCCCCCACAGATCCGGACGTGACCAATTCGGTCATCCGGTTCCTCGGTTATCAGGAGCGCAACACCACTCCCGACACATAACTTCGCTACCCCGCCAGCGATCAGACGGCGTGGAGGATTTTGGGATTCGGCAACGGTAGACGTTCCAGCAATGCCGCGAACTTCTTCCAGGGCATCGCTTTCTTGCTATTGCGCCGATGCAGCCAGTACCGCCAAGCACGACGTACGCGGTCCAGTACCGCCGCCATGGCGCGAGAGTTTCCACGCACGCCAAAGTATTGGTAGTGACCGCGCAGCTTTGAGCACAGCACGCGGTGCTGCTCCTCAATGTTGCGGTGCCGGTTCCGGCGGCACCACTCCCAGATCCCCTGGATCGTCTTCCTGACTTTCTTACGTGCGGTCTTGCGCTTGATGACCCAAAATCCCCGCCTTGACCTCGCCCAGTAGTGGGTGAATCCGACAAAGTCGAATGTGTTGGCTCCCCGCCCGCGCATTTGTGCACGCGCCGGCCGACTGAAATCGAGGAGGCGGCTCTTCTCTGGATGCAGTTGTAGTCCGTATTTACCGAAGCGCTTCGGCAACACTTCCATGGCGCGCCGTGCATCGTTCTCATACTGAAAGCCGATGACGAAGTCATCGGCAAACCGGACGAGGAAACAATGCCCTCTCATCCGTGGCTTGACTTCAGTCTCGAACCACTCATCCAGTACGTAGTGGAGATAGATATTCGCCAGCAAGGGGCTAATGACCCCGCCTTGTGGCGTTCCTTTATCGCTATAGCTGATCTCTTCTCCCTCGATGATGCCGGCATGTAACCACTGCCCGATCAGCCGAAGTATCCCACCATCATTGATCCGACGCTGAATGAACTCCC
>RRYU01000556.1_pt1 | contig 11307 bp, 5 predicted proteins | sample 2162651 | NCBI WGS metagenome assembly RRYU01 (sample SAMN10267283, study PRJNA491782) | microbial mat metagenome | isolation source: biomat in the production well | place: Japan: Minami-Kanto gas field, natural gas well KTG3 | collected 2017-06 | reverse complement strand
AATACTCCATTTCAACAAGTGGCCGCCACTTCCGTGATACCACCTTCCCGGTGACAGAAAAGGCCCGGCGCGCCGCCTATATATGCGTGCGCTTGTACGAAGAGCTTGCATTTTCCTACAAACTGGCCGTTCATGAAGTAGCCAGGGGAAAAATCGGCCATCAGGAACGCAAGATTCTCATCGTCGCCCTATTTCGCTCCGTCCGTCATCTTTCCGATGTCATCTACCAGTCTACCCTGGTCTATGACCCGTTTCCCCGCTATGTATGGCGTGAACTGCACAACCTTTTCGCCTTTGCGGAAACCAATCGCTGGGCATCCACCCGGGTCAAGCTGAAGACCGAACAGGGTGTCCGCGTCACCAGCCTGCGTGAACTATATCTGCAGTCACTCATGTTCGCCGCTGCGGCACCGCACCGGCTCAGGCAAAGGCAGATCCGCATACTCAACGACAAACTGCCAGATTGGGTGGAATCGGTACGCATCAGCGCTGCCGCAGAGGCCATCGCCAAGGACACCTGCTTCATCGTACAACTCAAGAAGGACCAGCCGTCGAACCATGCCAGCCTGGTGCCCAAGCCTATTTCCAAACCCGCGCTTGAACTGGACACCACCGAACTGATCAGCCATCTCCACAAGATGCGTAATGACATGCCGGCAACTTCGGGAGGCATTCAAACAGGCCTCCAGCAGACTGATGTCGGTATCGAACTACTCGACCGCTTGATCAATGCCTGGGGCACGATACAAAAGCGCCGTTTTGTGCGCACACGTCTTAATTTCGACTTGGAGATCGCCGTTGGTCTCAATCGTATTCATCGCCGGATAAATGGTGAAAACGAGATTGATCCGGTCACAAGCAACTTCGATGGCCTGGATGACGAATTTGATGTGACAGGACTTAACGAGGAGTCCACCTTCTCCAGCGAACTGCTGGATGCCGAGAGCGGCCTGGCCTTGGTCCCCATCGAAGATTCAGGGCACATTCACCTGCAAGGATATGACAGTGTAGGTGTGATCACTCAGAAAGAGCGGGGCCCCACCCCTGAGATATGGCAGAGCGGGGCTTTTCTAGACCGCGGACAAGCCAGCACATCAACACTGCGCACGCTGAACGAAAGCGCGGGGGGCTATTGTGTCAACTGGCAGGGTTCCGACATCCCGGGCATCATTGTAGGTGAACTGGTAGGGGTACAGTCACCCAATGATCCATCGAATCATGGATTGACCATAGTTCGCTGGATGCGCAACGATCCGGAACAAGGCCTGCAACTCGGATTGGAGTTGATCGCATCCAATGCCTATGCGGTACTGGTCTTTGAGGCGGAGCGGCGCAGGCGCACCCCCATCAATTGCCTGTTGGTCCCGGGGCTGAAAAGCACAGATCAGCCCGCCAGCCTGATCACACCGCTGTTACCCTTCAAGACAGGTGACAGTCTGCAGATAAAATATACGGATAGTGAGCAATCGGTCAAACTGACCAAGCTGCTGGAGTCCACCGGGGCCTTTGCCCAGTTTCAATTCGAGTACGAATAAGCACGACGCCATGGAGAAAAAGGACTACCCAAGCATGCTTGCACATACTTTAATTACTGGACCACACGGCTGGACCATGACATACCAGTACAACATAGACAGCAGCAGCGCATTTGCCCGCTATCGTGGCCAGCGATCAACGCACATCAGAAGCATCGGCCCAATGGAAGCTTCCGCATGAACGATTCCAGCGGTTCACCCACCGCCATACGATTGCTGATACTCAGCAAATCCCGGGACCAGACTGAACAATTTTCCACCTCTCTGCGCAACGGTGGTCTTGCCGTACACAGCACTCGGCTGCCGCACACGGAGGAAATAGAGGAACACCTGAAACGGGATGAATTCGACATCATCCTGTGCTGCGCCTATGAGAAACAAATAGACAGCAAACCTGTTCAGAACGCCCTCGATGATCTGGACAAGGATATCCCCCTGCTCATTGTCACCGATGAAAACGCCGACCCTGAAGAATTGATACAGGCCATGCGCGAAGGCGCAAGAGACCTGATTGACAGGCATGATCTGGAGCACATGCAACTGGTCGTCGCACGTGAGTTCAATGCACTGCAGCAACGGCGAGAACTAATACAGCTGAAACGCCGCCTGCAGGAAAGTGAAATGCGCAGCATGGGCCTGATCGAAAGTTCCCAGGAGCCCATCGCCTTTGTCCAGGACGGCATGCATATACACGTCAATCAGGCCTACGTGGAATTCTTCGGATTCGAAGAACCTTCTGATATCCAGGATCTGCCCCTACTGGACATGATCCATAAAGACAAGCGCAAAAGTTTTCGCGAAGGACTGAAAAAGCTGGACGCGGATCCAAATCGCCGCGCCTACAATCTGGAGACCAGCATAAATCTTCAGGACAGTGGCACCTGTGACGCCACGCTACACCTTGCCAAGGCCAACATGGATGGTGAACCTTGCCTACAGGTGATGATCAGGACCAATCGCCCTGACCCCCGGGAAATTGAGCTGAAATTGGAGGAATCAAAACAGCCCGATCAGGGCACAGAACTGCCCAACCGCCAGTTTTTTCTTACTCAGCTCGACCATTGGCTGGATGCCTCAGTGGATGATGACAGTGAGATTCGGGCCGTTGCCTGTCTGGGCATTGACCACATGCCCAAGCTACGCTCCAAGCTGGGACAGGCCCGGGCCGATGAGTTGCTGCACAAATTCACCCAAGTCATGCAGAAGGAACTCCAGCAGCAGGATCTGCTGGCGCGTTTCAATGACGCCACCTTCACCCTGCTGCTGCGCCGCTCCCAACAAGCCGAGCTAATATCAGTCGCCGAGGCCCTGTGTTCCTGCATCGCATCCAGCGAAATCCCGGATGCGGATCCATCCATGGGACCATCCTGCAGCATCGGCGTCGTTCTGATCGAATCGGCCCAAACTGAGCCCCAGGACCTGGTCAACCTTGCTTACCAAGCCTCGGAGAGCGCCCGCAAACTAGGTGGAAATCAGGTATTCATACCACAGGAGGTGGAGTCTGCACCCGAGATCAACGCCCAAGACAGCAGGATACTGGGACAGATCGAAAATGCGCTGGCCCATAACCGCTTCCGCCTGGTCTTCCAGCCCATAGTAAGCCTGCAGGGCGACACGCGGGAGAACTACTCGGTACTGGTGCGTATGCTGGCAGACGATGATGAAGAGCTACTGCCGGAATTTTTCATTAAACAGGCGGAACAATACGGAAAAATGGTCGAGATCGACCGCTGGATCATTCGCGAATCCATATCCCAACTCAGTGAGCAACGCAAGGAAGGCCGCAAGGTCAATTTCTTCATAAGCCTGGCCGAGTCCACATTAAAGGACAAGGGCACCTTGCTATGGATTTGCGATTGTTTACGCGAATTCAATGCCCGCGGCGGCTGGCTGACATTCCAGATCCGGGAGAAGCATTCTCGCGAACACGTCAAAGCAGTCCGCAAATTGGTCGAGGGACTCAAAAAGATCAAGTGTCAGATAGCTCTGGATCATTTTGGTCTGCAGCAGCAGCCGGAACTCTCTTTTGAACACCTGAAGGTGGATTTTGCCAAGCTGGCACCCAGCTTCGTGCGGGAACTCAACAATAATCAGCAGAAACAGGATGAACTCAATGACCTCAATGCACAGATCCACAAGCATGGCGTGAAAACCATTGCCACCGGCGTGGAGGATGCAAACAGCCTTACCGTGTTATGGACGGTAGGTGTTGGTTATATCCAGGGATATTTCTTGCAGGAACCGTCGGAGACCATAGAATACGGCAGTCAGCCGATAGTCTAACGGGTGTCGTGAACACTTAGACTAAGGCCAACTACCAGGGCATGAAAGTATTGAAGAAGGACATGGGACGGGTTATGCCATTGCCGATGTTTTGATTCATCACCGACATATTATCTCGTATGTGATGAGTGGCATAGGTCATGGATTCCATCGACTGTCCCATCTGCTCAATGTTCGTCAGCATGGGTTCCAGTGTGCTCACGTCGCGGGACATTGACTCCACACTGACGGACATGGTGCGCACATTCGCCGTCAGCTGCCCCATATTGTCGGATACCGATTGCATGTTGCTCGCCAGCACGGTCATGTTGGAATCAACACTGATAGCCAGATAATGGACATCCTTGGCCAGACTGAATACCAGGTAAAAACCATAGGCTGCTAAAATGATGAACGCAAACAGGGAAGGATAGACTATAAGCTCCCAGCGCCTGGCGCTGGTCTCGAACGCCTGTGACAAACGATCTATGGCATAGGCGTTGATCTGCTCTGAACCCTGCGAATCCTCGCCCCTACCGACTGCGGTATTCGTCGGCATCGCTTGTCTCGGAGCTTGCGGCTTCTCTCTTTCGCCCATAGAATTTTCCCAAGTCTGGATCAATACCACTTTTGGGGCAGTGTAGTCTGTAGCTTAACATAGATTCCAGGTCAGACAAGGCCACTCATCAGAATATAATAATATCCTCATTGAATGATATCCAGCATATAACCTCAGCTGACTACACGTGGGTATAAGGCCGCTATCAGGGAATTAAGCTCCATAGCTCCCTTGCAGCGAGGTTCCAGTTCGAACACCGCTAATCCTTCACTGAAAGAACGTCTATAGACTGTTCGCTGCGACAGGCGCGAACGGATGAAGCGTATGCCAGGCAAGGAAACCAGCGCAGCTGCAGCCTCGTTCGTCTCCCTGACCGCATGGTGGGTATCGCCGCGATTGATAAACCCGGATAAATCCAGATGACCCGGCCCAACCAAGGAGTGCACATATTGGATAAAACGTTGCGTTGACCAGATATCGGCCTGTGAAGGCGGCACCGGTACAACAACCCGATCCGCGAGAAGCAAGGCGGTCCGCAGATTGTCCATACTGGCGGTGCCGATATCGATCAACGTCTCCTGGGCCTTTTGCACTGTCTCTTCGGTTAGTGATGCACTACCCAGCACCTGAATCGCAGGATCATATCCCTCTTCGGCGCGAACCTCCGCCACATCGGAAAGTGTAGCCTGCGGGTCGGCATCTATCACCAGCACGTCCACCTCGGCCATGGCCAGCCAAACCGCCAGATTGAAGGTCACCGTACTTTTGCCGGACCCCCCCTTCAAACTCCCGATGACTGTTACCATTTCGCTTTCGCCCCGCTCCGGTTATGCAGGCTGTCCTTAATCGGACCACCGCAGAATCGTATTTAGATAGCCGCTAGATACCACGGCGCTTGTTCTAGTCTACCGCCCATGAAAAGTCACACACCCTGGAAGAGGCCCCGTGGAAAATCCTTGTACCCTGTCATGCACCATCCAGGGAGACCCAGGCAACTCATCTCGGCTCGGCCATGCCGGCCGACCCACGTTACCGAAATCCACTTTAACATGCTGATTCTCTTTCTCTCCATTCAGCTGTTATTCAAGACCGGATGGTGAATCTTCGTCTCCGAGCTTTAAGCGTATGCCTCGTCGCGATGCCTTTTTCCTGGCCATGGATGCAGCTTTGGATTTCTTGCTTGTCGCCCCCTTGCTGACGGCCTTCTTCCTGGCGGGTGCCGCTTTGGCTGCTTTAGCCGGCTTGGCCGGGGCGAATTTCATGGCGGCTTCCGCTTTATCTATTGGCCTGGTCGCGTCTGCCATGCCCTTATCGGAGGCGCTGACCGGTCGGGCTTTGCGAACCGGCGCTTTCGGCTCCGCGGTGTCCAACTTCTTTGTGACCACTGGAAGATCGCCTGATTCACTATCCGGCTTGACCACAACCGCTGGAATGGACGCAGCCGCCTGCACGGACTCAACTTTCAGGGCAGCGGGATCTGTGGCCGCTTCCTGCTTGACCACCGCCACTGAATCAGCTGCGGAACTGGCTGACGCAGCGGCGGGTTCCCCTGGTCCACCCCTGGATCCGCTGGAATTACCACCCCCGAGGTCACCGCCGCCGCCCCCAGCCCCCCCATCGTCGGCAGGTGGTTTAGCTGGGGCTGCGGCGCTGCTTCCGGCCGGTGGAATAGGCGCGGGCTTGGGCTTGGGCTTGGGCTTAGGTTTAAGCAGGTGGATCAGCAGCAAGAATATACCGCGAATAGCATAGAACACCAGGATTATGGCGCCGACGAGTTTACCCCAGATGGCAATGGCCAGAGAGCCCTTGGGCTCTACAGGCTTGCTTTCCTTGACGGCTGGCTCTGGTGCGACTTGAGCATCACAGGGCACCTGGTGGCCGGCAGGTGCATTGGCGGCGGCCACTTCGCACAGCGAGTCACTGGCGTTGATACAACCCAGCGGGATCACGATCAAGGTCAGGATGGTGGAGACCATGACGCCGGAGGCCAGAGATATGGCCATACCCTGAAAGATGGGGTCTGTGAAAATCACGCTGGAGCCGGCGACCAGTGCAAAAGCCGTAATCATGATGGGCCTGGTACGTGTCTTACAGGCGGTGATCACCGCTTCGGTGACTGACACCCCGCGCTGCACCTCGTGGATGGAGAAGTCCACCAGCAGGATGGAGTTGCGCACGATAATGCCCGCCAGGGCAATCCAGCCGATCATGGAAGTGGCGGTGAATTCGCCGCCCAGGCCCAGGTGAAACATCACGAAATGGGCGGGGATGATGCCCAACAGGGTCAAGGGGATGGGAGCCATGATGATCAACGGAATACGGAAGTTGCCGAATTCCCAAACCACCAGGATATAGATCAGTATCAGGGCGACAGCGAATGCTGCACCCATGTCGCGGAAGGTCTCGTAGGTGACGGTCCATTCCCCTGCCCACTCGAAGGCGGAATTCTGGTCATCCCCGGGTGGACCGATCCAGAATGACTCCAGGGGCACACCATCCGGTGCCAGATAGTTCTGCTCCTTGAGCAGTTCCTCCACCTGGAGCATGGCATAAACGGGGGCTGCCAGACTACCCCCGACGTCCGCCACCACATATTCCACCGGGCGCAGGTCCTTGTGATAGATGATGTCCTCCACCGGCACCTTGCTGAAATTTCCCAGCTCGCGCAACGGCAGGGTGCCTCCGCCTTTGGACATGATGGGCAGGTCGCCCAGACGCACGATTTCCGCGCGTTGGGCCAGCGGGACCTGGATCACTATGTTTATGGGCTCGTGACCGGCGCGCTGTTTTACATCGCCCACACTGATGCCACCCAGGGCCATGGAAATATTGCGGTTGATGGTGTCGACGGATATACCGCGCCGCACCGCCTTCTCCGTATCCACGTCGAAGCGCCAATACTCGTAGGGGTCGCGCAGGTAATTGTCCACGTCGCGGGTGCTTTCAGCCTGCTCGAAGATCTCCGTCAGGTCCCGTGCGACCTGGCGGCGCACCTGCGCTGAGGGACCGTGCACCTCCGCTACCACTGACTGCAGCACCGGCGGACCGGGCGGCATCTCCACCACCGCGAAACGGGCCTCGGGGAAACTGGCCTGCACCAGTTGGGTCAGGCGCTGTCGCGCATCGACGGCGATCTGATGACTGGTGCGATCTCGCTTTGTCTTGTGCAGCAACTGCACCTGCACCTCACCCTGCCAGGGATCTTCGCGCAGATAGTAGTGCCGCACCATACCGTTGAAATCGAAGGGCTTGGCTGTTCCCGCATACACCTGTACAGCGGTAACCTCTGGCATTTTGCGCACTTCGTCTGCCAGTTGATGCAGCAGATTGGCAGTGACCGGCAGTGCCGTACCTTCGGGCATATCCAGCACCACGGAGAATTCGGGCTTGTTGTCCAGCGGCAGCATTTTCACCGCCACCCAGTTGAAATAGAAGAAGGAGCACATGATCAGGAAAGTACCCCACATGGCCAGGCGGAACAGACGCTGCTTGGTCCTGCTCTCGATCAGCGGGGTGAGAATCCTGCGGAACAGCCCCTCCAGCCATTCCGCCTCCTTGTGTTCGCGCTTTTCCGCCTTCTGCAGATAACCCATGGTCGGGCGCAGCCACTTGGAAATGGCCAGATAGGGGGTGAAGACGAAGGCGGCGAACAGGGAGATCATCATGGCCACCGAACCCAGCGCGGGAATGGGCATCATGTAGGGTCCCATCATGCCGCTGACGAATCCCATGGGCAGCAGGGCGGCTATGACGGTGAAGGTGGCCAGTATGGTGGGATTACCCACTTCGCGCACCGCGTCCACCGCCGTATCCTCGTCGGTTTTTCCCTCTATCAGCCAGCGCCGGTAGATGTTCTCCACCACCACAATGGCGTCATCCACAAGAATCCCGATGGAGAAGATGAGCGCGAACAGACTCACGCGGTCAATGGTGTAACCGGTGAGCCAGGCGGAGAACACGGTCATCAGCAATACCACAGGGATGACCAGCACCACCACGATGGCGGGCTTCACAGCCCGGAAGGCACCCAACACCAGTAAAAATACAAAACTGGTGGCCATGAAGAGCTTGAAAATCAATTCATTGACCTTGTCGTTGGCGCTCTGACCATAGTCGCGGGTAATACTGACCTGCACGTTGCTGGGAATACGCGAGCCCTTGATGCTGTTCACCCGGTCGATAATGTCATTGGCCACGGTGACGCCGTTGGCGCCTTCCTTCTTGGCCACGGCGATGGTCACCGCCGGCACACCATCTGCCTTGAGGTGTTCGGGACCCGCCGGACCTGTGTAATAGGCCACCAGTTGGGTCGCGTCTTCAGGACCCTGCCATACCCGGGCCACATCGTGCACGTACACGGGCACATCCTGATGAGTACCCACCACCAGACGTTTGATATCGTCCGCCGAACGCAGGAAGGAACCGGTCAACACAGTGAAACGGGTGCCCTGACTCTCCACTCCGCCCGCCTTCGCCTCCGCATTGGCGGTCTGAATGGTCTGCGCCACCTGGTCCAGGCTGATGCCGTATCCCGAAAGGCGTGCCGGATACACCTCTACCGTGACTTGTTCCGAGCGTCCGCCCACCACAAAGCTGTTGGAGGTATTGGGGATTTCCTTGATGGACTGCATCACATCGTGAGCCAGCATGCGCAACTGGCCGTCGTCCACGTCGGGGATGCCGTTGCCGTCCATGTCCTTGGACCAGAGCGTGATATTGACCACCGGTACGTCGTCGATACCCTTGGCCTTGACCAATGGGGGCATCACGCCGGGAGGTATCTTGTCCATATTGGAATCGAGTTTGTCGTTCACCTTCACCAACGAGGGCCCCATCTGCTCGCCCACATCGAACTCGATGGTCACCGCCCCCATGCCGCGCATGGTGGCTGAATACACGTGCTTGACCCCGGGAATCTCACTGAGAATGCTTTCCAGCGGCTGAATGGCCAGCGAAGCCACCTGTTCGGCGGAGGCGCCCGGATACTGGACGAAAATGTCCACCATGGGCACGGAGATCTGCGGGTCTTCCTGACGCGGTGTCATCACCAGGCCAAGCATGCCCATCAGCAACATGGAAACGAAGAACAGCGGCGACAGCGGGGAGCGAATGAAGACCTTGGCGGTTCTCCCCGCCAGGCCCAACTCGTCTTCGTGGTACTTACTGCCTTCCGCCTGGTGATCGGAGGAAAGATCGTTCTGACTCATGGCTTACCCAAGCGTAACAGGGTCCAGTATGCGGCCCATTAACGAACCGCGCGGAGATAAAACCAGGCCGCCCGGGCGGCCAGGGCATTAGCGATTCGGACCCTTGTTCTGGCCTGAGGCCCAGCCCTGGGATATCCCAATGGGTGGATCGCGCAGCACCTGCTCATCGGGCTGCAAACCGCTCAGCACGGTCGTGTAGCCACCGGGCAGTTGTTCGCCGACGCGGATCAGGCGCAGGTGATTCGTGCCGTCGTCGCCACGCACATAGACACCGGGCAGGCTGCCGTTGTAGCGAATGGCGGAACTGGGAATCACCGGATTGGTGCGCGCCGGTGCGGTGAAGTCCGGCACCAGCACCTTGGAGTACATGCCGGGAGCGGACATGCCCTGGGGCAGGTCGAATTTTACTTTCACGGTATGACGCTGCGCGTCCGCCATGGGAAAAATCTGCGCCACACGCACCGGCACGATGCGATTGTCCACATCAAGCTGGGCCTGCAGCATCATGCCCTCCTGCAAACCTGGCCGCAGGCGGGCGGGTATGTCCACCTCTACCTGCAGGTATTCCACGTCAGCGTACTTGAGCAAGGGTTGGCCCGGCTGCACAGTGTCGCCTATTTCAATGAATTTTTTCATGATCACCCCATCGAAGGGGGCGATGCTCTTGGCGTCGCGCAGTTTGGCGTCTACCGTTTGGACTTCAGCCTCCAGGCGCATGATGGCGCTTCGCGCCTCCTCCACCCGTACGCCGGCGCCATACAAGTCGCTGTAACGTTCGGCGCCGTACTCGCGCTGACCAACGAAGCTCTCCATCGGCTTGGTGAACATCTGATCGAACAGATTGGGCATGCCCATACCGCCGGGGGAAGCATCGGCGCGGGGTGACCAGACTTCCCGTGAATACTGTACGCCTGCATTGCGCATCTGCGCCCTGGCGCTGTTCATCTGGGCCAGGGCGGCGCGACGTTTTGCCAGGAGTTCGGCTTCGTCCAAAGCCGTCAATACATCCCCTTCCTTGAAGGAGTCACCCTCGATACCAGCAAGGTATTTCACCCGCCCCGGCAATTGGGCAGCCATTGTGACCTCTTTGTAAGGGATCACGGTTCCGCCGATGGAAACCGTAGGCACCCCGCGGGACTGCTGAACTGAAAAATACTCACCATCGGCTGCAAACGTGTTCGCCGACTGGGTAGAGGCAGCGGACCCGAGGGCCGCCGCCAGGAAAACCGCCTGGATAGTCATTCGCATCTTAACTGGATACCCGTATGAATTAAAATTCCCTGGTGCCGCAAGAAACCTTTGGAAGTTCCATCCAGGAAACTTCCCAAGAAGCAGAGCAATAAATATCGAATCCGGGATCCGTTCCACAGGCTTAACGGCTTACACTTCCATAAGCCTAAAGACTTACGCTGCTGAGAACGCATTGGACTCTATCAAAGGCGCCTCCAAGTCCCGGCGGAGAACAAATCTCCAGGCGAAACGGAAAAAACCTTATGAAAATCAGCAAACAGACCAGCCACCCTGTTCTCCAGCCACAATGCAAAACCGCGGATCATTGTTTTACCCATCCCCTGGTCGGGACTGAACAAGCAGCCGTATGGACGCGATAGTATCTCCTTTGACGCCTCAATTTTCAATATTGACAAGCCCAAAAAACCTGTGAAAACAACAAAATAAGTAATTGCTAATATTGTTGTTTTTACTCTACGGGCTTGCCGGCCACGGCAGCTCAGAATCTTTAAGC
>RRYU01016940.1_pt1 | contig 11315 bp, 11 predicted proteins | sample 2162651 | NCBI WGS metagenome assembly RRYU01 (sample SAMN10267283, study PRJNA491782) | microbial mat metagenome | isolation source: biomat in the production well | place: Japan: Minami-Kanto gas field, natural gas well KTG3 | collected 2017-06 | reverse complement strand
GGGGGGGGCGGGAGCCGGAGGCTCACGCAAAAAGAATACGGTTCGGTTTGGTGTGGCGGCTTTGCCGCCACACCAAACCGAACCGTATTGATCTTGGCGGGGCGTAGCTCCGCCAGCACCCGTGGAGAGCAGGAAGCTGCCGGTTCTACCCCATCCTGATGCGGTAGAATTGCGAGTCATGTATAGCCCTCAGCGAGAGGGGGGCAGGTGGTCTCTCACGTGCAGGTTTCTTCCGTCGGGACGCGCTTCTGCGCGTCCGCCGGGCGTCCTGATGCGGCAAACGCCCGCATGGACAGGCAGAAGCCTGTCCCTACGGATCGCATTGGAACACCATCCATCGAAAAACCTACCCCTGTGAGGGCAGGGGGGTGAGGGCGTATCGTACAGCTAAACTGTAAAGTACTGGTGAACCATGTCTTAGTACCTCATTTTTATTCGACAACCTCTTTTCTCCTAACCACGGATTTTGTTGGGGCGGACGTATTGCTCTGCAAAACACGGAAGATGGTTAGAAACAGCACACTCCCACCACTAACCCAGTAGATCAGGGATTTCCAGGCAGCCATATGCTCCAGGCTGCTGCCCAGTCCATGCCATAGCACAAAGAGAAAAACCCCAAAGCTCAGAAAGTGGATCATGCGCCATGCCTTGCGTCCCAGCGACTTACGCGCATAGAAACTGAACCCGACCAGTGCCATCAGGTAGAAAGCAAGTTGCCCCAGGCCAACCACAAAGACATGGCGCTGACTGGCAAAGGGAATGAGCAACGACAGCGGTGAATTGATACGGCTGTCTCCGAGCAGAATAAGCGCATGAAAAAGCGTAAAGGCCAGTCCCAGCAGACTGGTATACTGGTGCAGATCAAATGCTACCGGGCCACCCGGCCAGAGACGGGCTAGCTTGTTGGTGATCAACAGGCCCAGTACCATCGAGAGCCAGAGCAAAACATAGGCCACAAATCCGCTGGAAGATGACAGATAGCGATATGCGGTTGGCTCTGCGCCGGACAGCGATGTACGCAAACCAGGTAGCCAGATGGGCATCACAAAGGCGGCGACCAGGGCACCCAGGGCTACTGCGCCGAACAGGGTCAACAGCGTAGACAAAGACATCACCGGCGCCATATCCTCAAGAGACGGTGCATCAGATGGCGCAGGGTTGTGGATCTGCACAGGTGTCTGAGATTGTTGTGTGTCCAATGTTTAGTATCCTTCCCAGAGATAGAATGGTAAACGGTGGCTCTGCATCACGCTGCCAGCTTCTGTCACCAGCAGACCGGCCAGGCCAGGCCGTGCTTCGAACCAGGACAGAGCCGCGTGACTACCGAGAATAAGGGCAACTCTGGCAGCCATTTCGGCTTCGCAAGCTGTCGGCGCAATCACCGTAACGCTCAACAGATCGGTGAGCGCCGGACGACCAGTGCGCGGATCCAGGATATGATGCTGCCAGAGACCGTTATGCTGCCAGCGCCGGAAATCACGGCCTGAGGTAGCAATCCCGCCACGATCAATCATCAATAGTTCCAGTTGCTGATCCGGGTCTGCCGGGTTGTCCACGCCCACTGGCCAGCGTGAGCCGTCTGTGCGCAAACCACTGACGGCAATATCACCACCGGCATTGACTAAAACTGGAGCGAAAGAGGCCAGTTTATGCATCGTCTGCTGGGCCGCCCATCCCTTGGCAAAACCTCCCAGGTCAAGGCGGACGTTGGCAGGAACACGCACAGAGCGCGTATGCGGGTTCAGTTCGATAGCCCGCCAGTCAGCAATGGTGTAATGGGATGTCTGTGGCACGGGAAGAACCGTACAACTACCATCACGCGAAGATAGCGTCTCAAACGAGCGATCATAGCCGGATGCTTCCAGGGCATGAAGCAAGGTTGGGGTCACCAATCCATCGCTTTCATAGGCAGCCCAGATAGCCAGTTGTAGAATATCGTACAATACCGGACTTACCGGCATCCACTGGCCGGTATGGTGATTAAGCTGTACCAGTTCGCTATCGGCGCGAAAGCGGCTTACCTGCTGTTCCCAGGCGGCAAACCAGGTAGGAACCTGTGCCAGATGATCACATGTCTCCTGGGTGTCGAGCAGAACGTCTATCTGGCTGCCCATGGCGCGAAAGGTTAGATGCTGCATGGGGTCGTCCCTAACGTGAGGATCTGGTAGTGGTGAGCGGCGCGGGAGCAGCACGCCGAACGGCTGGTTGGTCGACTGTGATGCGGTTCGACACGGTTTGGATGGCAGGTGTGGTACTGGCAGTATTGTTCGATGTGTTCTGATTGGCCAGACCGGCCCACCCGGCGATGGTGGTGGCCAGGGCGGCGACCAGGATGAATATTTTGATATCTTTGGTGCTCGAGTTGGTACGTTTTGACTGGGCCATGAGTGATTATCTCCTTCTGAACAAGTTGCAAATGTCTGTATGCGCATAATTGTTCAGAAGAGGGGGAGATTTACAGGTGAAATGAGCCGATCTGCCCGTTTAGCCCCAGGCGTGGATGCCTGTGTTGCCCTGCTTGTGAACAATTATGTATGCTCTGAGCATACCAGGGGTTTCTTGAAGCAGATTTAAGATTGGTTTAGATTTTTCCAAGTGTTTTCCAAGAATGCCAGGAGGGGCGAAAGATCTTTCGCCCCTCCTGGCATATCCTCTCAGGGTAGTTTTTTTCGATGATGCCGGTGCCTGGCTGAATACCCCACCCCCCTACCCCCTCCCCTTCCAGGGGGAGACGGTTTGGCGATGTGACGCAGCGGCACAGCCGCTGCGTCACATCGCCAGGATGATACCCCCCTCTCCCCAGCGGGGAGAGGGGGAAGGGGGGTGAGGGGCCATATGGCGTCCTGATACGATTCTTCCCAAAAACCTGCCCGTGTGAGTCTCCCCTATGGGGAGAGGGGGGCAAGGGGATGAGGGGCCATATGGCGTCCTGATGACCTATCTTAAAAAACCACCCTTGAGAGCCTCGTATATCACCCGCCTTCGGTGGGCATTGGCGTACTATCGAGTTCAACAGTTGGCAGTGGGGGCATGGTTGGGATGGGGGTGGGTTGCAGTGGTGGTGTGCTGACCCATTCCTGGAAGTCGCTGATCTCGATGCTGGGTACCAGGTAAATTGTCGGGCTAGTGTCGACCTGGATGTAAGTGCCGCTGCCGCTGGGGCTGGCGTTGCCCAGATGCAGTGTTGCCAGTGTGTCGCCGTCGCCTACCAGGTCGACCGTGTAGGCCGGGGTGTCCAGGCCATACTGGGCCAGATTGTCGTCGGTGGGTGTGATGATACGTGTGGCGCTCAGTCCAGCTACATCAGAGACGACCTGGGTGACGCGAACGCTGTTGGCAGGTTCGTCGAGCGGGTCGGTGATGTTCCAGGTATCGCTGCTGCGGCTCAGGCTGAGTGTGCCACTGGTGGGGCTGGTAACGGTGATGCCCTGAATGTCCTCCGGGTTGAGTTCAAGCACAGAGACGGTTTCTATCTGCGACTCGCCGTTTTCTGCGGTGTCGGTCTGATTGCGGCCAGACCAGTAGAGGTAGCCGCCCAGGGCGATCAAGACGATCAGCAGGATCAGGGTAATACGAAAGTTCATGCTTTTATTTTCCTGTTTAGCGGCGTTGCCACCAGACATATATGCCAGCAAGAACAACCAGCAGTGGCAATCCCAGCGTACTCATATAGAAGACAAACTGGCCCTGGCCGCTGGTTAGCAGCAGGCTGCGATCCACGGGCTGTTCACGGGGCGGCAGAGTGAAGGCATCGTCCTGCGTGGCCAGCCAGCCGATTGCGCTACGAAACAGGTCGGGGTTAGCGGTGGGCAAATTAAAGTTGCCGTTGCTGACAAAGTCGGCATCGCCAATCACAACCAGGCGGGCAGAAGGAGTTGTTGCAATGGTGTCGGTAGTTGCGTCGGTGGCGGCAAGTGCGCCCTCGGCACTAAAACCAAAAGTCAGAGGCCCCTGCGGGTCGGTTGGTACGGGACGAACCTCGCCCTCATCAAAGTCGGTGGCCCCCTGACTGGCAGGACTGCTGGTGAGCAGCGGTGTGACAATGATGCCAGCGGGTGTGGTTGTTTGCGAAATAGTGCGTGTGGTAGGAAAGACCGTCGGGCCATTCAGGTCGCTGGTAATATCGCTGAAGGGATAGTCGCCAACGTCGAGGGCCGGGGCGAACGGGTTGTTAAACAGCGAGCGCTGGTCGATCAGAACATCGTCACGCCACTGCAGGCCAAATTGTTTCATCACCGTGGGCAGAGGCAAGGGCGCAAACGGGTTGCTGAGCAAAAGCAGCCGTCCACCGTTGGACAGATACGTGTTGATCGCTGTCACCTCGTCGAACGACAGGTCACTTTGCGGGTCGGCGATCACCAGGACGCTATTCTCCAGCGGAATGGTATCAGAAATCACCAGGCTAATCGTCTGTACGATATAGTTATCGTCTTCCAGCACCTGGCGTACACGACCATACGAGTCCTCTTCAAAGCCGTCGATCGAGCGTTCGTTGTGGCCAGTCAGGAAGAAAACCGTTGTAGGATTCTCCTGGGTCACCTTGACAATCGCCCCGGTGATGGCCTGTTCCGTAATCGCGGTAATCTGCTGGGTACGGTCGCCGCTCTGAAGCACCATCGTGCCACCAAAGCCAGGAACCCCGTACTGCTGAACGGCAGCCGGATTCACTTCGGGATCGATAAAACGATAGCTAATCTGATTTGAGCGGCTGGTATACTCTTGCAGGCGCGTTTCCAATTCATCTTGCTGGCCCTGCTGCTGGCTGGTATAGAAGCCAATAATCTCAACCGGCTGTTCGAGGCTCTGAATGATTTCGATTGTCTGCGGCGAGAGCGAAAAGTCGCCGCTGGCGGTTAGATCCCAGCGCACATGGTTCTGAGTGGCAATCACATTGATTACAGCCAGAATAGCCAGAAAGATCAGCGTCATAAGCAGGGCGTTGCTGCCATAGCGCACCTGGCGCTGACCAACAACGCGCCCGGCCTGATCGAGGAGGTTACGTCCGGATTGCATTAGCGATACCTCCGTGTTTCAAGCACGCGTGTGGCGATAAACAATGAGCCAGCGATCAGGCTCAGATAGAAGATTACATCTTCAAGATTGATCGCGCCACGTGCAAAATCGTTAAAGCGGTCGGAGATTGAGAGCGCCCGGATCACCTCCGAGGCCCCGCTGATCACATCGGCGGCGGCACCAATTAGCCAGAAGAGCAGCAGGATGGCAAAGGCAATCACAGCAGCCACAATCTGATTCTCGGTGAGCGCGGAAGCCATTGTGCCAATCGCCAGCATCGCCCCACCCATCAGCAGCACACCCAGGTAGCCGCTGACAATCGGGCCAGGGTCGGGATTGCCGCCCAGCCGCCAGATCAATAGCGGATAGAGCAGCGTCAGCCCGACGATTGATGCGAACAGGCCCAGAGCGGCCAGAAACTTGCCCAGCACGACCTCCCAATCGCGGACGGGCGAAGTGAGCAGCACCTCAATGGTTCCGGTACGTTGTTCATCGGAGAGCAGGCGCATAGTGATCAGAGGCGCGATAAACAGCATGATCACCGTCATGTTATTGAATAAGATCTCCAGGCTAGCCTGTTGTGTATTGATCAGGATAACGGAAAAGAGAAAGCCGCTAATCAGCAGGAAGCCAGCCATAACCATATAGGCAATGGCGGAGACAAAGTAGGCTCCCAGTTCGCGGCGGGCAATTGTCAGTGCTGTCTGCACCGAAATCCTCCTTCTGTAAGCGCACAGCGCAACACACCAGATAGTGCAGGCGATGCGTTGCGTATTATGCTTCTACTTCCTCTATCACAACAACCTCATCCGGTTGACTGGTTGCAGTCGTATCAATCACTTCATGAGTTGTCAGATGCAGGAAGATCTCCTCCATACTCATATTGATCGAGCGTAATTCCTGCAGATCCCAGCCCTGTGTCACCACCAGCGAGGCAATAGCCGGGCGCAGGTCGCGGTCGCGGGTCGTTTCAATCTCGAACATGCCTTTGCCCCGATCACGCACTTCCTGGACGCCAGCAATGCTGGTAAGCTGGGAAGCTGTTTGGGGCGTTGGTTGTGCCACCTGGAGATGGATACGTTCCATACCCTGAAGGCGCGCGATCAGACCGTCGGGCGTATCGATAGCGGCAATCCGTCCCTGGCTAAGAATAATGACCCGTCCGCAGAGCTGGCTGACTTCGGGCAGGATGTGGGTACTCAAAATAATCGTGCGTTCGCCACCCAGAGTGCGGATCAACTCGCGCACCTCGATAATCTGGCGCGGATCCAGACCCACAGTTGGCTCATCAAGGATCAGGACGGGCGGGTCGTGGAGCAACGCCTGGGCCAGGCCAACACGCTGGCGATAGCCCTTGGAGAGCTTGCCAATGCGGTCGTTGGCGCGGTCGGTGATATGCACCAGGCTCATAGCGCGATCGATCGCCTCGCGGCGCTGGGGTACACGCCGCAGACGTGCCATATAGTCCAGGTAGTCGGCCACGGCCATTTCGGGATAGAGGGGCACATTTTCGGGCAGGTAGCCCAGATTGCGCCGGGCAGCCAGCGGGTCAGATACCACATTATAACCAGCAATACTCGCGCTACCCTCGGTGGGGGGCAAATAACCAGTTAGAATCCGCATAGTCGTCGTTTTACCAGCACCATTTGGGCCAAGGAAGCCCAGAACCTCGCCCTGCTCGGCTGTAAAAGTGACATTGTCGACGGCAGTACGATTCCGGTAGCGCTTGACCAATCCCTGTGCCTCGATCATTTTTCTATTTTACCTCCTGTAATACGAGTTACGCGGTGGTCTATACCTAAGACATGGTTCGTGGTTACTTTACAGGTTGGTTGGACGATACGCCCTCTCCCCCCTGCCCCCCTCTCCCTGAGGGAGAGGGGGGGTGACGGGGCGTCCTGGCGGCACACGCTCCGCGTGTGCCGCCAGGACGCCCCGTCCGTATACCCTCACACGGGTAGGTTTTTTGGATGAACCCCATCAGGACGCCCTATGGCAGGGTATCCACTTGGCGATGTGACGCAGCGGCACAGCCGCTGCGTCACATCGCCAAATTTTTCCGCCTCCCCTGGAAGGGGAAGGGGTAGGGGGGTGGGGTATCCAGCCAGGCACCGGCATCATCGAAAAAAACCTATCCCTGAGAAGTTCATATACCCCCGCCCCTTGCAGGGGGTGGGGTGACTCACGCGACCAATCCGTCTGTACCATGTAAAGTACAATTGTTCAGTCTGAAACCATGTCTAACATCTAACAACAGCAACTGCTGCTTTCCAACTCGCTATTATACTCAACTCGCGCACACTGTCAGCCTAAGAGTAGCGTAGAAGCGTTAGAATCGTGTTAGTATTTGCTAAGAAAATCCTGAGTTGGTTATAGATATGCATAGTCTTCAGAACAGGAAGTGGGCTTTTTCAGAGCCTTGTGGCGCTGGTGAGCAGGATCTGAAGGAGTATAGCTATGACAGACAAGAACATCGTATGGAGCGGCATGGTTGTCGGGGTAATTGGTACCCTGCTGGCGGTGGGCCTGATCCTGTTTGATATACAGGCAAAGCTCGGCATTCTGCTGGCGCTGCTGGCCGGGTTGGGCTTCAGTATAGGGACAGGGGTTGAGATCTATACGACGTGGCCGGCATATAGTCATACGTCGGCCCCATTATGGCAGACGGGCCTGCGGCTGGTATTTACCTTGCTGGGGGCTTGTTTTGCGCCCTGGCTGGTGATTGGATTGCTGGCGCTAATATTTTAGCGTAGTAAGCGATAGGGAATCTCTGTTGTGATCATGATAATGCTTCGGAGATTGCTCACACCGCTGGGTGGGGGTGTGTCAGACGACAGGGGGCCAGGTGCGCGACGTTCGGCGCGGCGCTAACCCGGGGACGAACTGGCGATCAAGAGGGCGGCAGGTGTGGTTCGCTGGCAGTAGTCGCCATCCGCTGCATCGTGCCCTCACCACGCCTGCCAGCGGTGCTGTTGACAGATGTACATTGGGTTGCTGCTAAAGCAGTGCCTCTAGTGAGATTTAGCTAGAGGGTAAAACAGTTGACTTCCAATGACCAGGAAGTAAGCCATTTTCAGAAGTCCAAATTCGAGTATCCAACTGATAAAAACCTTCAGGTGACAGCCCTAAACGATTGGCTCACCTGTAGCTAGTGTGCAAGTGTGGTAAACTACCTTCCAGCAGTGTCGGGTAGCGAGCTGGAGGGACGAAATGATCGACTTTCCGATCGGTGAACTGATGGACGAGGCGGTCAGTCTGCAGTGGCTGGAGCACCACCTGTATCCGGCCAGCCTCTGCTGTCCTCGCTGTGGCAGTCGGCGCTACCGCACCTTTCAGCCGAAGCACGCTTTTCCCGGCTACCGCTGCCGTGACTGTGACGGGGCCTTCACGATCCTGACCGGCACCGCCTTTGAAAAGACGCGTCAGAAGCCCTCCACGGTGGTCGTGTTCCTGCGCGGTGTGGCCCAAGGCGAAACCACCGCTCGCGTATCGCGTGAATTGTCTCTCTCTTACAAGCAAGCACTGACGCTACGTCATCGCGTGCAGGACAATGCGAATGAAACCGCCCCGCTGGGCCTGATGCAGGGCCAGCATTTCGAGGCTGACGAGGTCTACGTCCATGCGGGGAAAAAAAGTGATCGCCATCCCTGTTTGGAAGATCCCCCCGGCGCCGGGCGAACAAGCAACCGGGGCATGGCCCCTTCACCACTGACCGCCCGCCCGTCTTCCAGGTGGTGAGCCGGGAGAGTAGCGAGGTGCGGCTCTGGGTCTGTGAAACGGCCAACAAGGCAACCTGCCAAGCCATCCTCACGACGCTGCTTCCAGCGGGCAGCATCGTCTATAGTGACGAGCTCGCGGGCTAGCAAGGCTGGCCGGACCATTGTACGGTCTGCCACTCGGACCACGAATAGGCCCGAGATGCCGATGGCGATGGGCGACGGGAAGTGCATGGCAATACGTGTGAAGGCTCAGGGGCTGCACTCCGTACCTTCTTGCGCCGCTTCCGAGGTGTCCATAAGGCGTATCTGGCTTGCTCTGTCGCCGTCTATGAAGCCATGACGAATGCCACCCGCATCACCGCCCACCTCGTACGCCGCCTCTGCTTTGGAACGTGATTGCACACTAGCTACAGATGAGCCACTAATCCGGATTATGATAAGTTTCTTTCAGTACTCACCCACGAGTCGAATGAGGCGAAACGTGTCTTTAAAATCGTCTAAACTTTTGCCGATACCGTCTTTCAGTACTCACCCACGAGTCGAATGAGGCGAAACTTGCTTCCGCCTCAAGATCATCAAAACTCAGTGCAGCTTTCAGTACTCACCCACGAGTCGAATGAGGCGAAACCTAGCAGAAGACTGGCCGAACAGCGATCCAGGCGTACCTTTCAGTACTCAACCACGAGGGGCGCACGAAACATACGACTCGTGTCGCCAGACGACACCGGTTGCCGAAACGATGTCGATCCAGCCGTCCCTGGCGACGCTCATTTCCCCACCGACGTCGATGGCCTGCTCCACTCGCCGAACCGGCGTCGATCCCGCCCGGCCCGGCGCCATCGATTCACCATCCTATGTCGTGCGAGTCGGCCTGTCCGAGAATCGGTGTCGATTCGCGCGGTGGGATCGACGCCGGATGGGCATCCGGCGTCGGGTGTCTCTCGTTCGGGTAGAATCACGGTATCCAACCCCCGCCCACCCGGAACGGGAGACAGATCCATGATACCAAATGTTGTCTCGTCCGTCACGCACCTGTGTACGCACCTGCGGCACATGTGGTGGCGTCCACCCGATCCCGATCCCCCGCCAGCCGACGACCCCTGTCCGCTGGCGCATCCGGATCGGCCCCTGCCCGCCTGGGTCGCATCCGACCCGGTTGTCCAGACATACCGTGCCCTGATCGGCGTGCTGCCCTGGGCCACCTTCCCCGAACGGCCGCCCCTGCGTCCCGACGAGCGACCCTGGTCGGGGCCGCTGCCTAACCCCCGCGCCCCGTTTGCGGCGGCCTATCTGATCAAAATCCAGGAAGGCAAACGGTCCATGTCCGACCTGCGCACCTATCTGATCGAGCATCCCGCGCTGGTCTGGTGGCTGGGCTTCGCCCGTGTGCCTGATCCGACGGCGCCCCAGGGGTTTGATGTGGCCGCCAGTGTGCCGGATCGCCGCCGCTTCGGCCACGTCCTGCGCACGCTCGACAACACCGCGCTGCAGTTTGTGCTCACCGCCACCGTCCACCTGCTGCGCGACACCCTGACGCCGGAGGAGCAGGCCACCTTCGGTGATACGATTGCGGGCGATACCCAGGGCATTCTGGCCTGGGTGAAAGAGAACAACCCGAAACACTATATCAAAGAAGGCCGGTTGGACAAAAATCGCCAGCCGACCGGTGATCCCGACTGTACGCTGGGCGTGCAGCGCCGCCGCAACGCGGCCCCAACCGTGGCGACCGGCACGAAACCACCCGCCGCCGCATCCACCGAGTCCGCCGCGCCCGCGACGCCCCGTACCAACCCAAAACCAACGCGCCAGCTCCAGGTCGGCAGCGACATCTTTTGGGGCTACGCCTCTGGCATTGTGGTCACGCGCATGCCCGACGGCACCGAGATCGTGCTGGCCGAACGCACGCGCCCGTTCAATGAGAGCGACGTGTCCTACTTCTTCCCGCTCATGGCCCAGGTCGAAGCCCGTCTGGGCCGTCGTCCGCACGCGGCCACCTGGGATGCCGCCTATGATGCCCACTATGTCTATGACTATTTCCACCAGGCGGGTGGCTGGGCGGCCATCCCCCGCAAGTGCGGTCGCCGGGGCAGCAACCGCACCTTTGCCCCGGATGGCCGGCCCTGCTGTGCGGCCGGGTTGACCATGACCCTGGAATTTACGTATGCCCATCGCACCGGATTGGTGCCGCACGAACGGGCGAAATACCGCTGTCCGCGGCTGTTCCCGACTGCCACGGGCGAGCCATGCCCGTGTGACGATGCCCATGTTGCGAAGGGCGGCTGTACCACCACGATCGCCAACACCGCTGGAGCACGCATCCGTCACCAACTGGATCGCACCACCGAGGCCTACAAGACGCTGTATGCCATGCGCACCATGGTCGAGCGGGTGAACAGCCAGGCCGAGGCGCTGGACATGCTGCATCCGACGCTGCGGCGCGGCGCGGCGATTGTGAACCGGGATACGCTCACGTATGTGCTGATCAACCTGCGGGCCCTGGCCCGCCGGCGCGCCGCTGCTGAGGAGGGGCGGCCCACGGACACGGCCCTGACCCTGGCGGCCTAAGCGGCCAGGCGGCACCCC
>RRYU01009797.1_pt1 | contig 11324 bp, 7 predicted proteins | sample 2162651 | NCBI WGS metagenome assembly RRYU01 (sample SAMN10267283, study PRJNA491782) | microbial mat metagenome | isolation source: biomat in the production well | place: Japan: Minami-Kanto gas field, natural gas well KTG3 | collected 2017-06 | reverse complement strand
GAGCAACGCCGCGATCAGCAACCTGTGCAAGCCGGCGGTCGAACGCTGGCAGAAACGCTACGCACAGGCGCACGCGGACCATGTGAAGCACAAGAAGCTGTTCGAACACGAAAAGACGCTGAACGACGCCACCTTCATCGCCAATGCCGAGACAGACATGAAGGAGGCCAGGCTCGAACTGGACGCGCTCCTACTCTTCAAGACGGATCTCGTGGCGTTCACGCGCTACTACGAGTTCATGTCGCAGATCGTCGACTACGACAGCCGCGACCTGGAGAGGCTCAGCCTGTACGCCCGGCACCTGGCGCCCCTGCTGCGGGAGCAGGGGCCGGATGATGACCCGGTCGATCTGAGTTCGGTCGAGCTGACCCACTACCGCCTGTCGAAACTCAAGCAGCAGGATCTGTTGATGGTCAAGGATGGTGACGGCGGCCTCTACACCGTGACGGATCTCGGCACGGGCAAGCCCAGAAACAAGGAAGAAGAATGGCTCTCGCGGATCATCACCCGCCTGAATGAGCTGTTCGTGACCGATGGCCTGACCGACAGGGACCTGATCAACTACGCCTACACGATCCGCGACAAGGTCAGCGAGAACGAACGTGTGATGCAGCAGATCGCCAACAACTCCGCCGAGCAGGCGCTGCTCGGTGATTTCGGCGCAGCCCTCGATGACGCGGTGATGGAGAGTGGCGAGGCACACCAGAATCAGATGACGCAGTACCTCAACGACAAGGAACTACAGGCCGGGTTCCAGCAGGTGGTGTTTGACATGCTTCAGGGGATGAAAGGGTCGGCGGGTCGCGATGGCAGAGTGTGACAGGGGATGGAGCACGGTTTTATCGTTTGATAAACACGGCACAGATACCTATAAAAGGTGTTCTGTCCCCTAATCTCCGGCATCCGCCAGTTCCTGCTCCAGGCGTCTCTTGCCCTGCTGGGGCGAACCGGTATGACGCGCGAGCAAGTCATAGGCCACGGGCACGATAAACAGTGTAAACAGGGTGGCGGCCAGGACCCCGTACAGGATGACCGTGCCGATCACCGCGCGCGTCTCGGCGCCCGCACCCGATGAAAGCAGCAACGGGATCGATCCTGCCGCCGTGGTAATGCCGGTCATCACGATCGGCCGGAACCGCACCCGGGTCGCCTCCAGCAAGGCCGCGTGAAACTCATGTCCATCATCACGCAGCTGGTTGGCAAACTCGACGATCAGGATACCGTTCTTGGCGGCAAGCCCAACCAGCATGATCAGACCGATCTGACTGTAGAGATTGAGCGACATGTCGTTGAGATACAGGCCCAGCAATGCACCGCCCATGGCCAGCGGCACGGTCAGCATGATGACAAAGGGGTGCACCCAGCTCTCGAACTGCGCCGCCAGCACGAGATAGACGATGACCGCTCCCAACACCAGGACGAACATGATCGACGCGCCGCTCGCCCTGAAATCCTGCGACTGGCCTTTGTAATCGATAATCGCCTGGCCCGGAAGGTGATCCTTTGCCAAGCCGTCGAGATAGGACAATGCCTCCCCCAGCGAGTAGCCGTCATTCAGGTTGGCCTCGATCGTAATGGCCCGCACCCGGTTGTAGCGATTCAGCTTGATCGAATCCGCCACCTCTTCCAGCCGAACCAGGTTGGCCAGCGGGACAAGTTGATTGCTGCGCTGTGAGCGCACATAAAGATTGGACAGGTCCGTGATCGTGCGCTGATCCTCGCGCTCGCCCTCGATGATCACATCGTATTCCTCGCCCTGTTCGATATAGGTGGTCACGCGGCGCGAACCCAGCATGGTTTCCATTGTCCGGCCGATCTCGCCGACGGTCACGCCAAGGTCCGCGGCCCGGTCGTAGTCGATCAACACCTGCAGCTGCGGCTTGGTTTCCTTGTAATCCCAATCGACGCCCTTGAGTCCGGGGTTCGACGCTCTGATCTGTTCCAGCAGGATGTCCCGCCACGTGACAAGCTCGGCATAGGTGCCGCCGCCGATCACGAACTGCACCGGCTTCTGGATGCGTGCGCCAAAGCCCTGGCGCATCACCGGAAACGCCCGCACCCCGGGCAGATCCGCAAGCCGTTTGCGCACGTCTGCCATGATCTCCCAGGCCGAGCGCCGCGAATGCCAGTCATCCAGCACATTGATCACAATGCCGCTGTTGAAGATCGAGAAGTTGCTGAAGGTGCGCGGTGCCCTCACCAGCAGGCGGGTGATCTCACCGGCCTCGACCAGCGGCATAAGACGGTGTTCGATCTCATCCATGTATTCCTTCATGTATTCGTACGATGCCCCTTCGGGCCCGTTAACCAGCACGAAGAAGGCTCCGCGGTCCTCCTTCGGTGCATACTCGCCGGGGATCTGCTGCAACAGCCACTGGACGCCGCCGAGACTGCCGACAAAGATCAGGACAACCAGCCATTTGTTGCGCAATGCCGCGTGCAACAGCCACTGGTAGCCGTCGCGGATACGGCCGAACGCCACATCCAACCCATGTGCAAGGCTTGCCTTGCCGGCGTCCTGCGGCAATATCTGGGAAGCCAGCATCGGCGACAGCGAGAGCGCCACGAAACTTGAAAAGCCCACCGCTGCCGCCATGGTCAACGCGAACTCGGAGAACAGCCGGCCGACATCGCCCTGCAGAAAGGCGATCGGCACAAACACTGCGACCAGCACGATGGTGGTCGCAATCACCGCGAATGCGACCTGGCGTGCACCGCGAAAGGCCGCCACAAGCCGGGTCTCGCCATATTGCTCCATGCGCCGGTGGATATTCTCGAGCACCACGATGGCATCGTCGACCACCAGGCCGATCGCCAGCACCAGAGCTAGCAGGGTGAGGATATTGATCGAGAACCCGAGCATCCACAGGACCAGGAAGGTGGCGATCAGAGACACGGGCACGGTCACCGCCGGCACCAGGGTGGCACGCGCACTGCCGAGAAACACGAAGATCACCAGCACCACCAGCGCAATGGCGATCAACAGCGTCTTGTACACTTCGGCGATCGCACCCTTGACGAACACAGAGGTGTCGTAGCTCTGCTTGATCTGCATCCCCTCCGGCAGGGTGGCATTGATCTTTTCCATTTCCATCTTGGCGGCGTCGGCCACCTCGATGGTGTTGGCGGTCGACTGCTTGATGATACCGATACCAACCATCGGCACGCCATTGCCACGGAAGAAGGTACGCGTCTCTTCCGCCCCCTTCTCCACCCGGGCGACATCGCCCAGACGCACCAGGTAGCCATCCTCACCACGCGCCAGGACCAGCTGCGCGAAGTCTACTGGGGCCTGGAAGGTACGCGCGACACGCACGGTGAACTGGCGATCGACCGAGTCGATGCTGCCCGCCGGCAGTTCCAGATTCTCCGCACGCAGCGCCGCCTCGACATCGCTGACCGACAACCCGCGCGCTGCCAGTTCCCTGCGATCAAGCCAGATGCGCATGGCGAAGGTCTGACCACCGCCGACACGCACCCTTGCCACGCCGTCAAGCACCGAAAAACGATCGACCAGGTAGCGTCGCGCATAGTCGGACAGCTCCGGCACACTCATTCGGTCGCTGACCAGGTTCAACCACATGATCACATCTTCATTGCTGTCGACCTTCTGGATCTCGGGCGGATCCGCCTCGGCAGGCAGGTCGTCCAGCACCGTGGAGACGCGGTCGCGGATGTCGTTCGCCGCTCCGTCGATATCGCGGTCGGTGCCAAATTCCACCGTGATCACAGAGCGGCCGTCTTCGCTCGTCGACTGAATGAAACGGATGCCCTCGACCCCGGCTATTCGATCCTCGATCACCTGGGTGATGCGACTCTCGACCACGTTGGCCGCCGCCCCCCGGTACACGGTTTCCACCGATACCACGGGGGCATCGATGTCCGGGTATTCGCGCAATGGCAGACGGTCGAATGCCACCAGACCGAACGCGATCAACAACAGGGAAAGGACCGAGGCAAATACCGGCCGCGTGACTGACACATCGGATAGGATCACCTACGGGTCTCCCGCGGCGCCGCTGCTGGACCGGCCCTGCAACAACTTAGTCAGGGCCTGTGTACCGTCGTCGATTGCGCGCAATGTCACCGTCTCTCCGGGGCGCACCCGCTGGGTGCCATGGGTGATCACCAGTTCGCCGGCAAGCAAGCCGCTCACCACCTCTACCTCGCCGGGCCGGCGGGAGCCAATCTGAATCTGCCTGCGCTCGGCCTTGTGCCCTCCTTCATGCGGCTTTGCAACCAGCACGAACTGGTCGCGACCGGTCGGCATCACGGCCGATTCCGGGATAAGGCGTGTCTGCCTCGGATTCTGGCGCAGCGTCACCTGCATCAGCATGCCCGGTTTGAGCAGGCGTTCCTGGTTGTTCAAAAGCACCCGTACCATCACCGAGCGCGTGACCGGATCCACACGGCTGTCGATGCTGCGCACCTCGCCGGTGAATTTGCGCTCGCCGTAGGCGCGGGCAGTGGCCACCACACCCAAGCCAGGCACCAGGCTGGCGAGATGGACGCTGGGCACTGAAAGGTCCAGTTTCATCACCGCATCGTCGTCCAGGGTCGTGATCCTGTCGCCCGGTTCGACCAGGGCACCCACGCTGATGTTGCGTAATCCGAGCACGCCCGCAAAGGGGGCCTTTATCACTCGGTCGGCCAGGCGTGACTCGATTGCGACCACACGTGCAAGCGCAGTCTGCGATTCCCGCTGCCGCTCGTCGAGCAGCGACTTGGAGGCCGTGCCCTGTGTGGCCAGCGACTGCACCCTGCGGTACTGCCGCTGCGCCTCATTTAGCGACGCCTTCGCCTCATTCAACAGTGCCTGCTCCTCGGCACTGGTCATCTCGACCAAAACCTGGCCGGACCGGACCCGGTCACCGTCGTCAAAGTGCAGCGCATTGACCGTCTCGGTCACCGAGGCGGTCAGGGTGACCGACTCGTTGGCCCGCAGCGTACCCAGGGCCTCAATACGGTCCTCGAAAGGGGCTACCCGAACAGCCGCGGCAATGACCGGAGTCGGAGATGGTGCCGCGATCGCCAGCGCAGCAGCAAAGAGGCCCGGCAGCAGGACCCAGCGGCCGATATCCGTGACGCCCTGTATTCTGTATTTCACTTTTCCCCGTCTCCCGGATGGGTGATCTGACGGCTGAAAGTTAGCACGCCACGCCGATATCGCGATCCTTACGACCCTTGAAACGAACATTGGTTCGGTGTCAATCTGTCCGCATTGCCACAAGAAAACGGCAATACACGTTCTTGACCAGACAGCAATAATACGGGAAATGCATCAGCCGCTACCTGCCCACCCTCAACACATATTTCTTAGGCAGAGCAATTTTGCGAATGTTTTTTCAGCTTGGGCAAGAATACAGCAGAAAATCGTATGCCGCGTGGTGGAAAAAATCTGATTAAGCGCAACCATTGCCTGGCGACGAAAGCCGGCTGAAATTCAAAATAATCAATAAGCCCGTTTATCAATCCCCGTACCTTGCACCTGCTGCCATGTCCAAGTGACACAGTCGACTTTACCACTAGCCTTGTGCGCCATCCGGGGTTAACATCGGCGCATTACATGATTGGTTGAGGCGCATACCTTTTAGTCGCGCGTGCGCGTATCTTACTCTTAGGCTATTTCACTACCTCGTGGAGGTATATCACCATGAACAAAACCACCCAGATGATGGCCACAACCCTGATGGCATTCGGCATGATTACCGCATCCAGCGCAACTTATGCCGGTGCGCCTCTCTCGGGACCTAGAAAAGACAATTTCATCTTCAGCGACATGTGCCCGAGCATGATGAACATGGGCTCACCTGCACCTGTTGCGAAAGCGGCAGGCAGCTCCCCAGTCGACATGACGGCCAGTGAATTTTGCAACTGCGTGCGCAATCAGGTCGGTCAAGAGGCACAAGCAAAAATCAAATGCAGCACTGATTTTATCCCGGCAACTTGAACGCAGACATCGACTGATTTCGTTACCACCCCCTACAACCGACCTCTGTAAAGACGCCACACAGACCTCACACGGGTCTGCGTGGCGTTTTACTCAGGCCTACAGCCCAGACTTTTCAGGAAAGAGCCTCATGCCCGGAAGACCATTGCGTTCCACGATTTTGGCGATAGCATTATCTACAACCCCAATTCTCCATGCCGATGAAGTAACCGATCAGGTCCAGGTGGGAGTCGCTGCCTACGAGGCGGGCGATCTGCGGAAGGCAGTGCAGGAACTGCAATACGCCATCGCGCAGATCCAGGAAATGCTCAATGCGCAATATATCAAACTGATGCCCGAACCACTTGCCGGCTGGACTGCGGAAGAACCCCAGTCCCAGACCGCCGGCATGTCCATGATGGGCGGCGGCACCCAGGTATCACGTGACTATCGCAACAAAGACAGCGGAGAATCGGTAAAGATCCAGGTGATGGCAGACTCACCTTTTATCCAGGCCATGAGCATGATGCTGGCCAACCCCATGATGACCCAGTCCGACCCCAGCACCAAGCTGTATCGGCACAAGGAGCATCGCGGCATTCTCAAGCACCGCGCCAACAGCAAGCAGTGGGAAATCAGCCTGCTGATAGCCAACCGCATTCTGGTCCAGGTGAACGGACGTGGCCTTACATCCAAGGAATCGCTGGAGGCCTACCTGAATACCCTGGATCTGGCGGAGGTAGAGAAGGCCTTCGCCCTCTGAGGCCTACTTCAGCCCATACTCCGGGACTTGCGTTTCAGCCTGAGCAGAATTCTGTTCAATGCTTCGTCAAGCAACCGGAAGGTGAATATCTGCGCCTTTTGATTGATCGTACTCGGGGTGCCGATCAACTCCATACGGGCATTGAAATAGGCCAGATCAGCTTCCAGACCGGTCACCGTAAATCGAGCCCAGGACGGACGTGATCCGCTCGGTTTGGCCGGTTGCCTGCCTGTCACCTTATCACCCAACTTAGAATTCATGGTACGGCCTGCGGGTTGGACGGCATACTGGATTCGATACCCTCCCGCATGGAAGAATCCCCATTATATCTGGCATCGGCAGTCGGTTTTTGCCTGCCCACTACGCTAATCCTCGAATCTGACATTCACTTTGTCAATCGACCTTTTCGCAAGTTTGGTCTACTCTTTGGTAATCCATGTTGCTGCAAAGCAGCAAATCAAACAACTAAAAACCATTTTCAATTCCACCAAAGGGAGTCAGATGAGCGCTTTACTGGAACTATTCAGAAGTTCATCCGCCCTGTTCGGCGGCAATGCTGCGTTTATCGAGGACCTGTACGAGTCGTACCTGCACGATCCCGAATCCGTTTCCCCGGAATGGCGCAAGCGTTTTGATGAAATTCGTCAGGAGGCAGCCAATGAAACCGCCCATGGCCCGGTGCGGGATAATTTTCAGCGCCTGGCCCGGGAACAGCCGATGGCGAGGCGAAGCACGGTCCAGGCATTGTCGGCAGCGGGGGCGGAGCAGCAGGCGGCCGTGCTGCGCCTGATCAACGCCTACCGCTATCGCGGTCATCAGGAGGCGAATCTCGACCCTCTGCATCTGCGTGAACCCACCCGTGTACCCGATCTCAGTCCCCAGTTTCACCGTCTGACCGAGGCGGACGATGAGCGCATTTTCAATACCGGCTCACTGTATGCACCCGACCGTATGCGTCTGCGGGACATCATCGCCTTGGCGAAGGAGGTTTATTGCGGCTCCATTGGCTCGGAATACATGCACATTACGGATACACGGGAGAAGCGCTGGATCCAAAAGCGGCTCGAGGGCTACCGGGCAAGGCCGGAAATCACCAAAAAAGGCAAACACTGGCTGCACACCATGCTAACAGCGGCCGAAGGCATCGAGAAATACCTGCATACCCGCTACGTGGGGCAAAAAAGATTTTCTCTGGAAGGGGGGGAAGCCCTGATCCCCCTGATGGATGAGTTAATCCAGCGTGCCGGGCGGCTGGAGGTGGAACAGATCGTCATTGGCATGGCCCATCGCGGCCGGCTCAACGTGCTGACCAATATTCTGGGCAAGCCTCCGCAGGAGATTTTCCGGGAATTCGAAGGCCGGGTGGAGAATGAATCTTACCGCGCATCCGGAGATGTGAAATACCACATGGGCTTTTCCACCGACGTGGAGACAGACGGTGGTATCGTGCACCTGGTGCTGGGCTTCAACCCCTCACACCTGGCCATCATCAGTCCGGTGATCGAAGGATCTGTGCGCGCCCGCCAGCAACGTATGGGCGACCTCGCCGGAGACAAGGTGCTGCCCCTGATCGTGCATGGCGACTCCGCCTTTGCTGGCCAGGGTGTCATCATGGAGACCCTGCAACTGTCCCAAACCCGCCACTACGGCACCGGCGGCACGGTACACATCGTAGTCAACAACCAGATCGGCTTCACTACCAGCAACCCGCTGGACACCCGTTCCACCCTGTACTGTACCGACGTGGCCAAGATGGTCCAGGCGCCCATCTTCCACGTCAACGGCGATGACCCGGAGGCGGTCATCATGGTCACCCGTCTGGCCCTGGACTTCCGCATGACATTCCATAAGGACGTCATCATTGACCTGGTCTGTTACCGCCGTCACGGCCACAACGAGGCGGATGAGCCGGCCGTGACCCAGCCGCGGATGTATAAGAAGATCCGCAATCATTCCACCGTGCGCCAGATTTATGCCGACAGACTGATCGCAGAAGGGATCATCAAGCCCGAAGAGGCCCAGGCGATGGTGGAAAACTATCGTACGTCCATTGAACACGGCGTTGTGGAGGCCCGTCCCACTGTCTGCTCTCTGTCCCGCTCATACCGGGTGGGCTGGACCCGTTTCCGCCACAATACCTGGGAGCACCCGGCCGACACCGGGGTGGACAAGGAGAGATTGAAACATCTGGGGCAACGTATGCTGGAGTTGCCCGATGGGATCCAACTGCATCCCCGGGTATCGAAGATCTGGGCCGAGCGGCTGAAGATGGCGAATGGCGACCAGATGGCGAACTGGGGCTTTGCCGAGAACCTGGCCTATGCCACACTGCTGGATGCAGGCTATCCGGTACGCCTTTCCGGCCAGGATTGTGGACGCGGCACCTTCTTTCACCGTCACGCCGTCATTCACGATCAGGACACAGGCGAGCCCCATATACCGCTTCAGCACATGGCAGCTGATCAGCCCCAATTCGTGGTCATCGACTCCATCCTGTCGGAAGAGGCGGTACTGGGATTCGAATACGGCTATGCCACCGCTGAACCGGATACACTCACCATCTGGGAGGCCCAGTTCGGTGATTTCGCCAACGGCGCTCAGGTGGTCATAGACCAGTTCATCACTTCCGCTGGTACCAAATGGGGTCTGCAGTGCTGCCTCACCATGCTGCTGCCGCATGGGTACGAAGGCCAGGGGGCCGAGCACTCCTCGGCGCGTCTGGAGCGTTTTCTGCAATTATGCGCCGAGCAGAACATACAGGTATGCGTACCCACCACTCCGGCGCAGATCTACCATCTGCTGCGGCGACAGATGGTACGCCCCTACCGTAAACCCCTGGTGGTGATGTCCCCCAAAAGCCTGTTGCGTCACCGAATGGCCACCTCATCACTGGATGAGATCTCGCAAGGCTCCTTTCAGACGGTCATTCCGGAACAGGATCCATTGGACCCGGAACAGGTGCTCCGAGTGATATTCTGCACTGGAAAGGTCTATTACGATCTGCTGGAGGCGCGCCGCGCCCGGGGACAGGGAAATACGGCCATCATCCGCATCGAGCAACTTTACCCATTTCCAAAGAAACAGTTCGCGGAAGTTGTCGGACGCTATCCCCACGCCGACGAGCTGATCTGGTGCCAGGAAGAGCCACAAAACCAGGGCGCCTGGGACCAGATCAAGCATCGCTTCCACTATCTGCTGGAACGCAGAAAAAAACTCTACTATGTCGGTCGCGCCGCATCTGCAGCTCCCGCCGTAGGACAATTCAAAGCACATGTCAAACAACAGGACCAACTGATTGACGAGGCCCTCAGTGGTCGCATCAATCCGTCCATGAACCGGAGGATGCCCTGCAAATGAGCGAAGTACGCGTACCCGCCCTGCCCGAATCCGTCGCCGACGCCACTGTACTGGCCTGGCATAAACAAGCTGGGGAATCCGTCCGCCGGGACGAGAATCTGGTGGACCTTGAGACCGACAAGGTCGTCCTGGAAGTGCCAGCCCTGGTTGATGGTGTGCTGGCCGAGATCAACGCCCAGGTTGGCGACCTGGTTCAGTCGAACGATCTGCTCGGCCTGGTCCAGGCTGGCGCAGTGGCGACCGAACCCCAACCGGCCGCTGTCCCTGAAAAGCAGACTGCTGCCATCCCCGCGCCTGCTCCAGCACCCGCTCCGCAGGAGGCTGCCGCCAGCGATAAGGCGGCAGCCACACTCGCCCCGGCTGCCAGGCGCATGGTGAAGGAGCTGAAGCTGGACCCCACCAAGATCAAAGGCACGGGCAAGGATGGCCGTATCGTCAAGTCCGATGTCATGCGCTACCTGGATCAACACGAGGAGGAAAAACCCCGTGACGATCTACAGGCATTCCGTGCGCAGGCGCCACTGGATGAAAAGCCCGGACTGGATGGCTCGGACACCCGTCCGGAGCAGCGGGTGGCGATGACCCGACTGCGCACCCGAGTGGCAGAGCGGTTGATCCACGCTCAACAGACCGCAGCCATACTCACCACCTTCAATGAAGTGAACATGCGCCCGGTCATGGACCTGCGCAGCCAGTACAAGGACCGCTTCGAGAATCAGCACGAGGTGAAGCTTGGATTCATGTCCTTTTTCGTCAAGGCCGTCGTAGAAGCCCTGAAGCGATTCCCCATCATTAACGCCTCGGTGGATGAGGGCGACATCATTTATCATGGCTACTATGACATCGGCATCGCCGTCAGCTCCCCACGCGGATTGGTGGTGCCCATCCTGCGCGACTGTGACCAGATGACTTTCGCGGAAGTGGAAAAGGGCATTGCAGAATATGGAAAAAAGGCAAAGGACGGCAGTCTGAGCTACGAAGACCTCACCGGCGGCACTTTCTCCATAACCAATGGCGGCATTTTCGGCTCCATGCTCTCTACCCCCATCATCAATCCGCCGCAAAGCGCCATCCTGGGCATGCACAACATCAAGGAACGGGCCATGGTGGAAAACGGACAGGTGGTGGTACGGCCCATCATGTACCTGGCCCTGAGTTACGATCATCGCATCATTGACGGACGCGACGCCGTGCAGTTTCTGGTAACGGTCAAGGAGTGCCTGGAAGACCCGGCGCGACTCCTGCTGCAAATCTGACAGGTTCACATCCGGGGCG
>RRYU01004617.1_pt1 | contig 11343 bp, 12 predicted proteins | sample 2162651 | NCBI WGS metagenome assembly RRYU01 (sample SAMN10267283, study PRJNA491782) | microbial mat metagenome | isolation source: biomat in the production well | place: Japan: Minami-Kanto gas field, natural gas well KTG3 | collected 2017-06 | reverse complement strand
AGGCAGATGGTATCAGGGAAACCGTCAACTGGTCAGAAGCCATCGGGACACAGGCACTTCAAAAAGTCTACTTCGAGATCACGAGCCGGTGCAACCTTAACTGCAGCTATTGCTTTAATTCATGGAGCCGTTCAAACACACGTGCATCGTTACGCCCGACGATGTCCCGCAAAAACTGGTACCGTTTGGCGGACGAACTTAAAGAAATGGATGTTGAGGAAATCGTTATCACAGGAGGTGAACCGCTGCTCAATACGTGGGTTCCGGAATTTGGACAACACATACGATCCGCCGGAATTCAAACTACACTGCTCACCAACGGCACTCTCATTACGGACTCCCTGGCACACCGCTCTATTGACGGATTCGACAGAATCAATGTAAGCCTCGATTCTTCGCAGGAAAGGTTGCATGATGCCGCGAGAGGCTCCGGCAGTTTCAAAAAAGTTCTTGCTGGAATCAAGGCTCTCAAGCGAGCAGGTCATCAAACCATCATTCTCAAGCCGACGCTCTCAACCCACAACATCGAACACTTCGAGGACTTACCACGTTTTGCGAAGCAAGAACTCGACTGTTACCTCTATACACCAACGCTTTGCCTTCCCTTCAGGGACGCAGAGGGCAATATCGACCAATCATATACTCCCGAACGCAACCGTTTACTACAAACACTGAAATCTTTCACGATAAATTTTGAACACTATTATCATGCCAATGAACGTCCCGCAGTTCAGATCGGGCCGCATGTCTCATGCGGTCTGGGCAAAAGGATTCTCTCCGTAGACATTCACGGAGACATATATCCCTGCCAGGCCCTTCATGATCCCGACCTTGTATGCGGCAACGTTTTCGAAAACAGCATCAAGGATATTCACAGTAATTCGGAAGTCGTCAACCGCTTGGGACGCCTTTCCACACTCGATATCGAAACATGCGGGAAATGTGCATGGGCGCTGCTCTGCAGCGGTGGTTGCCGGGCATTCGCATACAATTTACACCGCGACATAAAGGCCTTCAATTCAGAATTTTGCGAAGTCCTGCTCGATAGCGCTCAAAAACGGCTTATCGACTTTGCCAACAAACAATGAAAAGGGGGAAAACATGCCGAACAAAGATGCAATGAAACAAAAAGCCAGGGAGATCCAGGAAGAAGCAAAACAGGATTCCTCGTTATCCGAGAAGTTGAAAAGCAAAACCGGTGAAGTGATCAGTGACAAGATTCTGAATCCAATAGTGCTCTCCAGTTCCAAAGAACCTACCAAGGCAAGCGCCGGTTGTACCTGTTTGCCTGGATTTTCCTGCGGTTCAGGATGTCAGGGACTTGTAGGTATCATTGAGGGGACATACGGATGTGAAAGCGGTAATCCGATTTAAAACAAATCTTGCGTTCATAAAATAAGCCTCAACAGAATTGCCTGTTGAGGCTTATTGACTAATGCCGTGCGGAAAGGTTACTCGCTTTTCTCTTCTTTGTCCTCTGCGTTCTTGTCCTCCGGAACACAGAGGTGTAAAATCTCTTCCCCATGGCACTCTTTAATGGTTTCCGGCGAGCATTCTTCCGGAGTGGTTTTCAGGCTTCCGGGTTTCCGGCAGCAACATGATTTTTCTTTACTCACAGGTGATCTCCGTTCAAAGTTTTATTTAAAACTGAAGTTCTTGGCTTGTGCCTGGGTGCGGAGGTTTTTGAGAATAGCTGAACCGAGGGTTTCCCCTCCAACAGCTTCTTTTTCCTTCTTCAGGACATATGCATCTCGTTTCCGGCTCAGTTCCGCGATCTGCTTTTTCACCGTTTCCCGCTCTTTCTTTTTCTTTTCAACGTAGTTTTCCAGCTCTTTTGCGCTTTTGTCTTGCAGCTCTTGCGGCAAATATTCCTTTTCAAGCTTATCGACCGTTATTTTCTTGTCTTCAAGGGCATCGACCAGATCCCACTCCGATGCCTTGTAGAGTTTCGACCCTTTTGTCGCAGCCCTTCCTGCCGAGACTGCACTGGATTGTTTGGCAGCGTTCATGTCCTGTTCCATCTGGCGGGAAAGGTTCTGTTTTCCCTGCTTGCCGTAAGGAACATAGGTCTTGTTGATCTTGCTGTTCAGCTCAATCAGATCATCATCATAGGGTGTCGAGATACCTTTCAGTACCCGGTCGCTGTCTATGGCGAAATAGCTTCCTCCGCCCAAGTCAGCTCCTCTCTGCCAGAAGGTCTCGATACCTCTTCGATAATCGCCGCAATAAATGGTATTGACAACGATATCCCTTTCCGCAGCCCAGCGGCATGCAATTTCGTAATTGATCGCCCCCTGGTTAAAGGGCTCATTGCCTGCGATAAAAATCATTTTCAGCCCTTCGCCGGAGGTATTCCAGCGCAACCGGTTAAGACTGCTTCCGATAACATGGCCGCAATACTCGGAACCGCCTTTCGTCTGGAGCGAAAAAAGCGCTTCGGACAACCAGTCGAGATCTTCCGTAAACGGGGTAACCTGCCGGATGTATCCTGAAGTCATCGAAAGATTGTCATTGCCGTATTCATAAAGGGCAACTTCGAGCCTTATGTCCTCTCCCCGTTTATGCGCCCTGGAAAGTTCGTTGACGATTCGCCACAACTGGCTTTTTGCCTGGTTGATCAGTCCGTCCATACTGTTACTGGTATCGAGCAGCAGACAGAGCTGCACCAGCTTGTAATCGTAAGGACATTTCCCATCGATCTGCCTGAGGTTTTCGTAACGCCCGGCATACGCATCCATAGCCATATGCGCTGATGTTTCTCCCTTACCGGAAACTACCGGGAGCTTCATGTCGGCACCGGTCTCGGCATAGGCAGCGGAACCGGATAGTGTAACGTAAGCAGCAACACATACAAGCAAACACAAGACTTTCTTCATAGCAATCCTTTCACATGTAATTGGCAAAATCCCTCTCCCTATAGAGACGCTATTTACGTCCGGTTCTTGCTTCTGTAACGAACCAACCATATCGGTCATAGCCGTTCGCGAACGTCTGAATGCCATTGGCAATCCTCGTAACGGCTTTATGAATTGCAGGAAGGGATGCAGGAGAACAGCTTTGATGCATTGCTGTTCAGGCTGAAGCAGGAAAGAAAAAATTGGCGTATATTGTCATTATACCATACCACTTAAAACATCAACGGAAATGAAGTTTTTTTTCTATAGCGCCTTTTTTCTTTTGCTTTCAATTGGCATACCTTTATTGATAATAAGGCAATTCAAACCTTACAGAAATCACCCCTATCACAAAGTCGGCCAGGAAGTTTATTCCAAAAGAAAACCATGATCAAGAAAAATTACACTATCGTTTCGGCAATGTTGTTTGGCCTTGTCGCGTTGCTCCACCTGATCCGTGCGCTCCTTGGCTGGGATGTGGCAATCGGCGACTATATGCTGCCGATCGAGAGATCATGGGTTGTCTTTGGTGCAACCATTTGTCTCACAGCCTGGGGAATCCGGGGCTCAAAAGGATATGCTGTTGTTTCCTCTCTCCTGTTCGGCCTCGTGGCACTGCTTCACCTCTATCGTGCTCTGATCACGCAAACAGTTGTAACCATCGACGCCCTCCATGTTCCGATTTCTGCATCCTGGGCAGGCTTTGTCATATCTGCTGCTTTTTCCATATGGGGACTCTTTTCCTGTAGATCCTGAACCCTGATTTCACAAAATCTCAACGTGACCAGAGTTGCCGTATACTGCAGAAAAAGTATTATGATGTGAGTAGAAAAACAACCCACAATACGTCATAAACACATCATTTATTACGCAAAAAATAAACTGTTTTTTTCTTGCAAAAAAAATATAAATAATTAATTTCTATACTGTTGTCGTTAGTTCCTCCCCCTCTCACAAACGGGGACTTTAGTGGTTTTCATTTTTCAATACAGCTGAGCACGAACATGCTCAAATACAACGAAAACTGTATGCAAAAAGAGATGCCCTCAACCTACTCTTCCGTCGTTATCGGTTCGCAGGAGTGGATGGATTCGAATCTACAGGCCACCTGTTACAAAAATGGCGACCCGATCCAGCAAGTCGATGACTTCCATGCATGGAGAAACTCGACGACAGGCTCGATGTGCCTCTATGAAGGAGAAAACAAGTACGCCCGAAGCTTTGGTTGCCTCTATAACTGGCATGCTGTCAATGATCCAAGAGGACTGGCCCCGGACGGTTGGCGCATCCCTGAAGATGTCGATTGGCAAGAGCTGATCGATTGTCTGGGTGGCCCGGAAAGAGCAGGCAGCGCATTGAAACACCAGGGAACCAAGTATTGGAAAAAACCTAACAGCAAAGCCTCGAACAGCAGCGGTTTTTCCGCAATCCCCGGCGGCTTTCGCAGCATGTATGGCGATTTCCGTCACCTCGGCCTCTACAGCTATTTCTGGTCTTCTTCACCCTTCAAAAACAATTGCGCCTCAATAAGGGTCATGGGATATTTCGACTCCAAAGTGATTCATACCGGCGGCGCTGTTGAAAACGGCTATTCTGTTCGCTGCATCAAAGCCTGATACCCCAGCAATATTCTTTTCTTTTCAGCACCTGCTATATTAACCTCTATGACATCTTCAAAAAACGTGACTTCTGCGCTGTCCTGCAGCTGCAGAAGTTCAATGCATTCAGAGTCACACAACAAAACAGTATATGTCAAGAATACACAAGGTCCATTCCCGGTCGCTTCATATGGGAAAACTAAAGCATGGAGATGATCTTCTCGGAGCAATCAGCGTCATTTGCAGAGAAAACCATATCCGTCTGGGCAGAGTCGAGGCAATCGGAGCTGTTGAAAAAGCAACACTTGGTTATTATGACCAAAAAAGAAAAGAGTATGATTTTTTCACCCTCGATTCTTCTCATGAAATAACCTCATTAACAGGCAACGTTTCCCTTCGTGACGGAGTACCTATGGTACACGCCCATGTCACGCTCTCGGATGAAAAAGGAAGCGTCAAAGGCGGTCATCTCGCGCCGGGAACGATTGTCTTTGCCTGCGAGGTAATCATCGAGGCTTTTGAAGGACCGGATTTCAACCGTGGTCTCGACGACGATACCGGACTTCCGCTATGGGAATTATAGGTAAGGTTTCCCATATCGGTGATGTTGTCTGCGCGATTATTGAAAGAAGCGACCGGTTTCTTATCGCGCAGCGTCCTCCGGGTAAACCCCTTGCATCGATGTGGGAATTTCCTGGAGGCAAGGTTAAAAACAATGAAAGCGAGCAAACCGCTCTGCAAAGAGAACTCCGGGAAGAACTCAATGTGCAGGTGGAAATTCTTCAACGCCTGACACCCTGCTTTCATGCATACAGTGACTTTTCTCTGAAGCTTATTCCCTATCTGTGCACCCTGAAAAAAGGCGAGCCTGAAACTTTGGAACACAAGGCTTTGCGCTGGATAACCCCGGACGAGATTTCGTCTTATGATTTTCCCGAAGCAGACCTTCCGATACTTGCCGAATACCTGGAGCTGAGAGTAGGCAGAAAATAGTCCGACCTGAAACAGGTTATGGATTCCGCATCGGAGTGCGGAATAACTTCGTTAACGCTAATCCTTGATGCAACGGACGGAAAAACCGCATTTCCGGTTGAAACTGAACCGGTAAACGCCCTTTTTGTTTGTGGCAAGCCCCCGGAACCATACCCGGCCGTTCTCGGCTTCTGTAGCAGTCCAGAACGAGGCATACTTGCCAAAAAAGTTGAACGGACCGTCGTTGTCACGGTATCCCCCCGCACGCGCAGCGAAACCGGTTTCATCGGTCGCCCCGGTGTTCGGCTCGTCCCAGTGTCCCGCACCGGTTTCCTTGAGCTTGCCGCCGACATTCTGTTCGTCACCTCGAAACTCTATATCTCCGGTGGCTTCAGGCTTCATACCAAGATGCTGTTCGAGCTTTCGCCAGTCCTCTTCTGTCGGCACGCGCCACCCTTCCGGCGCCAGTCCTCTTGGATCGTTGACAGCATACCAGTTGTAAAGCTTTCCGTACGCTTTTCCTTTTTCCGGATCATTATCCGATTCGCACCATGCACCGGTTTCAAGCAGAACCCACTCATCCAGCTCAGTCACACCGGGAACAGGGTCCCCGTTGCGGTAACACGTTACGATGAGATTTTCAGCCATCCATACCTGATCGCCTATTGTAACGGTTTTGTACGTATTCCCGTCAATATCGGTAACCGGTTCACCTTGCTGTATCAACTCAGGATTTTCCTTTGTGCATCCGGCAAAGAGTACCAGCGCAAACGCCACAGCAGGCAACAGCGAAACGGATAAGAAATGCTTCATGATAAAAAGATCATTTGAGGGCACCTCTATAAACTTATTGCGCGTCTCGATTGCTGCGTTGGGTGGTGCTCGAAATCCTCACGTACTATCAGTACGCTCCGGTTTCTCCGGCTCCATCCGCCTTGCACTCTAGCCGCTCATGACACTTTCTAGAGGTTCCCTTGGTTGACAAGAGGTGAAACGCCGCAAGATAAAAAAAACAGAACTCCCGGAGCACTATTTCAGCCGGTTTGTCGTTACAGGAAATCGTGTTTTTATTTTTTCACAATAAATGAAAAGGAAAAATCATGGATGCGAAAAATACCGTTCACCCGCCAAACGTCATCCTCCCCGTGTAATAAGAACGAAGAATACACACAGGGGTGAAACACCCTTTATGATTTCATGGGGTTGATGCGGCACCCTTGTGATTTTTTCAGGCGTATGGAACGCGGGTCGTGCCCGGGGACAACAGAAAAAAAGTTCGTCATGCTTCAAGTGAAATAAGGAGATTCACTGAATGCGGTAGATGTTCAGGCCACAGGTCGGGTACGAGGAAACTTTCCTGCTATTCCAGGCCTTTGGTATCAAAGAAATAGCCGATAATGTATTCCCCGGCTTCCTGAATAGCTTTATCTATTGCCGATTCATCGGAGCACTCTTCCAGTAGCTCTACTTCTTCCGCCAGACAGACGTCTTTTGGATCCTCTTCTTCAGTCGAACAACTGTCTGGATTGTTAAAAGGATTATCGGTAACCGCTTTCGATACGAGCCCTTTGAGCCTTGGATAGACAACTCTTTCAAATACGAACCGGTCCCCTTCCCTGTATATCTTGAAGTCGTTATTCATGTCGATTTCATCTTTTTGAAAAAACAGGTATAAGTTAGCCTTATTCTCCGGAAAATCAAGCTCATCCCCTCCTTCTCATCAAACAAACCCAGCAGCGAATCGGGTCAGGACGATTGGAATCAAGATGACCGGAGACAAGAGAGAGTATTTCAAACAACGACTCCACTGCAGTCGCGATCTCGACCACTGAAAGCCGGGGCGGTCCGGGGTCACGCTGTGGCGCATCGGCACTTGCGACAAGGCTGAGCCACAGTCCGTTTTGATCCAGATGAGCCCAAACGTTTCGAGCGAACACAGTATGCTCTTCCGGAGAACCGAGTGAATGAAAACATCCTCTGTCAAAAACAAAACCGTAGGAGGGTTCATCAAGCTGCTTTTGCAGAAAATCAGCCTCAAGAAAACGGGACTCGACATTGCTCTGCAATGCCTTGGTGCGAGCTTCTTCAATTGCCCGTGAGGAAATATCAACTCCTGTAACCTGAAACCCTTTTCCGGCAAGCCACAAGGCATTGTCACCGGTACCGCAACCTATATCGAGAGCACGACAACCTCCTACGGGTAATTGCTCGACCATTTTCACGAGATTGGCGTCCGCCCGGCCTAAATCCCAGGGAATTTCTCCCATTTCGTACCGTTCTTCAAAACGGTTTTCATTCTTCATACTTTACTCCTGCTTCACTTTCATTTCATATCATGGGCAATAGCCCGATGCAACCACATCCACCAGCAATCCCGTCCGTGAACAAGTTGTACCGTTTCACCAACATCTTCAGGCCCAGAAATACCACGATTAGAGAAGATTACATACCGAAAGTTATTGAATGTTTTTAAATTACAGCATTCCATTTGCTCGGCAGGACTTGCGATGACTTGTAACACATGCCTGCTGTAGTTGAAAATGAAATGATTATACCATTTCAGGGTATGGCAGTAACCCGGAAATGGTTAGGTATTTTCAAAAAAACAAACAGAAGGAAACACCAAAGCATGGCAAGAAACTTCAATTTCAGTGCAGGCCCGGCGATGCTGCCGACAGCAGTAATCGAGCGCGCCCGCGAAGAGATGCCGGACTGGAACGGTTCAGGAATGTCTGTAATGGAAATGAGCCACCGAGGCAAAGAGTTTGTCTCCATCGCGGAAAAAGCTGAAGCAGACCTGCGCGAGATCATGAGTGTTCCCGACAACTATACAGTGCTTTTTCTGCAGGGAGGCGCCTCCAGCCAGTTTGCAATGATTCCGCTCAACCTCCTGAGAGGCAAAAACAGTGCGGACTATCTCAATACCGGGATGTGGTCGAAAAAGGCAATTGCCGAGGCAAAACGATTCTGTAACGTCAATCTTGCGGGTGATACATCGGGAGACAACTTCACGTCCGCTCCCGATCAGAGCAGCCTGAACCTTGATCCCGATGCAGCCTATGTACATTATACACCGAACGAAACCATAGGAGGGGTTGAGTTCGGCTATGTCCCCGAAACAGGAGAAATTCCACTGGTTGCGGACATGTCGTCAACGATCCTTTCCCGTCCTGTCGATGTTTCCAGGTTCGGCATAATTTACGCCGGCGCACAGAAAAATATCGGCCCTTCCGGACTGACCATCGTCATCATTCGTGAAGACCTGATAGGCAATCCTGTCGACGGAGTACCGACAATGTTCAACTATGCAACCCATGCCGATTCCGGCTCCATGTACAACACTCCGCCCACTTACAACTGGTATATCGCAGGGCTGGTTTTTGAATGGATCAAGGATCAAGGAGGACTTTCCGCAATGGCTGAAATAAACCGGAAAAAAGCCGGAAAACTCTACACTGCAATCGACAACTCAGATTTTTATGCAAACCCTGTTGCCGAAAATGCCCGTTCCTGGATGAATATCCCTTTCACTCTTGCCGATCCCGGCCAGGATGCGGAGTTCCTCTCAGGAGCCACAAAAAGAGGGCTGCTGACGCTGAAAGGACATCGTTCCGTCGGAGGCATGCGCGCAAGTATTTATAATGCCATGCCAGAGGAAGGCGTCGATACACTTATCTCTTACATGCAGGAATTCGAACAAAAAAACGGTTAACATCCAGTCGACATGTTCAAGATCTTAACGTTAAACAATATCTCCGTTGCCGGGCTTGACCGGCTTCCAAGGGACAAATACGAGATTGCCTCAGAAATTGTACACCCTGACACCATATTGCTGCGTTCTTTCAAAATGCACGACATGGAAATACCCGAAACGCTTAAAGCTGTCGGTCGTGCAGGTGCAGGAGTCAACAACATTCCGGTGGAAAAGCTGACCGTAAAGGGTATTCCGGTGTTCAACACCCCGGGCGCCAACGCCAATGCCGTCAAGGAACTTGTTGTTGCCGCTTTGCTGATGGCCAGCCGCAACCTTACCCAGGCCTGGGATTATGCCAGAAATCTCGAAGGTGACGATGCAACGGTTGCAAAAGCGGTTGAAGCCGGAAAGAAAAAATACGTCGGCACCGAATTACCGGGAAAAACACTTGGCGTGATAGGGCTGGGGGCTATCGGCGGCCGTATTGCCAATGCGGTTATCGGCCTTGGCATGAAAGTCATCGGCTACGACCCGACCGTCACAATCCAGCACGCATGGAACCTTTCCGCCGAGGTGCAAAGAGCCAACAGTTTCGAAGAACTGCTCTCCGAAGCGGACTATATCACTTTCCACGTCCCTCTCATCGACGCCACAAGAAAGATGCTGGATGCAGAACGCATCAAGCATATGAAAAAAAATGCGATTGTTCTGAACTTCGCGCGGGGAGGAATTGTCGATGATAATGCGATAATCAAAGCTCTCGACGAAGAGAAGCTCTACGCCTACATCAATGACTTCCCCACCAACGAGAACAAAAACCATCCTCGCATTGTTTCATTGCCTCACCTTGGAGCATCGACACTTGAAGCGGAAGAAAACTGTGCCGTGATGGTAGCCGACCAGATTCAGGATTATCTTGAAAACGGCAACATCACCAACTCGGTAAACTTCCCTGAAATGAAAATGCCGAGGGCAGGCGCGGCGAGAATAGCGATCGCCAACTCGAATGTTCCCAATATGGTCGGCCAGATCACCTCGGTACTTGCCGACTCCGGCATCAACATTGTCGACATGTTGAACAAGTCCCGCGGGGATATCGCCTATAACCTGCTCGACCTCGGAACAGAAGTTGATGAGGACATTGCCGACAAAATCAAGCAAATTGAGGGAGTATTGGCTGTACGTGTCCTTTAGCGCCGCAGCTGTTTACATACGGGAACCCGGGAAATTGTTGATTTGTTTATTGTTGAACTGTTGAATTGTCGCCATCGCCAGGCAACTCGTTAGCTTGTCAGTCAGATAGCAGGAGTGCAGGAAAAAATGTCTATGACGTATACGCATATTCCGATGCAGGAGATCTCTCACATTCTGCTCGACATGGACGGCACGCTGCTCGACCTGTATTTCGACGATTATTTCTGGGGACAGCACGTACCGGAAAAATATGCCGAAAAGCACAGTATTTCTTTCGGCTCCGCGAAAGAAATACTGTATGCCAAATACAAATCACACGAAAAAACCCTGAACTGGTGCGACATCGACTTCTGGTCAAAAGAGCTCTATCTCGACATCCCTTCTCTTAAAGAAGAGATAAACCACCTGATCGACGTGCATCCGCATGTTTTCGATTTCCTGACACTCATGCGTGAACAGCGAAAAAAAATCTTCCTGCTTACCAACGCTCATATCAAGGCAGTCGAGATAAAGTTCAGAAAAACACAAATAGGCGATTATTTCGACGAAGTGCTCAGTTCATTCCACGTCGGGCACCCGAAAGAACACCTCGACTTCTGGCATAAAGCGGAAAAAAAGCTGCAGTTCGACAAGGAACGGTCATTGTTCATTGACGATACGGAGGATGTACTGAAAACAGCAAAGGCATACGGAATCAAGCACCTCTTGTTCAAGGCAAAGGCGAGTTCAATGAGCGAACCGAAAAAAACCGAACATTTCCCGGTTATCCACGATTTCAGGGAATTAATGCGGAAAAAATGTTGAGTTGTTGAGCTGTTGAATCGTCCTGAAATACGAATGCCTGCAGCTATTGAAGGACATACAGACAGTTGACAGTCCTAAACTCTTAACTGCCATCTTTTGGGGTTCCTGCTGCAATGCATTACAGCAATGACTACTATTGCTTTTTTTTCTTTTTCAATTCTGTAAAAAACTCCGAAAGGAAAACGAT
>RRYU01016820.1_pt1 | contig 11349 bp, 14 predicted proteins | sample 2162651 | NCBI WGS metagenome assembly RRYU01 (sample SAMN10267283, study PRJNA491782) | microbial mat metagenome | isolation source: biomat in the production well | place: Japan: Minami-Kanto gas field, natural gas well KTG3 | collected 2017-06 | reverse complement strand
GCGCAATTTTTTCAGAATTTAGCTTTTATGAAAGCTATGTCTGAAGCTCTTTCGCCGGGTCAACCATTATATCTAGTTTTATATACTGTCTTAATTGTAGTATTTACATTCTTTTATACAGCAATTACTTTTAATCCTGCTAATATGGCAGATAATATGAAAAAATATGGGGGTTTTATCCCTGGGATAAGGCCCGGAAAAAATACTACTATCTATATCGACCATATAATGACTCGGATTACTCTAAGTGGCGCATTATTTTTAGCCGTAATTGCTATTCTACCTAATATTTTAATAAAAATTACCGGAATAACTACTTTCTCTTTCGGAGGAACATCTTTGTTGATTATGGTAGGAGTAGCCTTAGAAACTGTTCAGCAAATTGAATCACATATGCTAATGAGACATTATGAAGGATTTATTAAGAAATAGTTTTTATAAATTAACACGATTCGTTAATTAGTTATACGGTGAGCTGGTTAATTAACTAAGGAGATCAAGACCAGATATTGGATAATAAAAAAGCAGTAGTCAGGAAAATAGTTTCTCTATTTAATGTTAAGATTATAAACTATTGATAAGTAACTACAGCATTGCTGAATTAAGAAGAAAGGATAAGTTATGAGATTAATCCTGTTAGGTCCTCCAGGTGGGGGAAAAGGCACTGTAGCAAAAAGGTTGCAGGCAGAGTTCAATATCCCGGTAATTTCAACAGGAGTAATCTTAAGAGAAGCAGTAGATAAGAAGAGCAAGTTGGGTATGGAAGTGGAGAATATTATGAGCACAGGAAGCTTGGTGCCTGATCATATTATTCTGAAAATAATAGAAGAAAGAATAAAACAGGAAGATTGCAAAAATGGTTATATTTTCGATGGTTTTCCCCGGAATATTGAACAGGCGAATTCATTAGAAAAATTAAATAAAGAGCTCAATGAATATATTGATTACGTATTTTACTTTGAGATACCTTTTTCAGAAATAATACAAAGATTATCTAATCGTAGAGTATGTAAAAAATGTAGAGCCAATTGTAATTTGATATTTAATCCACCTAAAGAAGCTTGTACATGTGATTTTTGTGGGGGAGAACTATATCAGCGAGAGGATGACAAAGAAGAAACCATAAAGGAAAGATTGAAAGTATTTACCCAACAGACTGTACCGTTAATAAAATATTACAAAGAAATAAAATTACTAAAAGTAATAGATGCTAATTTAAGTGAAAATGCTTTTTTTACGATAAAAAATATTTTACAAGGAATTGACAAATAAAATAATGGTAATTTTGAAATCTCCCGAAGAAATTAAATATATACGAAAAAGTTGCAAATTAGCAGCAAGCACTTTGAATAAAATAATAGAGAGTATTAGAGAGGGGATTACTACCTTGGAGTTGGATAGGATTGCTGAGGATTACATAATAAAACATGGTGCAAAGCCAGCGTTTAAGGGTTATGGAATAAAAAAAAATAAATTCCAGCATTCCATCTGTGTTTCTATAAACGAAGAAGTAGTTCACGGCATTCCAGGAAAGAGAAGATTAAGAGAGGGAGACATTGTAAGCATAGATGTTGGCACAAATTATGAAGGTTACTACGGAGATACAGCAGCTACAGTTCCTGTGGGGAAGATAGATCCAAAAGTACAAAATCTTTTAGAAGTAACCAATAAATCTTTATTCAAAGGCATAGAGAAAGCAACTACAGGTAATAGGTTAGGCGATATTTCTTCTATCATCCAGGAAACAGTGGAAAAATCACATTATTCTGTAGTTAGAGAATATGTAGGTCATGGAGTGGGTTTTTACTTACACGAAGAACCACAGATACCGAATTATGGTATTCCTCATACTGGTATAAAATTAGAAGAAGGAATGGTGTTGGCTATTGAACCCATGGTGAACATGGGTGGTTTTAAGACAAAACTTTATAATAATGGGTGGACTGTGGTAACAGAAGATGGAAGTCGATCAGCACATTTTGAACATTCTATTGCCATAACTGCAGAAGGCAATGAAATATTAACTATTCTATAATTAAATCGCAGTTTATAAAAGTTCGAGTAAAAAAAAGAATATAGGCGGAGGAATGATTAATGGTGAAGGAAAAGAGCATAGAAATGCAAGGAAAAGTTATTCAAGCTTTACCTAATGCTACTTTTCGGGTTGAGTTGGAAAATGGTTGTGAGATATTAGCCCATATTTCGGGTAAAATAAGGATGCATTTTATTAGAATTTTACCCGGAGACAGAGTAAAAGTTGAAATATCACCTTATGATTTAACCCAGGGTAGAATTGTATATAGATTGTAATTTAGTATATTGTATATCGTATTTCGTATATCGTATCAGGCAGAGCATTTTTGTTACATGATTTTATGATATGCAATATATGGGAATCGCCCTCAGAAAATATTATTATTATAAATTATGTAGAATGATATTTTGCGATATACTATATGCGAAATACGATATACGATAAACGTGGAGGAAGGAAATAAATGAAAGTAAGGTCATCAGTCAAAAAAATGTGCGAAAAATGCAAAATAATAAAAAGAAAAGGTAAAATAAGGATAATCTGTAATAATCCAAAACATAAACAAAGACAGGGTAAATAATTTTAAAGGAGGATATATTAAGATATGGCAAGAATAGCTGGAGTAGATTTACCTAGAAATAAGAGAGTAGAATATGCTTTAACTTATATCTATGGAGTTGGTATTACCAGTGCTCGTTCCATATTAAAGGAATCAAAAGTTAATTTGGATACCAGAGCAAAAGATCTAACCGAAGAAGAGATAAATAAGATAAAGGGAATTATTGATAAAAATTATAAAGTAGAAGGAGAATGTAGAAGCGAAGTTACTACCTCTATAAAAAGGCTTATGGATATAGGTTCGTATAGAGGTTTAAGGCATCGAAGAGGATTAACGGTTAGGGGTCAAAGAACTAAAACTAATGCGAGAACAAGAAAAGGACCCAAGAAAACAGTAGGAGCAAGAAGAAAGAAAAGCATGTAATATCTCAGATACTGAAAGGAGAATTTAATTGGTTACTAAGAAAAAAATAAAGAAAACTAAGAAAAAAATAAAGAAAAATATAGTCTTGGGAACAGTGCATATCCAATCTACTTTTAATAATACTATAGTTACTATTACCGATGAAGGTGGGAACGTAATTGCCTGGTCTAGTGCGGGGAGTATGGGTTACAAAGGAAGTAAAAAGAGTACATCTTTTGCAGCTCAAATGACAGCTGAAGCAGTGGCTAAAAAAGCCATGGATCAGGGATTAAAAGAAGTGGATGTATTAGTAAAAGGTCCGGGCCCGGGTAGAGAAACTGCAATTAGATCTTTGCAAGCAGTAGGCTTAAAAGTTAATATGATTAAAGATGTTACCCCAATTCCACATAATGGATGTAGACCCCCCAAACAAAGGAGAATATAAATTAATCATTAGTAAATAGCGAATAGTCGTTAGTTTCAAATATGAAATGAAAGATAAATTAATTGGCTGGTAAATTAATGTTTTTCATTATAAGGCTTTAAGAAAATAAGGAGGTTTTTATTATATATGGCAAGATATAAAGGGGCAGTATGTAAGCTATGCCGCAGGGAAACAGTAAAGTTATTTTTAAAAGGGGATAGGTGTTATTCTGATAAATGTCCAATAGAAAAAGGAGCTCCATTACCAGGTAAAAATGCAAAAAATACAAGAATCAAAAAATTGTCTACCTATGGTGTAAGATTAAGAGAAAAACAGAAACTTAGAAAGTATTACGGATTATTAGAAAAGCAATTTAAAATTCTTTTTAAGAATGCTGCAAAGAAAAAAGGTGTTACTGGAGAAAATTTATTAGAATTGCTAGAGAGAAGACTGGATAATATTGTATATAGATTTGGTATAACAAAATCAAGAGCACAAGCTCGCCAGTTAATCTTGCATTCACATGTATTGGTTAATGGAAAAAAGGTGAATGTGCCCTCTTATCAAACTAACATCAATGATGTGGTAGAGATTAAAGAAAAGACTGGGAATATCGAAAATATTAAAGAAATTAAAGAAGGGAAGATAGAAGTCAGCATTCCTTCTTGGTTGGAGTTTGAAGCTGAAAATTTGAAAGGAAAGATTATAAGATTTCCTTCTAAAGAAGAATTAAATTTGCCGGTAGAGGAAAAATTAGTAGTTGAATATTATTCTCGTTAATATTTTGGGTTTCCTATACCTAAAGAAGGAGAGCGTTAAAAGTGATGGATATTAATAATATAAAAATTAAAGTGGAAGATTTATCAGATAATTATGGCAAGTTTATTATAGAACCATTAGAGAAAGGTTATGGCATTACTTTAGGCAACTCTATAAGAAGATCATTATTGTCTTCTATGTGGGGAGCTGCTGCAACTGCAATAAGAATTGAAGGAATAACTCATGAATTTGATACTATCCCAGGAGTCAAAGAAGATGTTATTGAAATAATATTAAATATTAAAGAATTGGTGGTTAAGTTATTTACTGATGAACCACAAATTTTAAAATTAAAGATAAAGGGGAAAAAAATAGTTACTGCAGCGGATATAACCCCCAATATCAATGTAGAGATACTTAATCCAAATTTAACGATAGCTACTTTAAATGATAATGGTAAATTAAATATGGAGATAGTTGTGGAAAAAGGGATGGGTTATTTTCCTGCTGAAAAAAATAAAAAATCAGGTCAATCAGTAGATACTATTTTCATTGATTCTTTTTTTTCGCCCATTACAAAAGTAAGCTATGATATAGAAACTGCAAGTATGAGCCAATTTTCAAATTGTGATAAATTAGTTTTGGAAATATTTACCAACAAAAGTATTTTACCCGATGAAGCTTTGAGTAAATCAGCAAATATATTGATTAAACATTTAAAAGTATTTACTAAGTTTTCTCCCGAAGATATTGAGTCGGAGGGGGAATCAGCATTGGAAGAAAAAGAAAAGAGCGAAAGAGAAAAAATCTTAAACAAAACTCTTGAAGAATTAGATTTTTCAGTTCGCTCGTATAATTGTCTAAAGAAATCTAATGTCAATACATTAAGGGATTTAATAGAATTCCCTCCAATGGAGATTATAAAGATAAAAAATTTAGGAAAAAAATCTTTAGATGAAATAAAAGATAAAATAACGAAATATGGATTTATTTTGGGAGAAAAAACGCACCAGGAGGATTTATAGGATGAGGCACAAGAAATTAAAAGGAAAATTAGGCCGCACCAGTAGCCATAGAAGTTCCTTGTTAGCTAATCTATCTATTTCGCTTATAACTCATAAAAAAATAGAGACTACATATACAAAGGCAAAGGAAGTCCGAAAGTATATAGAAAAATTAGTAACAACAGGTAAGAGTAATAATTTACACGCTCAAAGAGAAGTACAAAAGATAATAAAAAATAAAAAGGCTTCAAAGGTACTTTTTGAAGAAATTAGTCCAAAGTTTCTGGAAAGAAACGGCGGGTACACGCGAATTGTGAAAACGGGATTTCGTAAAGGTGATGCAGCGCCCTTAGCTGTAATTGAATTCGTAGAATAAATAAAGCAAAAAATATAAAAGGTTAAAAAGTTCTATATTAAAACTAGTTTTTTGATGATTAGGCTTTTTAACCTTTTGATTTTTGTAATAACTTGGTTACCTGGTTACTTGATTAGCTAGTCAATTTAGTCGTTGGTTTTGGATATTGATTTTTAGCTGTCTGTATATGACTAAAAATTTAAAACGAAAAGCGAAATACCATAATTCAAAACTTGAACCTTTTTCTCTTAATACTAATTTTTAAGTTCTGTTTTTGCTTTCCCCTCTTTTTATTTTTGCTATATAGTATACAGGATAAGAAAGATGAAACTCAATATATAAAACAATATGTTTAAATTTTAAATTTTGAGCTACGGTTTTACGTTTTGCGCTATCATAATATACTATACACTCTACGCTAAATGTTATACGCTAGTTTAAACGAGATACGATTCACGAGATACGAATTTTTAAGTGGTGAACATTTTGATTAAAGTAAAAAATTTAAGTCACATATACAATTATCATAAAAAAGATCAAATAAAAGCACTGGATTCTATTAATTTAGAGATAAGAGAAGGAGATTTTATTTCCATTATAGGTTCCAATGGTTCGGGAAAATCTACTTTAGCTAAACATATGAATTGCTTGCTGCTTCCAACTTCCGGAGATATTTTAATAGATAAAATGAATACCAAGGATAAGAGTAAAACATGGGAAATAAGACGAAAAGTTGGTATGGTATTTCAAAATCCGGATAATCAAATTGTTGCAACTACGGTGGAAGATGATATTGCTTTTGGTTTGGAAAATATTGGAATAAATACAAAGCTCATGAGAGAAAGAGTCGATTGGGCTTTAGAAGTTGTAGAAATGGAAGAATATAAAAAAAGCGAACCGCATTTACTCTCAGGTGGACAAAAGCAAAGAGTAGCAATTGCTGGAGCAATTGCCTTGCATTCTTCCTATTTAGTGTTAGATGAACCTACTGCAATGCTTGATCCTCGTGGCAGAAAAGAAGTCATGGATATTGTTAAGAAGTTAAATCATGAAGAAAACATTACCATAATTTATATTACTCACTTAATGGAGGAGGCGGCTGAATCTAATCAAGTAATTGCATTAGATAAAGGGAAAATTGCCCTAATAGGAAAACCCGAGGAAGTGTTTACTCAGTTAGAACTTTTAAAACAATTAAGATTAGATGTCCCTCAAATAACTGAACTCGCTTTAAGATTAAATAAAAGAGGAATAGATATATCACCTCATACATTGAAAATTGAGGATATGGTGGAAAGTTTATGTTTATACATTTAGAAAATATATGCTTTACCTATAGTATGGGAATGCCTTTTGAAACAGAAGTATTAAAAAATATTAATTTAAAAATTGATAAAGGTGAATTTATTGGTTTAATCGGGCATACTGGTTGCGGAAAAACGACTTTGATTCAACATTTTAATGGTTTACTTACGCCATCTTCTGGAAAAATCTACGTCGAAGGGATGGATTTAAACAAAAAAGGGGTAAACCTTAAGTTAGTAAGACAAAAAATAGGTTTAGTGTTCCAGTACCCAGAGAATCAATTATTTGAAGAAACAATTTATCAAGAGGTAGCCTTTGGCCCAAGAAAATTAGGTTTGCCAGAAGATAAAATTAAAAAAAGAGTTAGAGAAGCCTTAAAGATGGTCGATCTTGATTATCGTCTCTATGAAGAACGGTCACCTTTTTCTCTAAGCGGAGGAGAAATGCGACGCGTTGCTTTGGCTAGCATACTATCTATTAGACCAAAAATGTTGATATTAGATGAGCCTACCGCCAATCTTGATCCGCGGGGCAGAGATAATATATTATCTGAGATAAAGAAAATACATAGTAATTTTGGGATGGGTGTGGTTTTAATTTCACACAATATGGAAAAAATTGCTGAAACAGTAAACCGTCTTTTAGTAATGCATCGAGGAGAGATAATTATGGACGGTGTTCCCCGGGACATTTTTGAGAAACATGCCGATGATCTAATGAAGGTGGGCTTGGGGCTTCCACAGGTAACCGAGTGTATGTATAAGTTAAAAGCAAAAGGAAAAGATGTATATACTGGGGTATTAACTGTAGATGATGCCGAAAAAGAGGTATTAAAAAAGCAACAAAGGGAGAGATATCTAAAGATATAATATACAAACCTATCAAAATGAAAAAAGATGGAGAAAGATGAAAATATTAAGAAATATTAGCTTTGGTCAGTATATTCCAAGAGATTCTTTTATTCATAATTTGGATCCCAGAATAAAAATATTGAACTGCTTGGCTATAATCGTAAGTTTATTTTTGATAACGGAATATTTAGGATATTTAATTTTGGGAAGTTTTGTAATAATTAGTATTATTACTTCTAAAGTACAACTGAAATTTGTATTTAGAGGGCTGCGCCCCATATTATTTATTATCATATTTACTCTGGTAATCCATCTTTTTATGACTGAAGGAAAAATATTATGTCAGTTAGGTTTTTTAAAAATAACCCAGGAGGGATTGATAAAAGGATTGCTTATTTCTTTCCGATTATTTATTCTAATTTTAGCTACTTCGTTGCTAACTTTAGCTACTTCTCCCATATCTTTAACTGATGGAATAGAGAGGTTATTGTCTGTTTTTAAATTCATAGGCATGCCCGCTCACGAAATAGCTATGATGATGACTATAGCGCTGAGATTTATTCCGACTTTATTGGAAGAGACAGAAAAAATAATGAAAGCTCAAATATCTCGAGGGGCAGATTTTGAAAGTGGAAATATTTTCAATCGGGCAAAGAATTTAATTCCTATTTTGATACCTTTGTTTGTTAATGCCTTTCGGCGTGCAGACGAATTAGCTATTGCCATGGAAGCTAAATGTTATAGAGGGGGAGAAAGCAGGACTCATTACAGGGAATTAAAAATTAAAAAAGCTGATATCTTAATTTTTATCTTAACTGTTGTTATTACTATTATGGTAAGTGTGATGTTTTAAGAGGAGTATATCGTATATCGTATATCGGGAAGAAAGATAACGTGGAAAGTTTAGCGTATCAAATTAGCTAACAAAAGGGAAAAATGATTAATATAAAACTCATCATAGAATATGAGGGAACTAAATATTATGGTTGGCAAAAACAAAAAGACCTTTTAAGTATACAAGGAATTTTGGAAGATATAATATCCCAGATTACCCAAGAAAAGATAACGCTTAACGGTTCCGGAAGGACTGATGCGGGGGTACACGCCTTGGGTCAAGTAGCAAATTTTAAAACTAATTGTTCTATCTCTTTGGTGGAATTAAATTTTATTCTAAACCGCATGTTACCTTTGGATATCAGGATTAAAGAGGTAAAAAGAGTAGATAATAATTTTCATGCCCGCTATAGTGCAGTTAGCAAAGTATATCATTATTATGTTTTAGATTCCCATCAAAATAATAGCTACGTGCCTATTTTTCTAAAAAATTATGTACACTGCGTGTACAAGAATATAGATTTAGAAAAGATGAAAAAAGCCAGTAAATTCTTACAAGGAGAGTATGATTTTACGTCTTTTGCCTGCTCGGGTAGCAGGATTGGGAATTACACCAGGAACATTAAAGATATTAGCATAATCAAGAAAGGAAAATTATTTTGTTTTCAAATTGAGGCAAACGCTTTTTTATATAAGATGGCTCGTACCATTGTTGGAACTCTTTTGGAAGTAGGCAATGAAGAGATGAATTATTTGGAGGTAAAAAAAATACTGGAAGCTAAAAATAGAAAAATGGCAGGTAGAACAGTCCCGGCTAAAGGACTATTCTTAATGAAAGTGAAATACTAACTGGTCGTTAGTGATTAGCATATAGCGTACAGCGGCGTATAGGCACGGGGTACAATTGCAGGGGAAAATACGAATGCTAGAGGTGCGCAAACATCCTCCAGTCTTCCCGTAGAATAGGCCCGCCTGTCTATGAAAAAGGAGTGTATGGCGATACACTTTTAGCTTTCTGTAAATTTGCCACTTATTACTAATTTCACATTACTTATCACTGTATTTTATTTACTAAATACTATTCACTAAATACTAATTATCGCTTGACATCATGACTTGATTATATTACAATTTATTATGTTATTTTCTAAAAATTAAATCTATTTTAAAAATATATAAGCATATATTTAAAAAATAAATCGTATACGAAAGTATTAGGCAGGGAGGAACAAAGTGAAGACCTACAGTGCAAAAGCTGAAGACATCGACAGAAAATGGTATCTAATTGACGCAGAAGGAGAAGTATTGGGAAGATTGGCTACCCAAATAGCTACAATATTAAGAGGAAAAAATAAACCAACCTATACTCCATCTATGGATTTAGGTGATTATGTAGTGGTTATAAATGTTGAAAAGATAAAAGTAACCGGAAATAAACTTAAAGGAAAAGTATACAAATATCATACACCTTACGTGGGAGGCTTAAAGAGCATTACTCTGGAAGCATTATTAAAGAAAAAGCCAGAAATAGTGGTCAAAAAAGCAGTTCAAGGCATGATCCCTCATACTAAATTAGGTAGAGCAATGATAAAAAAATTGAAGATCTATAAAGGGAATGAACACCCCCATCAGGCTCAAAAATTAGAAAAAATCAACTAAGCATGGAAAAGGAGGCTAAATACTTGACACAAACAAAAAGTTATGGCACCGGAAGAAGAAAATCCTCAATTGCCAGGGTTTGGCTAATTCCTGGCAAAGGTAGTATAAAAATTAACCAAAAAACATTAGATAATTATTTTGGAAGAGAATCTTTATCAGCTATAGTAGAAAAACCTTTAGAATTAGTCAATAAAAAGAACGAATTAGATGTTTTAGTAAAAGTAGAAGGGGGGGGCATTACTGGCCAAGCAGGTGCAATACAACACGGAATTGCTCGAGCCCTTCTTCAATATGATACTAATTTGCGCTTAATTTTAAAGAAGGAAGGCTTGTTAACTCGGGATGCAAGGATGAAAGAAAGAAAAAAATATGGCCAAAAAGGCGCTCGAGCCAGATTCCAATTTTCTAAAAGATAATTATTTTTACATCTTCGAAAAGAGAAAGGTCATCCAAACAGTAAGGTGCCTTTCTCTTTTTTTTTAGTTTTTTGTCTGAAATTTATACAAACTCGGTTTTTACCCGAAATACTGTTTATAATTACTTACCCTTTCTCAAGGAAGGAAGCAATGAAAAGAAATCCTCGATTAGACATTTATTTGGACAAAATAAAAAGCAATTCTGAAAACATTAAGGCCCTCTGTTTAAAACGCGGAATTCAAGTAGTAGGAATTACCAAAGGATGTTCTGCTATTGTAGAAGTCGGTCAAGCTATAATAGACGGGGGGATAAACATCCTTGGCGATTCTCGAATTGAGAATCTAAAAAGTTTGAGGAAATCTAAACTTAAAGCCGAGACGATGTTGATAAGGATCCCCATGTTAAGTGAAGTGGATAGTGTTTTAGATTGGGCAGATATTAGTTTAAATTCAGAGCTTTCGGTAATTAGTTCATTATCACAGAAAGCTTTGGATAGAAAAATTGTTCATAGAATAATTCTGATGATAGACTTGGGAGACTTAAGAGAAGGAATTATGCCAAATGATACTTTGCAAACGGTAAGGGAAATCAGGTCATTAGCTGGAGTAAAATTAATAGGTATTGGAACAAATTTTTGTTGTATCAGCGGAGTAATGCCTAATTCAGAAGATTTAACAAAATTGGTTGAATTGGCAAAAGAAATTGAAAACAATTTTCACATTAAATTGGAAGTAATTTCGGGGGG
>RRYU01005136.1_pt1 | contig 11354 bp, 6 predicted proteins | sample 2162651 | NCBI WGS metagenome assembly RRYU01 (sample SAMN10267283, study PRJNA491782) | microbial mat metagenome | isolation source: biomat in the production well | place: Japan: Minami-Kanto gas field, natural gas well KTG3 | collected 2017-06 | reverse complement strand
TCCAGGCCAAGGCTCGCAGACGGTCGGCATGGGTCATGATCTCTACGAACATTCTCCGACAGCGCGGGCGATCTTTGAGCAGGCCGATGAGGTGTTGGGTTTCTCGCTCTCGCACCTCTGTTTTGAGGGGCCAGAGACGGCGTTGACTGCGACGGAGAATGCGCAACCGGCATTACTGACGGTGAGTACGGCGCTAGTGCGGGTGTTGGAGGAGATTGGTGGGGCAGCCTTGGTGCGCCCGTTAGCGGTGGCGGGGCACAGCCTAGGTGAATACTCGGCGTTGGTGGCGGGTGGGGCGCTCGATTTTGCCACCGCGCTGCGTTTGGTGCGGCGGCGCGGCGAGTTGATGGCAGCGGCGCACGAAGGGAGTATGGCAGCGGTGATCGGCCTCGCGCAACCCGATCTGGAGCAGATCTGCCAGCAGGTGAGCAGTGGCGATCATGGCGGCACGGTGGTGATCGCCAACTACAACGCCCCCGACCAGTTGGTGATCAGTGGCAATGCAGCGGCAGTGACCCAGGCGGGGCAGATTGCTAAGGAGCACGGAGCCAAGCGGGTATTGGGCTTGAAGGTGAGTGCTGCCTTCCACTCGCCCTTGATGCAGGCCGCCGCCGAGGGGATGGCCCACGAGATTGCCCAGGCCGACGTGCGCGACCTAGATGTCCCGCTGATTGCCAACGTGAGTGCCGAGCCACTGCACACCGCAGACGAGGTGCGACGAGAGGTAGTGACCCAGGTGACCTCCCCGGTGCGCTGGATCGCTTCGACCGAGGCGATGCTGGCCCAGGGGTGTAGCACCTTTGTGGAGATTGGGCCGGGGAAGGTACTGACGGGCTTGGTACGGCGGATTGCGCCCCAGGCGCGGTTGGTTACGCTGAGTAGCTGGGCTGATGTGCAGGCGTTTGTGACCCAACTCTGAGAATCAGCGAGGCCACCGGCATATGCTCCGGTGGCCCACTGTGTCATGGCTTACTTTTTACGGCTTTCCTAAACGTCCGTTCCCGTTCGAGTCCGAAGTCCGAGTTCCGAAGGTCAAGTTCGAAGTCCGAAGTCCGTCATCGTCCGTCATCCGAGCGTACAAGAGTGGCGCCTCAAGAGTTCAGTTGCTCTGTTCTATCGTTTCGCTGTATTCCTACTTATCCATCGCGACCCTCGACCGCCCTCCATGCAGCACCATTGTCTTCTCCTGTCAGGCGACAGTCTGTATGACGATGCTATGTCAGCTTTTGTCTTTGGGTATGGCTCATTTCTGTGCGTAGGGTTCACATCTGTTCCATACGCGGTGAGCTTGGCTTTGGAGGCTACTGTCTTGCTTGCAGAGTATCCGATCACTCCTTCAGTGATCTGGCACTTGGTTGTTAGTCTCCTTGATCAACGGTCTGACCATTTCCCCTAACTTACGCTTATCCCTGTTAATTTCTTTACACTAGGGCTTCGCGCTTGCCTTCTAGTAGCTCGTTTTCGGTTGTACAGGTTCCCTCAGAGTGTTCCGTTCTCTTGAGGCTACGCTTACATCATAGCACTCTGATGCGCTAAAATCAAGAGGTTTATCGTAAATTAACGATTATAGGGTTGTGTGCGCCAAAAAACGCTAAATAAGACGTACTGTAGTGGGTATGGGTTGTGTAGGAAGTGTAAAGGATTTTAGTGATCGAGCACCACCCGTTCAGCGACAGCCTTGCCGGAGAGGAGGACGAGGGGGATACCGCCACCGGGGTGGGTACCACCGCCGACGAAGTAGAGGTTACGCACATCAGGGGCACGCAGGGGCGGGCGCATGAAGGCGGAGAAGCGGTTATTGGATGCGAGGCCATAAATGGCGCCACCGGCGGCGTTGTAGTGGCGTTGGAGATCCACGGGCGTCCAGATCTGCTCGTAGGCGATATGGTGGTGGAGATCGTTCAGCCCCATGCGTTCCAGTTTAGCCACGATCAGATCGCGATAGGCGGGAGCCTCGCGGTACCAGTTGATGCGCTGGTTGAGGGCGGGGGCATTGACGAGGACGAAGAGATTCATGTGGCCGGGCGGGGCGTGCTGGGGGTCGCTCAGACACGTACTCGCCACGTAGATGGTCGGGTCGGCAGCGGGCACACCTTTTTGGAAGATAGCCTGAAACTCACGCGGGTAATCGCTACTGAAGAAGATGTTGTGGTGGGCGAGCTGGGGGTAGTGGTGGTTGATACCGAGGAAGAGGATGAAGCCGCTACACGACGGTTCGAGGCGGGTAAGGCGCTGGGCGGTACGCACCCGACCGGGGATGAGGTGGGTATAGGCGTAGCGCGGGTCGGCATTGGTGATGATCTGGTTTGCGCGTAGTACCTCGCCACTGCGGAGGCGCACCCCGCAGGCACGGTTATGCTCGATCAGCACCTCGGCGACGGGGGTATCGGTACGGATGGTGACGCCCAGTTCTTCGGCGAGGTGCTGGAGTGCGCGGGCGAGTTCGTACATGCCACCACGGACGTACCAACCGCCTTCGGCATATTCAATATAGGCAATGACATTGAAGGTGGCGGGTGAGAGGTAGGGCGACGAGCCGTTATAGGTGGCGTAGCGGTTGAAGATCTGGTGCAGGTAGGGGCTAGCGAAGTTGGCGCGGACGGCTGCATCCACACTGCGGAGCGAGTCGATCTTGGGGCCATCGCGCAGCAGGCGCGGGGTGAGTAGTTCCGAGATGCCATCGAAGGGCTTGAGTAGGAAATTATCGGCCACGGCACCATAGATGTCGGCGGTATAGGCGAGGAAGCGCAGGAAGTTGGGCACATCAGCGGGGCTGAGGCGCTCAATCTCCTGGATCAGTTGGGGTAGGCGTTGCCACGCATCAAAACTGGTACCATCGGGCCAGCGGTAGCGGCATGTTGGCTCGATCTGGTCGAGGTTGAGGTACTCCTCCATACGCCGCCCAACCGCGTTAAAGAGGTCGCGCACCACCCAGGGCATAGTGAAGAGGGAGGGGCCGGTATCGAAGGTATAGCCTGCGGCTTGGTGGAGGTTGAGCTTACCCCCCAGGCGCGGGTTCTTTTCGAGCAGCGTGACAGCATGCCCCGCGTGGCGCAGGTAGATAGCAGCAGCAAGGCCACCGAGGCCGCCACCGATGATGATGGTTTGGGTATGTATGGCTACACCTCAACACCTTGTCGGGGCGCGGTACGATGTGCCCCGACACCTGAACAACGTAGCACCGGCTTCTAGCCGGTCATGATGTGCCAACGACCGGCTGGAAGCCGGTGCTACCTTCGCACGTAACCGAACCCCTACCAGCCCTTCTTTTGGCCAGGGATCTGGGCACCAAAGATGCTGGGTGGCAGCTTAAAGCCGTGGGCTTCGAGGCGCGGTGTAAAGCGCGGGCGCACACCGGTGGGGCGCAGATCGGCCTGGATCTTCCCTTCGGGCGTTTTACCCAGAATCTCCAGCTTAAAGATGTCCTGGAGCACCACCTTATCACCCTCCATACCCTGCACCTCGGTGATAAAGGTCACTTTACGTTGGCCATCATCGAGGCGGCTCTGCTGGACGATCACATCAATAGCCGAGGCGATCTGCTCACGGATGACCTTGAGCGGCAGATCCATACCCGCCATCATAGACATGGTCTCCATACGGGCAACCGCATCGCGGGGGGTATTGGCGTGGAGCGTGGTGAGCGAGCCATCGTGGCCGGTGTTCATTGCCTGGAGCATATCCAGCGTCTCACCACCACGGCACTCACCGATAACGACGCGCTCCGGGCGCATACGCAGCGAGTTGATGACCAAGTCGCGAATACTTACGCGGCCACTGCCATCAACCTCAGCCGGTTTAGCCTCAAGGCGCACGACGTGATCCTGGGCCAACTGCAACTCGGCGCTATCCTCAATCGTGACAATGCGCTCATCATCGGGGATGAAGTTCGAGAGCACATTGAGCAGGGTGGTCTTACCAGAGCCAGTACCACCGGCGACGACGATATTGAGGCGGCTGATTACACATGCCCGCAGGAACTCACCCATTTCGGGGGTCATCGAACCGAAGCGGATGAGGTCGTCCACCTTAAGTTTATTCTTGGAGAACTTACGAATAGTGACGGTACAGCCATCAATAGCGCAGGGCGGGATGATCGCATTGACGCGGGAGCCATCGGGGAGGCGTGCGTCCACCATAGGCCACTTACGATCCACGCGACGACCGAGGGGGCGGATGATGCGATCAATCACCTTGAGGACGTGTTCATCGCTAGCGAAAACGACGGGGCTAACGCGCAGTTTACCCTTCTGCTCGATATAGATACGATTGGGGCCATTGACCATAATCTCAGAGATCGTATCATCATTGAGGAGCTGCTGGATCGGACCGAAGCCCATGAGCTCATCGCAGACCATCTCGAAGAGGTGCTTAATCGCCGTATCGGGCATATTCACGCCTGCCTGCTGGTAGATACGGGCGAAGCGTTCCTGGAGCATCTTCTCGGTCTCTGGGGAGCGTTTCAGCTCACTCTGATTACCGAGCGAGGCTTGGATGCGATCCACGATCCAGAGCGAGAGTTCGAGCATGCGCTTGGGATCGGTGGCCGGTGTAGGATCTTCAACCACACCACTTGAGGCACGCGCCTCAGCGGGAGCTGGCGTGGGAGCCACCGGTTCGGCTGGGGGTGGTGGGGCAGGTGCGGACGCAGGGCCACGTGCAGGTGGGGGAGGGGCGGGACTCTCAGGGGGGGGTTGGGGGCTACCGCCACCACCGCCAAGACGTTTGAGCAGGGACATACTACCTCCTGGGGCCGCCTAGAGGGGCGGATAGGGTCTACTAGCCAAGTTTGACGAAATAGGCTTCACAGGCGCGATCAATCAGGTCTTTGGACATACTCGGATCAATACCGCGATACTTCGCCTCATCGAGAATCTGGTCACACAGGTCACGTGGATGACAGGCGCGCAGATCGCGACCGACCTTCATGTAGTGTTCTTGGATGAGGTGGCGCAAGCCCTCATCGCTATAGGGAATCTTCTTCCCTTTACAGACCAGTTGGAAGATGGCTCGAAACTCGGCTGGTGACGGATTGGGCACCTCGATCTTATGCCGAATACGGCGCAAGAAGGCATCATCCACCAACTGTTTAGGATCGAGGTTGGTCGAGAAGACGATCAGCACATCAAATGGTACCTGAAGCTTCTTACCAGTCTGAAGGGCGAGATAGTCGAACTTCTTCTCCAGGGGCACGATCCAGCGATTGAGCAGATCCTTGGGGCTACACTTTTGGCGACCGAAGTCATCAATCAGGAAGAGGCCACCGTTGGCCTTCAACTGGAAAGGAGCCTCATAGATCTTCACGACGGGATCGAAGATGAGTTCAAGCTGTTCAAGGATGAGTTCACCACCGACGACCACCTGGGGGCGTTTACAGACGAGCCAGCGCGCATCGGGGAAGGTGCTCCCAGTGGGGCGAGCGACGGGGGCACCGGGGAAGGCGGCGACGGCTTCGTTATGCCCGACCTGGTTCTGTTGCACGACCTGATGGTTGAGCGGGTCGTAGATTTTAATAATCTGGCCATCAATCTCGACGGCATAGGGAATGAGGATGTAGCCACCGAGCAGATTGGCGATACCCTCAGCGATGGTAGTTTTACCATTCCCTGGCGGGCCATAGAGGAAGAGCGAGCGAGCCGAATTCGCAGCGGGGCCGATCTTATCGAGCATCTTATCGTTAACTACTAGGTGGCTAAAGGCTTGCCGGATCTTCGCCTGATCAATAACCATCTCGCCAATACTCTGGCGTTTGATGATACTAATATACTGATCGAAGGGCACAGGGGCAGGCCCGGCATACTGGGAACGTGAGAGGATTTCGAGGATCTTAGCGCGGCCCTTATTGGCGATCACATACTGGAAGGAGCGTTCGCTAAAGCCACCACCCTCAGCGCCGATAATATCCACAAACTCTTCAAGTTTGAGGAATTCGAGAGCCTTATCAATAATGCCCAGGAAGGGCAACTTGGTCACTTCCTCAAGGCGTTGGCCGGTGATAGCACCAGTAAAGTAGACAATTTTGAGGATAAGATCGGTGAGGAAACCGAGGGTCAACCCAGACTCTGCAATGGTCGTAGGCTGGGTTGGGATGTCGGGGAACTTACTGGTATCAACCGCAGCAGGCGTTGCAGTGGGCCTGGGGGTAGTAATTTCGTGAAGTTTGAAGGACATGAAACCATCCCTCCTTATGATCTTGGTGTAGGAGGCAGGAGATCGGGCACGATGGTTACAGTATACCCCTTTTGGCTACGGGATGGCAAGGATAGCGGAGGGTGTGATTATTTGCTCGACCCGTAGACGAGTGGCGGTGTGGAAGGATACGGTATCTGGAGTGTGGCACGACAACCCGCCCCTGGTGCGGTCTCGATCTTGAGTGACCCTTTCAGATCACGCGCCATATCTTCACGCAGATAGAGACCAAGTGCATCGGCACGGATGTGTGTTGGATCATAAATAAATCCCTGGCCATCATCCGTAACCTGGACGAGAAGCTGATCGCCTGTTTGCCAAACCCGGATCGTGATCGTGCTGGCATTGGCGTATTTCAGCGCATTCACGACCAATTGCTTTATGATCATATAGATAGTGTCGCGGGTGTACTCGTCCAGATTACTTTCATTCGCTTCAAAATCATAAATGAATCGAATTTTTGGATGTTCATACTCCCAATCCATTACTGCTTGTTCAATCGTTGGTTTTAGATACTGACCAACCCCTGGTGGGCGCAGATCACTGGCAATCTGGCGTAGGCTACGCGCCAGATTACTTCCTTGTTCACGAATAGAGCCTAACGATGTAGGGGCATCGTTGCGTTGTATTGCCTCATCGAGATGCGTTAAGATACGTCCAAGGGAGGCCAATGCTCCATCGTGAATAAGCCCACTTATTCGGGTATTCGCTTTGAATGTGTTTTCGCGTTGAAGGTGGGTCACTTCACGATACTTCTCGATAAGATCATGCTGCTGTTGACGAATAAGCCGTTCATGTTCGCGCTTACGCAGTACGGTCATTGCCTGCATTAAACGACTATACACATGGGGATCGTCAATTGATGATTTTCCAGTTGTATGCGGATTGATGGCAATCAGAACTTCTTCACGCTCACTATCACTGCCTAAAGGTAAGAGTACCAAGGTCGAGGGTAGTGTTGTGCGCCCAATCGTGACGCTCTCTGGGCGCAGGGTGATCAGTTGATTCAGTGCTGCATGCAGATCGAGATCGCGGAGCCACAATAGGGTATCACTGGATGTCCATTCAAGGGGTTCCCATTGCAGTTCTGATGTCGCGGTTGTCGCACGTGTTACCCACAACCAATCTTCTACCCCCATGTGCCGTCCAACACGGGTTACCAGTACATGCCAGAGATCTTCCTGCTTTTCAGCAGCAAAAAGTGCATCTATTGCTTGTTGTAATGCGTCGTGGCTACCTTGCCAACGGCGAAATACTTGCCAACCTGCTAACATCATCCCACCTCCAAGTGAACTCCCCGCAATGAGGAGTAAAGTCACTATATCGGCCTGATTCGCTCCCATCCCATACGTCCCGGTTGCGAGACGCACACTGAGGTTGGGAACTTGGATACCCACAACGCCAACGAGCGTCCCCCAGAGCAGTTGTTGCCCCCGCCTCTGAGTCATACGATCTGCAAAGAGCAAGAGGTAGCTGAGGGGAATAGCTGCGAGCAGCACACTGTAGCCACCACCCACACCACCCATGATTTGCGGTATAAGGTCAAGCAAGAGGTATATGAGGATGATCGCAGCCTGAAATGATGCAATCACCTGAATACTGGGTGGGCAGTGTTGGTAGTGATCTTCAAGTGCCTCGGCAAGCCAGTGCAACCAACGCTGCATAGGATGTGGTGTGCGCACTGCTAACTGCCTCACCCAACCCGGCAGATGATGCGCGAGTGCGGTCAGAAAGATACCCGCTACGGCCAGCATAACCCCCACAACAATGATGGGTAGACGCACATAGCGCCATGTTAGGTCAACCGGACGGAGCAATTGAACCGCATACTTCCAATCATCGGTTGGAAAGGGTGACTGCAAAGCATGCAGACATGTGGCTAGTGCCGAAATAGTAGCGTAACCAAAAAGTATTGGTGTAAGGCGCTGAAATCGCTCCGAAATGGGCGCGAGTGGGTAAGGGAGTGAGGTGATTGCTATTGCGGCGGCGATCAAGGGAGTAAGGATATCTGCTCCCAGAACCGCCACCGGATATTTGAGGCTCCCTAGGCTTTGGGCAATCCCAACCGACTGCCATGCCAGAAACCAGAGCGGGATACCGCTCTGCTGCAAAAAGGGTAGTAGGTTGTGCGACTTGTGGTGCATGTAGGCACGGGTCAGGGTGAACAACAGCATGGTGGGGGTGAACCAGAGTACGAGCGATGCCAGACCGTAGCGAGCGAGAACGAGTTGCTCCCACGCATCGGGAGGTATGAGGGGCAGTGCAATGCTAAACTGCTCTTCACCACGTTGTACGAGTGCTTGTAGGGTGGTATGGAGGGGGTGTTGGGGGAGTTCGTGCAGGTTAAGCCGTTGAACCTGTTCCCACATAATGCCATCTACGGCCACAATCCGATCATCTGGTTGAAGGTTTATGCCGGCATGTTGTCCGCTTGGGGCATGCAAAATCCGCCCAGTCAAGACATCAACCGTATCACTCACGGGCGCGATCCCCGCAATGGCACTCACTGGTCGTCGCCAGGATTGGACGAGACTTGCGACGGCCAGCACAAGGCTAGCCCCGCTTATGGCCCAGAGACCATACAGGATTGCGGGTAGACGACGCTGGATCTTCATCGGATCAACCCCTCGCGGATGGCAATCGCAACCGCACGGGTCATATTGCGCCGCGACGAATCTTCCTCTTCAGGGATGAGCTTATCGAAAATGCGCTTTTTATGAAATTCCACTGTGGGTGTCGCTACAGTCAACATAGCAGCAATCGCATTGGTTGTGTATCCATCAGCGGATAGGCGCAGTATCTCTAACTCGCGCCGAGTCATTCGGAACTTAAATTCAATACCAGAGCTATACACAATCTCGCGCCTATCGCAGAGAATTGCACGTACTGCACTCACCAGTGCTTGGGCCGTGTCAGTTTTCAGCACAAATCCCCGTACTCCAGCCTCTTCATATTGTTTCGCCCCATCTGCCATAGCAGAATAGATCACAAAAGGGAGTGGCGCATACTGTGTTATCAAGGGTGGGAGATCGCGATCTGGTTTAAAGCGAGCTTCTTCTGTCCCCATATCCCAAAGATCTGTAATCACTGCATCAAAGGAGGCGGATTCTGTTGCTAAGATACGCTGTAACTCAATAGCATTGGTGCAGATCGTTACGTGCGCTCCAGCTCGCTCAAGATAGGGCACTGTATGATGGCGCTGGGCGAGATCGTTATCTGCGAAGAGGAGGCGCTTGCCTTGGAGTGGCTGGGATTGGTGTGGCATTGCTTGCCCCATTGGATGTATAGGCTCAGAATTGCATCATGATACATGGGACTGTGCTATTTGGCTACTCTGGAAACCCATAGGCTCAGGCGCTAAAAAGACTAGGGATTCCATGGGTTGTATAAGGCGCTTAAATCTGGTTTTATGGAGTGTAGGAAGTCTTGTATGAACTGACAACCGATGAGGAGGATCCAATCATGGCTGATTTCGGTGATCATGAGCAGACTGTATTGTTCATTGGGACTGTTTTGCTTCTCTTTCTGGATTTGATTTTGGCCATGGCAAAAGCAGGGATGTATGCAATAGTTCTCTTCTTTGATCTGCTTAATGAGGCTCTTAATTGATAACTAAATGAGAATTTTCATATCTATATTTTGACACGGTGAGATGATTCTCACCGTGTTGAATTTTAGAAACTATTCCAAATGTGCCAAGGTATTTCTTGTATCTGAAGGAGGGCGATGATGTTACGGCGAAGCCTTATCCTCATTGGTGTGTTGATGCTCGTGGTAGGATCTCTTACTTCACCGTTCGCCTATGCAGACTCTGCGGCTCCCGGCGATGCTGAGATAGGTACAGGGGCTATCGAGTTTGCTGAACCTTCTGCTGCCAGCCTGGATTCAATACATAGTAACGATACGATCTTTGGGGTGATCGAGAATGGGAAGACAACCATTGCCTTGCGGGTCTGTGGTCAGGGGCCACATATTCAGATGCGCTCTGAGCATATCGGAAGCTGGATAAGCGAGATATTCTACCGTACTGACATAAGTAACGGTTGCTCGCCAAGTCCCACTAGTTGGTGGAAGATGGTTATTAATGCGAATGCGGGAACTGGTGAGCGATTCCGTATCTATGCCTCGGCCTATGAGAACCGACTGTCAGATGCGGATTTTATGGAGCGCGCCCGGCGCTATATTTGTACCATTCCTAGCCCTGGACAGGTGAGTTGCGATGCCGAAGCCGTGACCGCACCCAGAATCGAGATTGATGATCCAGCCAACGGATCAACGATCCAAGGGGTTGTGACAGCACGTGGTTGGGTTGTAGATAAGGCAGCAAGTGATGGAACCGGGGTGACTGAGGTACAGATGCGGGTAAATGGTACATTTGTGGGTACTGCTACCTATGGTGAGTCGCGACCAGATGTTGCAACACACCTTGGTGATACGCGCTTTACCGCATCTCAGTACCGCCGCAGTTTTGATACAAGTTCGCTTCCTAATGGTTCGCTAACGCTTCAGATCTCGTACCATATCTATCGAACACTCAACTATACGATTCAGGGTGTAGCTCGAACCACAACAATTGATCAGTGGCATAGCGCGGATCGACTGGTTATGTTGAGTAATCCTGGCTATCCACTGACGGTCTACAATGACTTAAACTATGGTTCAACGTGGTGTTACGCCGATTCACCCAAGGCTGCTAATATTTATACAACCTGTAACGACCAGATCTCGTCAATCCAACTGCGCTCAGGTTGGTCGGTACGGCTGTATCGCGATGCCAACCAGGGTGGATCGAGTGTCTGTTTGACGTCTAGTGATCCGAATCTGGCTGATAATACCTTCTCTGATGGCTCACCGCTTGATAATGCAATCTCTTCGTTTGAACTCTTTAATCAAGCGAACTGCCCACCGGCTCGTCAACCCACCTATGCCTTGGAGGTTTATTCAGGTGCGAATTTCACCAGCAATTGGTGCTATTCCAATACACCTACTTCGGCCAACATCCACTCCACCTGTAATGATCGCATCTCTGCCATTCTCCTGCGTAGCGGTTGGTCGGTGCGGCTCTATCGTGATGAAAACCAGACTGGTCCAAGTGTGTGTCTGGCGGGGAGCGATGCTGATCTGAGCAATAATACGTTTGAGGATGGTTCGGCGCTTAATGATGC
>RRYU01006246.1_pt1 | contig 11357 bp, 9 predicted proteins | sample 2162651 | NCBI WGS metagenome assembly RRYU01 (sample SAMN10267283, study PRJNA491782) | microbial mat metagenome | isolation source: biomat in the production well | place: Japan: Minami-Kanto gas field, natural gas well KTG3 | collected 2017-06 | reverse complement strand
TATTTTAAAAAAATAGATTGCCAGACACAATTTTCTTGACAGTCCCAGTTCTGTTTTTCTTTTTAGTTCTTCTGTTCTAGAATCAACTTCTTTTCGTAAAGTCTTGGTTAAAAACCAATTAAAAAAATAAGCAAAGACGGCCAGGACCGCTAAAACAACAAATGTAAAAATCCAAATATTATCTAAGGTTTTTTTAAGCCCCTGATAAGCATACTCCTCGGCTGACTCTGTAACTAAATACCAAGTATTACCCATGATAAAAATAGGTGTATAGCTTATAATAATATTTTCCCCTTGGTAAGAAAATTCTTTAAAACCGCTTTCTAGCTCATCACTTGTCTTTTTGATTATATTAGCAATAGAATTGTATTTTTCTTTATCAAAAAAATTTTTTCCAACATTTTCGTTACCTGTGGAAGATATAATATTACCAGAACCATCTAAAAGAAAAATCTTGCCCGCAGATACATCATTTGCAAAAAGAAACCCAAAGGGTCTTTCAATATTTAGAAGGAAAGAAACCGTCCCATCATATTCATCCCCTTTTATAATAGGGTAATGAATACTTACGGCCATAAATCCTTCAACAGCTTCAAAAACCTGACTTACAATAAGTTTCTTTTCATTTTTTATTTTTATCATGTGGTCTTGACTGCCAATATAAGACCCGACATAATCATCATTCGGATATGTAGACAATATAAATCCATCCTTACTCACTCTAGAAGCAGAATAAACCAAGCTATTGCTTTCGTCAAAAAGATCTATAAGAACCCCTAGACAATCCTTTTCTTCACTGCAATCCAAGCCCTGAATTTTTTTTGAAGCATACTCAAGATCTCTCTCCATGATACTAAAGATAGAATCAAGGCTAGAATAAATAGTCCTTTCTGTGTAATGATTTTTGTTTATAAGGTCATGTTTGAAGTGGTTTTTTAATTCTCCTATAGACAAGCTTGTAAAAAAAGAAAAGATTGCACATATAGACAAATAAACAATCACCGAGATAACAAAAAGAACTCTTCTTTCTATTTTTATTATCTTAAAGTAAGTCAAAATCAAAGTGACAATCAAAAACAAAAAGGAGGCAGCTATAAATAAGACTATATAAACTTCGTAATTGCTAATTTTAAGGGGTAAAGTATTTTTTCCCACTATATCCTCATCTGCAGTCAAGTCATTAAAGGTTATTACATACCATTCTTTATCGGGAATGTTTATTTTTTGGTAAGCACCTGTTTTCAAAAACTCTCCGTCAAAAAAATCTATAAAACCATTTTGTCCTTTTAGTAGTTTTGAGTTTTTTACAGAAGATGCTCTCTCTTTTGGGTCCAAAATCAAGCCAGCATCTCTGGAATCCTTTATTGTTACAGCCCAATCATTGATAATATTTCCTTCAATGTCCCGAAATTCTTTATCTACAAGCAAAACATTTTTCTGATCATACATAAAAGAGAATACCTCATCAGCCAAATAATTAATTATCAAAAAACCTAATCTTTCACCATTATTATCAATAGGAACTGCAAATCTTATGGTTTTAGTGTCAGATATTAGAGGAATATTTATATTTGAAACATAAACTTCCCCATCTTTTGTTTTCTCTGGATCAATCAAATCCTGAAACCAACTCAAGTTTAATTTATAATCATTTATATCTTCCTCGCCAAAAAGAACACCGTTTACAATATATCCGTTTTTATGAAAAAGCCTAACAGACTCTATTGCTCCTGAATTATTGTCATAGAAATCTTTAAAATACTCCTGAACACCATCCCAATGTTTTTCTCTGTCAACTGGATAGAATTTTTTCTCAAGTTCATTGTCTGTTATAACCCCTTCTTCATCAACTTGGATCAAAAGCTCTTTTAAATTTGAAAATTGATATAAAAGATTGGTACTATCAATATAATTGTTGATAATTATTTCTACTTTTTTAGCAATAAAATCTGCTCTTAGGGCCAACTCTTGTCCAGACCATGAGACGCCTTTATCTGTACTTATGGTCTCATTCTCACTTGGAAACCATTTTGATTTTATAATATCAAAAGTTCCATCAGAAATAACTCTAGACAAACCATTATTTAACTTAGCCAGAAGTTCCAAGTCACCTTTTTTGACAGCAAATGACCAATCTTGCTTAAAATCACTAATTTTGAAAGCGAGGTTAATATTATTAATTTTAAGTTTTTCAATCAGCTGAGCCCCTACCATTTCATTAACGATAATTAAATCGTAATCCTCCCTAGAAAGAAGCAAGAAGGCTTCTTCAAAAGTTGAGGTTGTAAAAATATTATCTGAATAGTTTTTTCTCCTGGCATACTCCTCAGCATTATCACCCTTCATTACTAATATTTTTCTACCATAGAGATCATCTTTGTCTTTTATATCAATATTATTATTTTTCACAAATACTCCTCCATAAATTGTCATATATGGAACTGTAAAATCAAACAAGGCTTCTCTCTCTGGGGTTCGCCCCACTAGAGGCAATACATCTATTTCTCCATTCGCTAAATCTTGTTTTATTTCAGACCAAGGGCCTGTATAAAAACTAATATCCATTTCCCTGTCCTCCGCCACAGCCCTCAAAAGCTCAACCGAAAAACCGTCAGCTTCACCATTTTCTCCGACAATTGAAAATGGAGGGTAGTCGTATTCTGAAGCTGATTTTATAATATCTCTATTATTTTCTATAAAAACAGCATTGCCATCTGAGGCAATGCTACTATTTATAAAAATAAATAAAAAGGAAAATAAAAAAACTAAAGTAACTAATTTATATTTTTGACTCCTTGTGGTTTTCATGTTTATATTATACCACAAATTTCCAAAAAACTATAAAAAAATCTGTATTATTTCCAGATGTGTCTTTTTTTATTTAATCAATAAAAGCTAAGTATGATTTAAAAAATATAATATTTTTTTTAATATTTGCATTAACTATTTTTTCGATTTCTTTTTCTTATCGCTTGAGCTACTACTCCCTTTTTCTTTTATAAAAGATTTAGCATTATTGCTTATAGCCTTGGTAGAATGAATAAGAGCATTAATATTTTTTGTATTACCTTTATTTATAGAACTATTAACCTCCTCAACCCTCCTGTCAAGTTTTTCAAAAAGTTTCTCTAAATCATCTTCAACATAATTATCACCAAGCTCAACCCTTAGATCATCAACCTGTTTCTCTAATTCTTTTGCTTTTTCTATTTTCTTCTCAATGCCTTGAGGCAAACTTTCATTTTTTATATTTAAAAAATTATTGCTGTTTTCTGAAATAGATTCCTCCTTTTTTTTGCTTGGAGTAGTAGATGAAACCGTGTCTATTGCTTCAGCTATTTTTTCTATCAATTTTTCACTCTCCCTTATCCCAACTTGAGAAGCTATGTTGTTTAATTTCTCTTTTTGCTTACCAGAATTTATCTCATTTTTTCTAAAAATAACTTCTTTTTTTTCTTCACTTATTTTTCCTGCTATATTATTAGCGATATTTTTTAAATTCAGTGATTCATCTATGGTAAATTTCAACTCTTCTCTATCATCTTCTGTTTTTAAATTTACACTAATAACCTCTCCTTCGTCCAGTCTTCTTTCTGAAAACTTTTGATATTTTTCTATTTTATCTTCTTCGGATAAAACAAGAGCTAATTCAACCTTCTCTAGGCTCATTTTCAAAGGATAGAGAAAACTATCTCTTGTAACACTGGGGCTGGCATAGCTATAAATTGGAAGCCCGAATAAAAAAGTCAAAAAAAGAAAAAAAGAAACTAAACTATAATTCAACTTTTTTTCAAAAAAGTAATTTCTGTTTTTTTGAAAATTCATTGAGTAAAAACTTAGCTTCAGAAAAGTTTTTTTCTTAAAACTCATTTTTTTTCTTGGCAAGTTATTTAATTTTTCTTCTAAATAATCCATTTATTTAATATTTCTTTTTAGTTTTTCCAAAGCTCTGCTTATTTGCACCCTGACAGCATTAATATCTTTGTTAAGAAGCTCTGAAATTTCCTTATTGCTAAAATCATCAACATATTTTAAAAGTAGAACTTCCTTAGAATATTCATCAAGTCTGTATATTTGTTTTATGAGCTCATTAATTTCAAGGTTTTTATTTAACTTTGAAATTTCATCAACATGCATTTCTGAAATTTCTTCAAGAGAAGCTTCTCTACCCCTGCTTCTATAGTGATTTAGTAGATGATTTTTAGCAATAGCATAAATCCATGCTTGAAAAGACCTGCTTTGATCAAAACTCTCATATTTTCTATAGGCTTTCAAGAATATCTCTGAGCACAAATCCTCTGAAATTTCGCTATCAAAACCAACCCGATACCAAATATAGTTATATATTTTATCAAGATATTGTTCGTAGTTTTTTATAAAGCTTTTATTACTCCCAGACATAAAACCAGTTGAAAAATCATTCAATAGGAAATTCTACTCTATATTTCTATTTTTTTCAACTGGTGTTAAAATTTTGCTTTTCATGGAGAAAATTTCTAATTATTTTCTTTTTAGAGAGCTCATTATCTTTCCCTTTTCTTTGCCAGTAATTTTGCCTTCTTTTTTTAGAGCATTTGTTTGGTGAGCCATGCTTTTGACAAATTGTCCAAAGTTTTTGAATTCACCATATTGATTTTTATAGGTGTTTTTATATTTATTACAATCTTCTTCCCCTTCTTCCTCGTTCTCTTCCTCTTCCTCACCTTCTTCTTCCTCATCATAGTCTTCATCTACTAGGCCATTACAATTATTATCTAAGTCGTCTTCTAGTTCTTCGGCTCCTGGATAAACTGTATTATTACCATCGTTGCAATCACCATACTTTAAAACATAATTATTAGGGGCACTACAAGCCAGGGTTGTTTTTGAACTATTTCCAAAACCATCGCCATCGCCATCATAATAAAATAATTTTTTTAGTCCTTCATCAACCTGCTCGTTGCAATTATTGTCTTTTCCGTCACAAAGCTCACTAGCCTCTGGGTTGACTGAAGCATCTGCATCATTACAATCTGTGTTGTCTAGTACATAACCAGATGGAGCTTCAACTGTGGATGTCGAAATTTCAGAGTTTCCAAAGCCATCACCATCAAAATCTCTATAAAAAGTTTTAAACACTAAATTCTCATCAATTTGTCCATTACAATTATCATCAATTGAATTGTAGATCTCAGTGGCCCCTGGATAAACATTTGGTTTTTCATCATCACAGTCATTATTCAAAACAGCATAGCCTTCTGGCATTGAGCAATCTTCAATTTTTTCGTCAGTTTGTCCATAACCGTCTTCATCATTGTCAAGAAAATATGTATTTTTTAAATCTTCATTAATTTCTCCATTACAATTATTATCAACTCCATCACACACTTCTGGAGCATTTGGGTTTATTTCAGAATTTGAATCATCGCAATCATTGTTGTTGTCAACGTATCCTGTGGGACCTTCACAGGCTAAAATAGTTTCTTGAGGGTCTCCAAAGCCATCCCCATCACTATCAAGGTAGTAAGTATTTTTCACGCCATCGTCAATTTCGCCGCTACAATTGTTGTCAACTCCATCACAAACCTCCGTGGCCCCTGGGTTAATAGAAGCGTCTTCATCATTGCAATCCTCATCATTTAAAACATAACCTTCCAAAGTAGCCTCTGTAGTGGTGGCAGAAATTTCAGCATTTCCATAACCATCACCATCTGAATCTAAATAAAATGTTTTTGTGTCATCGGCGCTAGCAGCCAATAAAAATCCAAAAGCAAAAATAACAGCCATGGAAAAAAAGCTAGCTTTAAATAAAAAGTCGTTTTTAAATTTCATAATATTATATTATTTATTAATACCCTCACTATATAATACACCTGAAATTAAAAATCATTACATATTAGAAAGACTAGCTTTTTGCTGCTATTTTAAAGATATAAAAAGCCAGGAAAAGAACAGGTTGATGAACCAAATATACCAACAAAGATTTTCTCCCAATTGCTTCTATTCCTTGAATAATTTTTGAATTATCAGAAAACCTAAAAGTGAATAATCGCTCACCATTTTTATAAAAAGATTTTGAGAAAAATATTCCAAATAGTACCACCCCAAACCAGGGAAAAATTGGATAATAATCAAGAGCGCCATAATCATGCGGAGTAAAACCAAAAGGAAGTAAAAAAGAAAAATTAAATAAATGATTATTTAAGACAAGGCCAATGATAATAAACAAAAAACCAAATAATAGATTAAGGTATTTAAATTTAATAAAAAAATAAGAAAAAATTACGGACACTCCTATCAAATGAAGTATCCCAAAAATTATATACTCGCTTGGATATAAAATATAAGTTATCAAAGTAATCAAAACCCCAAAGGAAAAAATCTTTACCCCTCTTTTTAAAAAAGCATTAAAACTTGATTTTTCTCTCATAAAGCTTAGATAGGTTGAGATTCCTACCAAAAAAAGAAAAAGTGAAGCCGTTGTCACTTGAAAAATTTTTCCTAAACCAGAAGATAAATTAATATTGGCATAGCCAAAATAATTTAAATCCCACAAAAAATGAAAAATCACCATCATTAAAATAGCGATTCCTCGTAAAAAATCAATTTCCCAAAGTCTTTTATTCATTTTATTCTCCTTGATAAAAAATCACAAAGATTCTTCCTGCTCCATCATCTGATAAATAAATTCTACCGTTATCACTCACTAAAATATCAGCTGGCCTACCAGTAACCTCTCCGTTTTTTATAAATCCACTAACAAAGTCTTCTTCCCCCAGAAAATCACCCTCGGAATTCAACTTCATTCTAACAACCTTGTAACCTACCGGGACACTACTGTTCCAAGAACCATGCTGAGCAACTAATAAGTCATGCCAGTATTCCTCGGGCCACCCTTCTTGAGCAAAGAAGTCCAAACCAAGAGGCGCAATATGAGCTGGCATTGGAATATGAGGGGCTATAGTATCCTCGCATGGATCTCTAATATAAATATTTTTATCAAAATCTGTGTCATGGATTTTTTCTCCGTAACAGTAAGGCCAGCCGTAGTTACCACCCTTTCTAATAATATTCACTTCCTCAGGAGGCAAATCATCACCAAGCCAATCTCTCCCCATATCTGTTCCCCAAATCTCACCTGTGGCTGGATTTTCTTTTATATAGACAGAGTTACGAAGACCTTCGGCGAATACTTCTAAATTAGCACCATCCAAATCACTCTGTAGCACTTTAGCGCGACGCCAATCATCTTCAATACAAACATTACATTTTGAACCAACGCTTATTAATAATTTATCCTCTCCTTCAATGCTGGTTAATGCCAAACTTCTCGTGTAGTGTCCGCCATCGTCTGGTAAATCTATTATTTTTTGTGGATTTGATAAGCTAATATTATTTTTATCATAATCATAAACCTTTACTGCATTAGTCTCTGCTATATAAAATTTGCAAAAATCTTCTCTAGGGCAATATTCTAGTAGCCCATGAGGATTATAAAGACCTTCGGCTAAAACAATTTTTTCATCAGCCTTGGCATCATCATTTAAATCTGGCAAATATACAACTTGCCCCGCACTCATTAGTGAGGCGATTATCCCGGAAGGAGCAGAGACCAAATTTCTAACCTTGCCAAGCCTCTCGGCATAAAGAACTAAAACAAAATCATCAGGAATATCTAAACCAAATTCAGCAGATTCATTAATCATATTTCCGCTTTCTGATTCTTCTGACATTTTATCATTGCCTTTTATAATATTTTCTTTTTTGTTTTCACCTGCCTCCTTTTTAGAAAGCTCAAAACCGTCTTCTCTTGAAAGAAAGTAAAAAAAGAGAGAGATCAAAGACAAAAACAAAATAACAATAAATGCATTAATATATTTTTTATTTAGAATATTCATTTTTTTTGCGATTAATAATTATTTTATATCAACGAGTCAAAACAAATTCACCCCTCTTTATTTGCTCTCTATGATCTGTTTCTAAATCTGAAGTACCAATTATCTCATTCATTAAATTTTCTACTTCGCTATTATTCATTAGGAATATTTTACAGTTAATAGATTTTATTGGGTGTATCTTTATAAATAACTTTTCATTAAATTTTAGTTCTATCATTAGACCATTCTGAGTGTCACTAGAAAAATATTGATCAAAAATAAAATTGCCCAGAGAATAAAAAATTGGTTTATTTTTATAAATTTCTATTCCTTGAATAACATGAGGATGATGGCCGATTATCGCGTCAGCGCCAGAATCAATTATCAAATGAGCTAAATTTTGCTGAGTTTTATTATACTTCCTTTGATATTCGGTACCCCAGTGAATATTTACTATAAGTAAATCAGAATTTTCTCTCGCCACCTCAATCTCTTTTTTTAATTTATCCAAATCAAGACTTTTATAAACCGCACTAAAACCAAGCATTGCTATCTTTTTGTTTTTTATTTCAATAATTTTTGTAGTACAATCATCAATCAGAGAGTCACTACACCCAGAATAATTAAAAGCAAGGGCGTCTAAATTTTTTCTAGTCTCTTCTATTCCTTTAAGTCCCTGGTCTGCTAGGTGATTGTTTGCTATATTAAAAAAATTGAAATTATACTTTTTTAGTTTCTCTATGTGTTCTGGATCAAAAGCAAAATCATAGAGATTTTCTGGCTTATAATGCTCACCGCCATTAGTAACTGCCCCTTCCAAATTAGCAGAGATCAAATCAAAGACTGTAAAATCAAATGAATTACCCAAATCGTCCAGTAAATACTCTACTCCGTTTTTTTCAATCAAATTCAAAACATGTCTATCCATCATTATGTCGCCCGAAAAAAGAAAACTAATATCTTTATTTTGGTTATTAATATTATTTGGCAGAATATTAGAATATTTCTCTTTATTGTCAGTTAAGTCAGAATCCGCCTTCTCTCTAAAAAATACATTTCCCCCAAAAATATCTTCATCAATGTTTTCAACAAAAAACAAAGACAAAACAAAAGCAATCGGTATAAATACTAATAATAAAATTAATTCCTTTCTCATTTAGTTTTTCTTTTCTAATATTATATTAACAATTGATTAATATAATATTAAAATAAAAGAATAAATTAACATTACTTCAATTATATGAAAAAAACAATAATATTTGCTACTTCTTTGGTTTTCATTGTTTCATTTCTAATATATTTCTTATTTCCAACTAAAACATCGGACAAAGATCTGGTTCTTAATTCTAATACAAGGCAAGAAAAAGATAAAAAAGAAGACAGCGTGCTAGAGGAAAAAGAAGAATTAGAAGAGGAGAGCCTCCACCCTCTTTCTATAAAGTCTCTTAGGGCAAGAGACTATCCTGCGGGTAGTTTTATTATAGAAGAAACGCTCTCTAATGGAACAAATTATAGTCAGTACATAGCTTCTTATTTTTCTGAAGGATTGAAAATCTACGGTCTTCTAACTGTCCCTCTAGGAGAAAAACCAAATGATGGATTTCCGGCCATAGTTTTTATCCATGGTTATATTCCTCCAAAAGAATATTCAACTACCGGGAATTATCCAACTTATCAAGCCAGTTTAGCAAGAGGTGGATTTATAACCTTCAAACCGGATTTAAGGGGTCATGGAAATTCAGAAGGAGACCCTGTTAGCGCTCATTATTCTGAAAAATATATTATAGATACAATGCATGCAATTTCATACCTAAAAGAATATTCAGAGACCGATAAAAATAATATTTTTTATTGGGGGCACTCCAATGGAGGTCAAATAGGACTAAGGATAGCCTTGATTTCTCCAGACATAAAAGCAGCCTCTCTTTGGGCAGGTGTAGTTGGTAGTCAAGAGCATATGTGGGAAACTTATGTTGATACTATCCCCTTTCTGGACACAGAGGAAAATCCACTTATAAAAGAGCATGGTCTTCCTAGTGAAAATAATATTTTTTGGAGAAGTATTGATCCCTACTATTTCTTAGACGAGATAAAAACTCCCATAGAATTGCAACATGGCACTAACGACGACAGTGTGCCTATAATATTATCTGAGGAATTAAGAAATGCTCTCAAAGAAAGAGGCAAGGAAGTTGTCTACCACGTTTACCAAAATGATGACCACAATATTGGCAATAACTCTTCTCTGGCTTTTCGTAGAACCATAGAGTTTTATCGAGATAATTTATCTCAATAAAAATTATTCAATACCAATTTCAAGAGATCTTTTAATAATAGGTATTTCTTTGATTTGAAAATTTTCAAGACTATTTCCTGGAAATTCTTTAATAATTTTAGCCGCTTCCATATCTGTTTTCAGGCGACTTGTTGAGGCTATTAAAATACCTGGTTCGCGAAGCTCTCCTTTTGAAGGCCCTCCACTTATAAAAGCTTTTCTCCCATCCAAAATTATAAGATCTGGCTTGAAGGCGAGATTTGACTCGGCGCTTTTTTCTTCTGTGTTTCTGGCATGCAAGGCCAGTCTTTCACTGGGCTTCATGAGGCCAATTCCCAATTTTAGAGAGCCGGTTATTTTAGTAATAAAATGAGTTTTTAGACAAGGCAAAAAGATCAACTTGTCAATCTCTTCTAGAATCTCAGGAGTAGAAATATATTTCAAATACTTGCCATCAATTTTCTTTTTTACCCAAGAGCCTTCATCAAAAGAAACCACTTTAACTTGAGGGCCAATATCTTCCAGAGAAAACAGCCCAATCTTTTCAAAGTTTTTTCTAGTGTTTTGATAAAAAGTAGATGAACCACCAACAATTACTTCAGAAGCACCTGCCTCTAAGGAAATCTCTACAACTGCTCTAACAAAATCAAGGTCGCTAGAAGCTGGCGGATCATCAGCTGTGTTCACATTTGGTTTTATTAAAACTCGCTCACCTTTTTTGATAAACTTTTCAATCCCACCAATGTCTGAAATTAAATCATCCACAGATTCTTTAATATTTTCACCTTTACTTATTTTTTGTATTGATATGTCCATAGTAAATTACACTAAAAAGCGCAAACCGGAACGCACACTTGTATGCACATTTCAGCTAATTCATCATTTCTACAAGAAGAAGCACACTCATTGAAATCTCCGTCCATATCATAACACCAGGCCTCCCCTACATTTTCACATTCATTAAACTCGCTAAGCCAATTTCCATTTGCATCCAAACAATCTTCTTCAAAAGATTCATTAGAAATTATTTCTTCCTGCTCCTTGTTGTAATCACCATTTTCAGGAGAATGAACCTCCTTGGCACATCCTGAAAAAATAAAAACAAAGAACAACAAAAATATAGAATAAAAAAATTTCTTTTTCATAGTATTTATTTTATAAGAATTAAAAAATATCCACTTTAATTAAATTACTGTCTGAGTAGCCAAAAGGATGAGATGAAACCA
>RRYU01016894.1_pt1 | contig 11364 bp, 7 predicted proteins | sample 2162651 | NCBI WGS metagenome assembly RRYU01 (sample SAMN10267283, study PRJNA491782) | microbial mat metagenome | isolation source: biomat in the production well | place: Japan: Minami-Kanto gas field, natural gas well KTG3 | collected 2017-06 | reverse complement strand
AGAGAATAGTCGCCGATCTACATAGTTTTTCAACACTCAGTGCAACCTTTGCCCGCCTGCCCGAAGGGGCCGAACATCTACATGGTGTATCGACGCTGTTCTTTAGTACGGTCATATCAGTAATCAATGCCTATGGTGGTGACGTTGTTGCGATAGCTGGCGATGCTCTGACGATCTGGTGGCCAGATTGTCTGGATGTAGAACGCGCCGAGAAGTGTGCCAAGGCCATGCTGGCCGCCCTGTCGATTTTGCCACCTATTGCAACACCCGACGGGCCGTTCTCGCTCGATCTCAGCATCGGCATAGCGGCTGGCCCGATCACTGTGGCACTGGTGGGCCTACCTGCCTCAGGCGTCCATTTAACGCTGTACGGTTCCACGTTGGAAGAAGCGACTGCGGCCAAAAACGCAGCCTCGCACGGCAAGATTCGCGTGGCTACAGATATAGATGTGTCTATGCTTGCTTCAAGCGGGCAGAGTAGTCGGACATATGGAGCAAAGGTTCCGCCATTATCATTCCCATCGGCTGTACCAAATAGCGTATTGAACCTGCGCCACTTTCTGCCTGCACCATTTGTAGAGCGTCTGCGTATTGGTGTCTTGCTGGCCGAATATCGGCGCTGCGTGCCGGTCTTTGCTGCGTTTCACTTGCCCACCAGTGTTGCTGCCCTGCATGATCTGGTAGCCCATGTGCAGACAATTGTATCGCGTTGGGGCGGCTGGCTGAACGAGGTTGAAATCGGCGATAAAGGCTCGCTGCTGGTGATTCTGTTTGGCGCACCGGTTGCCTATGGACATGACTCATCGCGAGCGGTGGGCTGTTGCCTGGAACTGCAATCACGTGGCCTGATTACGCATGCCGGACTGACACTGGGTACGCTGTTTGTGGGGGCGGTGGGTAGCCCATCGCGCCGTGTCTATACGGTTCAGGGCGATGAAATGAATCTGGCGGCCCATCTGATGGAAGCAGCCGCGCCGGGTAAGATCCTGGTCTCCGGGCGGGTACAACACGAAACAACCGGGCATTACGGTTTTAGTGCTCCGGCGCTCTTGCAGGTCAAAGGTCATGTCGAGCCGGTGCCGGTAGCAGAAGTTACTGCCGGGGTCAAACGCTATGGTCGCCTCTTTACAGGCGGCCATCAGCCAGCTATGCGCGGGGCTATTCCGCTGATCGGACGGTTGCCTGAACGAGCAATCTTACAGGATGCGATGGAGAAGGTTCTCTCGGGCCAGCCACAGATCGTGCTGGTTGAAGGCGAGTCGGGCATTGGCAAGAGCATGCTGCTGCAACAGGCTTTGTCAGCCTGGATAGCACGAGGATTTCAGGCCTTTAGCAATGAATGTAGTAGTATTAACCAGGAGATGCCCGGCATGGCATGGCAACCTATCCTGGCCGATCTGTGTGGTATCGATCAGGCGCGCTCACTGACATCCCAACGTACTCAACTCACGCATATCCTGACTGACCTGAACCTGCCCTGGCTACCAACACAGGCGCTAGATCATGCTACAGGTGCCGGGCAATCCCTCCTGGCAATCGATATTCTGGCCCATCTGCTGGGGATCGAAGAGATCAGGGAATATGGCGACTCGCTTATGCAGCCCGGTATGGGACGAAACGAGGTCGTATCACACAAACACTTTCAGGCCCATATGCTTGAACTGGCTACGGCTATTCTGCAGAAACACCTCGCACGTGCGCCTGTCCTGATTATGCTTGAAGATATGCACTGGGCCAGTGCCTTCTCGTTAGAACTGGTGGCACGCCTGGCCACCCTTGCCCATGGCGATCAGGCCTATCCGCTCTTCTTATTGCTCTCACATCGCCCGCTCGAACGATCCGTGCCCGAACCGATCAACCTGGTGCGGAATCTTGCCTACACCCGCCGGTTGGTTCTGGGCAATCTGATGCCGACCGAAAGCCAGGAGTTCCTCTGCATCCTGCTCGGCGTCGAACAGGTTGTTCCGGCGCTTAGCACGCTGGTGTACTATCATACGCATGGCCAGCCTCTGTTTATCCGCGAATTTGTGCGCTCACTTCAGGAACAACGCCTGATATCTATTGAAGCAAACGTTGCTAGATTAATCCATGAACCGGTAAATGTACAGGTGCCTGATTCGGTGCAGGGGATCATTCAAGCTCGTGTCGACCGTCTGCAAGAAGCCAGTCAGTTAACCCTCAAGACGGCTGCGGTGATCGGGCGAACCTTCCGGTTCACTTTGCTGCATACGATGCATCCAACCAGTCCACCCCGGCAAGAACTAATGGATCAACTTGATCACTTGATCAATCTCAGTATTCTCGAGCTAGAAATGGAGGGCCCGGAGCGTATTTATCGCTTCAAGCATAAAATTACGCACGAGGTTGCCTATGCCAGTCTGTTATTTGGCCAACGACGCACGCTGCATCTGGCTGTTGCACAGTGGTATGAACATCAGTATCACGAAGACCTTCAGACCGATCGCGTGGCACGGGCGGTCTATGAAACGCTGGCATATCACTACGGGCGCGCTAAAGAGATTGAGCGACAGGCGCACTATTGTTATCTGGTTGCACGGTGTGCCGTCCGACAGTATAGCAATACAACAGCACTGCAGTATATCGCCACAGCCCTGGCATTGACGCCTGATGAAGAACAACACTATGCCCTGCTGGCTCTCCGCGCAGCGATTTATGATCGTACTGGTGAACGCAATGAACAGGCCGGTGATATAGCCGCTCTCTGGAAGCTGGCAGAACAACGCGACGATTATCTACAGCATGCTTATGTCAATTATTGCCATCTTGGGTATCTCTTGTCCGTGGGGGAATGTTCGCGTGTTATATCCGACAATCCACGGATGAAGTGGAATGTGGCGAAAGCGACACGTCAATCTCAATCAGTTCATGTGACATACCAGACGCATCTGTTATGTGCTGCATATCTAGATCTGCAAGGACAGGCGTATGCAGAGGCGCATGATCTGGAGAATGCCCTGGCTATGCATAAACGTGCGTTTGTGATCTATCGCTGGATTACTGCGAATGATCTGCCGCAGGCATCAGCCTCCCTGAAAATAGACAAGTCTCAGCCCGGCATACCCGACGAAGTCCTTAACTTGCCGACTCTGCTGGCGCGTTGTCTCAACAATCTGGGCAGAATCTTTCTGTTGCTGGGAGATACAACCGAGGCAGCAACATGCTTACAAGATGCCCTGAAATGCACCCAGACCACTGACAACTGGACTGGCGAAGCCCATACGTTAACGCTGCTGAGTGAACTTGCGTGTTTGCTTATAAACTACAGTGAAGCCTATCGTTTGTCAGAACGGGCGCTGGTAATTAGTCTGGCAACCGGTGAGCGTGTGTTGCAGGCCAATGCACTGCGTCAGCTTGCTGTGGTAAAAGAGTTGCAGGGCAATCCAGATGAAGCCCGCCGATACAGGTTACAGGCAAGGACGATTGGTGCCAGTACTGGATCGCCCTCGTTGAATATCTGCATGGATACTGACTCGAATCATAAAACGATGGCTATTGGCAATCATGCGAGTGCGCTAGAGCCACCCCACGGCTAAGACATGGTTCACCAGTAGGTTACAGTTTAAAAGATAGCCATATCTAGCCATATCCTCCGGGCCTCTGTGTCTTTGTGGTGAATCGCGTCCCCCACACATGAACAGATACCATGCTGCTTGTTTTAGATTGTCACCTCTATGATACAATACGATCAAACCAGACCCAGACAAGTCGTTTGAGCAAGAACGGTACAGGCACATCCAGCGCTAGCCTGGTCTTCAGGCTATGAAAACAGAAGTTCATCTTTATCCATCCTGCCAGAGGCCGTCCGGATGATGAACCACTACAGACGTTTTGTATATATACAGGAGCGTAACGCTGATGCAAGATTTTACACCGGCTCCGATAAAATCACCGATTTCATTTACGCTGATCGACAAACTGGATATTCGGGTTGGCACGATCGAGCGTGTTGAAGAGGTGGCAGGTTCCGCGAAACTGATGCGACTGACCGTGCATTTTGGCGATCATACCCGGCGAATTCTGGCTGGTATCAAGCAGGAACGTTCCAACCCTCAGGAAATCGTCGGCAAGCAGGCGCTGTTTGTGGTCAACCTGGAACCGAAGAAGATGGCTGGTGAAGTATCTGAAGGAATGCTATTTGATATTGGGTATACCGATGGCATCAGACCAGTGCTGGCCGTACCGGAAGCTGCCATTCCCAACGGTACACGCGCCGGGTAGCGTTCAGCACGGAGATCCTCGGTACACTTCTTTACAGGAGGATGTTGTATGCAAATCGATCTGAGCAGTGAGTTTGGCGCACGTGTTGCACAGCGGTTGCACGATGAAAAAATTATCTGGCTGGTGACGGTACGCGCCGATGGAACACCTCAACCAAATCCGGTCTGGTTCTGGTGGGATGGAGAGAGTTTTCTGATTTATAGTCAGGGCAATACCCAGAAACTCCGCCATATCCAGCAAAACCCCAGAGTAGCCCTGCACTTCGATAGCGATGGTTACGGTTCGAACATTGTTGTCTTTACCGGCGAGGCACGCTTTGATTCACCGGCTGTGCCACCCAATGAGTGTAGCGAGTATATGGCAAAATATCAGGAAGGGATCAAGAGCATTCAGATGACGCCCGAGACTTTTGCGCAGGCATTTTCGGTACCCCTGCGTATTACACCAACCGGGTTGCGGGGACAGTAGAGCGGAGCGCAGAACCTTTGAGCGCAAAGTGCCAGGTTGTGCAACACCATCTGCATTGAAAGCCCATTGTCGTATAAGAGTCAGCGATGCAGATACGGTATGCATCAGTGTGTATGTGTTCTGTATGAGGATCAGGTATAACTATGACAATCCCTCCGCCATTACGCTTTTCAGTATGCGTTGAGACGATTTTTAACGATATGCCGTTTGAACAACGCCTGGAACATGTTGTAGATCAGGGCTTTTCGGCATTTGAGTTCTGGGAACGTGGTAAAAAGGATATGAATATTACCCAGGCACTCAAGCTGGCTCTGCGGCTGGATGTGGCTGCGTTTGTGGGTAGCCGGGCAGCCCTGGTGGATCCAGAACAACGATCACGCTTTATCGATGATATGACCCGTGCCGCCGGTCTGGCAGTTGACCTGGATTGTGCCAATCTGATCGTCTATAGTGGCACAGCACTGCCTAATGTTCCGCGTAGTGTGCAACGCGAGAATATCATTGCTGCGTTGGAAGAAGCCGCAGTGATTGCTGAGGATGCCGATCTGACAATTGTGCTTGAACCGTTGAATGCGATCGATTACCCGGATACGTACCTGACCTCTTCTGATGAAGGCTTTGCGATTGTTCGTGCGGTGAATAATCCACGTGTGCGTCTGTTGTTTAATGTGTATCACCAGCAGATCAGTGAGGGCAATCTTAGTATGCGCCTGGCGAAGTATCTTGATCTAATCGGCCATATTCGTGTGGCTGATGTACCAGGCGGCCACGAGCCGGGTACGGGTGAAATCAACTATGATCATATCTTCGGGTTGCTGCGCGAGCTGGAGTATCGCCGTTATGTCGGCCTGGCGTATGTGCCACTGGTGGATGCGGCTGCTAGTCTACGGGCGGTGCGAGCTATGAGCCAGTGATCTAAGCGCAAAGCGCAGTTCTTGTCATGTAGAGACATAGAGGATAGCAGGCGGAGGGGCGATCGGCTGGTCGCCCCTCCTGTCTGCATACAGATCTTCCACCACTTTACGGCGTGGTATCATTACGATCATATCAGCGCCAGCGCCGCCAGCGCCTCGGCAGGCGTCTGGACTATGAGGATTGCCGCTGCACGTCAGCGCACATCTCCATCCAGCGTAACCAGGATAGTACCATCTCTACGGGCGGTAGCAACATAAATCGCGTCTATGCCGCGTAGCCCATAGTCTGTAGCTATCTCAGCAGCATATTGGGCCAGGGACATATCAATCGATACAAAAGTAACTGTTGGGAGTCTGCGCAGTTGATCGAATGAAAGGCATGTTTCGCCTGCCGTTCGACACGCTCACAGTGTAGGGCAGCGTGAAATTTCATACCTTTTTTCAAAGTTTTTTTAGCGCGAATAAGGCCTGGGGCAACCAAACGCCCTCACCCCCCTGCCCCCCTCTCCCTGAGGGAGAGGAGGGAAACGGGGCGTCCTGGCGGCACACGCTGTGCGTGTGCCGCCAGGACGCCCCGTCCGACTCCCCCGCCCCTTGCAGGGGCGGGGGCCGGGGGGTGGGGTGATTCACACGGTTTTCCGCGACCCTGACAGGTACATGTCTGTTCTATCCCAGGACTTTTTCGTGCTAACAACATTTTTTTGCCCTAGTGCAGTTCCATGACAGATTTGCAGAAATAAAATGGCATTTTTCACTGTCTATTAGCAGTATAAAACCTCTTCATTTCCACATAGGTTGCTTGATTTTGCCCTAGGCAAAAAATGTTTGAAAAAGATAATCTTTTTCAACCCTGCTCCCATAAAAACGCTAATCCTTCATCCTACCCCACAACAGTCTCTGTTATGTCGCCGATCTGGTCGGTACGAACCGGCTCATATGTATCCACAGCCACATCGGCTTGATGCCCCGGCAGGGTCAGGGCCAGCAGGGCAGCTGGCAGGGCGCACCAGGTTGTGATCTGTAATACCAGCGTCAGTCCATACACATCAGCCGCCAGGCCGATCAGCCATGCACCGATTGCGCCCGAAGCAAATGTGAAGCCCAGAATCAGCCCCGCCGCAAAACGCTGCCCGGTGGGTAAGAGTTGCTGCGCATGTACCACCAGTACGCTATGCTGCCCGCCCACCAGCAACCCCGCCAGGGCCGCGCCCAGGAAAATCAGGGGTATCCAGCTGCCCAGCAGACACAATAAGCCCGCCGGGATACTCAATAGCAGGGGTAGCACGGTAGCGACACGCTTGCCATACCGATCGGCGATCTGGCCCATAATCACGTTGCCAATCGCCGCGGTGGCCATAAAGGTGCCAGCTAACAACCCGTAGAGGGCGGGGTCCCAGCCGCGATCCGCAAATAGCTTGGGTAAGAAGGCCTGGAAGGTTGTCTGAATAGACGATCGCACGGCCACCAGGGTAATAAAGGCCAGCACAGACAGGCTTACCCATGTGGCGATGCCGAAGTGCCCGCTGCGACCCGATGCGCTTTTGCGTGGCGTTTTGCGCTGCTCGTCGGCCAGGGGAAAAGGCATATTGCGGGCGGTGAAGAGCAAGCCAGCCGGAATCAGCGCCAGAGCGGCCAGGGGCAGTACGCCCAGGCTGCCAGCGCTGCGAAAGAGCAGGCCACCGAGAACCGGGCCGAGTGCCAGGCCCATCTGACCACAAAAGAAAAAGACTGCCGTTGCGCTATTTGCCTGACGGGGCATAGCTGCCGCAGCACTGGCTGTGCCAATCGGATGAAAGAGACCGCTGCCTAGCGGCGCCAGGGCAAAACAGATCAGTAAAACTGACCAGCCTGGCACCAGGGCGATTACAAAGAAAAACAGCGCCAGCCAGGTCAGGCCCATGCTGGCCAGCAAAATCGCCCGACTGGCCATCCGGTCAGATAGCCAGCCAAAGAAGGGCTGCGACAGCGAGTTTGAAAGCAAGTAGAGCGTCAATGCAAAGCCAATCTGAGCATTGCTCAAACCCAGTGGCACGGCCAGCACGGCCAGCAAAACAGCCCCCAGGCTGTTGAGTGTATCTACCGCAAAGTGACCGCTGACAACGGCAAGATAAAGTCGGTTGCGAAACAATAGTCTTCTACCCTGCCAGAGGCAAGTTCTATCCTTTGGAAAAGCAACCGCGTACCTCCTGTTGCATAACAGAAACAGATAGGCTACGATCTGATGATACATAAAGTCACCGAATCACACGTTCCCATGCGATCTGTCCTGCGACCACGGTAAAATCAACCGTAACGGTATGGAGTTCAGCCAGTTGCATATGAAACGGATCGACTGATAGCACAGCCAGATCAGCCAGCATGCCCGGCACTAGTTTGCCTTTCTCCTGCGCCTCGCCGCTGGCCAGGGCCGGGGTGACACAGTAAGACTGCAAGGCTGCACGCATATCCAGACACTGTTCAGGATACCAGCCCTCTGGTGGGGTGCTGTCGAGGCGTTGCCGGGTTACGGCGGCGTGAATACCAGCCCAGGGATTGAATGTTTCAACCGGCGCATCCGACCCGAAGAGCAACACGGCCCCGGCGTTATGTAAAGATTGCCAGGCATACGCTGTAGCACAGCGCCGCCCCCATAAATGTTCCGCAATGGCCATGTCACTGGTCGCATGCACTGGCTGCATCGATGCCAGAACACCCAGATGCGCAAAACGACGCATATCCTGCGCATCGACCAGTTGGGCATGCTCGATGCGATCAGGCAGGGCTAACTCGGGCCAGTCAGAGCCAGCTCCACGCCTGGTTTCGTTGCGTGCATACTCTATCGCATCAAGCACCTTGCGGTTGGCAGCATCGCCAATAGCATGCACAACCACACTGATCCCAGACGCATGGGCACGAGCAATGATATCGTTCAGGTCTGCAACCGACACCATCGCCGTGCCTGTATCCTGGCGATCTTCGTAAGGGGCCAGCATCTCGGCTGTTTCTGAACCTAATGATCCATCGGCAAAGATCTTCAGCCCGCCGATACGGATCCAGGCATCCCCCAGCCCGCTGCGTATGCCAAGTGCGATGGCAGCATCCAGATCCTTCATTGCCAGGTGCGCCAGGTAGCGTATCCGCAACTCACCCCGTTCACGCAGCATTTGCAGATCACTAAGCGTCTCACGCCCATCATCTGTATTCGGGGCAGGCGGAATATGCACACTGGTAAGACCATAACTCAATGCCTCGGCCTGAGCAACCTGGAGTGCCTGCTGGCGCTCGGCGCGAGTCGGTGGCGGTAGCACACGTCGCACAAGTTCCTGGGCATTTTCGAGTAAAATCCCCGTGCTATGCCCCTGTGGATCACGCTGGATCGTACCGCCGGGTGGGTCGGGCGTGTGATCATCGATACCGGCAAGATCCAGAGCGCGACTATTGACCCAGCAAGAATGACCATCTTTGCGCACCAGCATAGCTGGCCGATCCGGGCAGACCTGATCCAGATCGGCAGATGTGGGCCATTGCCCCCCCCAGTCAGTATGGCTCCAGCCACCCCCACGCAACCATGCACCCGCTGGCAACCGCGCTGCACTGCTGGCGATATGTTGCAGACCTGCTGCCAGGCTGGCTGTATCATTCAGGCGCACCCGCTGCAATGCCAGGCCATGCCAGGTTAGATGCACATGCGCATCAGTCAGGCCGGGAATAACGGCCCGCCCCTGAAGATTGATCGCCTCGGCACGTGATCCGGCGGCGGCGTGTACCTTTCCCTCACTACCCACTGCCAGAATGCGCCCATCACGTAACGCAATCGCCTGAGCCTGAGGTTGCTCGGCATCTAGCGTGTAAATACGCCCGTTGTAGAGTAAAATAGTTGACATAGATATCACATCCTACGTTGAGGCAAAATATTTGTCAACAGGGCCAACAGAATGGTATGATAGCAACGGCGCGAAACGACGAGCCATCATAGTACACACGAGAAGAGGTCATGATCACAACAACCCTCTACCTGATTCGCCACGGCGAAACCGACTGGAACCTGACGGGGCGCTGGCAGGGGCATACAGATGTGCCGCTGAACGACATCGGGCGTAAGCAGGCCCAGTTGCTGGCCCAACGCCTGCGTGACGAAGGCGTGCGCTTTGACGTGCTCTATAGCAGCGACCTGACGCGTGCCTATCAGACGGCCTGGGCCGTCGGTGAGGCCGTCGGTCTACCAGTTGAAATGCTTCCATCCATCCGCGAGATTGACCTGGGTATGTGGAGCGGTATGACCCTCGAGGAGATCCAGCAGCGCTTCCCGGTGGAAGCGGCTCTGCTGGCTCAGGGGCAAGATATTCCCCGTGGCGGTGGCGAAACACTCGATGCCCTGCGGCGACGGGTGGTCGATGTCGTTGAGGCGATTATGGCGCAGCATCAGGGCGAAGTGCTGGCGTTTGTGTCTCATGGTGGCCCGGTACGTATGCTGCTGGCACATGCGGCTGGCGAGCATGATGTGGCCCGCATTCCGTTTCATCATATTGGCAATACATCGATCAGTATTGTTCAGCATAATGCAAACGGCTGGCAGATTGTCAAGCTCAATGATATGGATCATCTGAGTGATGCATCACAGGCGCCCGATTTGATGTCTGCGCCTCCCGATGACGCTGAACGACCTGAACGCCCTTACGAATGGAACCCCTAGAAATTTATGGACGCACGCTATATTGTCGATACGCCCGAGAATATTGAATTTGCCTACGATGTTGCGGGTATCGGGTCGCGCTTTTTGGCAGCAATCGTTGATACATTGCTGATTGTGCTGGTGCAAATTCTGATCCTGGTGGTCTTTGCGATTGTCATCGCTCAAGTGGATGCGCCCGGCAGCCCGGTAACCAGTATCCTCACCGGGATCGGTCTGGTTCTCTCGTTTATTTTCCTGTGGGGATTTTATATCTTCTTTGAGCTATTCTGGAACGGCCAGTCCCCTGGTAAGCGTCTGGTCGGGGTGCGCGTGGTACGCGAAGGTGGCCGCCCAATTACATTTGTGGCCTCGGCGATCCGCAATCTGGTGCGCTTTATCGATTTTCTACCGGCTTTCTATGGCCTGGGGGTGGTGGTGATGTTTATCGATAAGCGTGCCCGCCGCCTGGGCGATCTGGCTGGCGGTACGCTGGTGGTCAAAGAGCGGGGCGCGGTGTCACTAGATAGCCTGACAGCCCATGCCACCGCCCAGATGACTGACCTGCCTGCCAGTGATGAGCCGGTAACACTGCAAATACCTAATCTGCATCGCCTGACCGACGATGATTATAATCTGGTGCAGGAATTTTTACGCCGGCGCAAAGACCTGGGGCGCGAGAGTCGTTTCAAGCTGGGGGCCCAGCTGGCCGATGGCTTGCGTGCCCGTCTGGATCTACCCCCCGATATTCACCACGAGCCGTTTCTGGAACATGTCGCCTATGAGTATCGCCTGAGCCAGCGCCAGAATACCCGTAGCGCACAATAGGAGCGTGCGTGGGGGCTTCTAACGTGAAAATAGAGTAGCACCGGCATCGTGCCGGTGCGCCTGCCCATTTTCATCCCAACCGTGTGCGGCGCAGCCGCATGGTGAACTAAGACATGGTTTCAGATCGGCCAATTTTACTTTACAATCAACAGACGGATTGGTCACGTGAGTCACCCCACCCCCGGCCCCCGCCCCTGCAAGGGGCGGGGGTAATCCGAATGGGGCGTCCTGGCGGCACACGCTGCGCGTGTGCCGCCAGGACGCCCC
>RRYU01002718.1_pt1 | contig 11374 bp, 7 predicted proteins | sample 2162651 | NCBI WGS metagenome assembly RRYU01 (sample SAMN10267283, study PRJNA491782) | microbial mat metagenome | isolation source: biomat in the production well | place: Japan: Minami-Kanto gas field, natural gas well KTG3 | collected 2017-06 | reverse complement strand
CCCGGCAATCTTTTCGATACAGAGCGTCGCTTCGTGGCTGGCCTTGTGAGCCAGACAGGGGGCACCGGCAACATCGCCGACCGCATAGACCTGGTCTGCGCTGGTCTGATAATCGCTATTGATTTTCACAAAGCCATCGGCATCCAACACCACCCCGGCAGTTGCCAGGCCGATCCCTTCAACATTCGGCACGACCCCCACCGCACTGATCACCCTGGCCACGTTGATGTCTTCGCAGGAGCCGGCCTTTTCGATAGTCACAGTCACGGCATCAACACCTCGCGCCAGCTTGCTTACCCTGGCGCCGGTATGAAAGCGGATACCCTGCTTCTCCATGGCTTTCTGCGCGAACCCGGCGATCTCCCGGTCTTCGACCGGCAGAATCTGGTCGACAATCTCGACGACCGTGACCGCGGCGCCGAGCGCGTTGTAAAAACTCGCGAACTCGATACCGATAGCACCGGAACCGATCACCAGCAGGGATTTCGGAAATACGTCAGGGACCAGCGCCTCCCTGGAGGTCCAGATCAATTTTCCGTCAGGCTCGAGACCGGGCAGGGTCCGCGGGCGCGCTCCCGTAGCCAGCACAATATGCCGGGCGGCCAGGGTTGTCTTGGCGGAATTGCCTTCGACAGAGACCCGGTTGTCACCCAGCAGCGTCCCTTTGCCGTTAAAAACGCTGACCTGGTTTTTCTTGAGCAGATGCGCGACCCCGGCGCTCAATTGCCCGGCAATCTTGCGCGACCGCGCCACGATCTTGTCCAGATCGAAATCGAGGCCATGCACAGCAAGACCGTAGTCTTTTGCCTGCCGCATATTGCGGTAAATTTCCGCGGAGCGCAGCAGAGCCTTGGTCGGTATGCATCCCCAGTTCAGGCAGACGCCGCCGAGTTGCCCAGCTTCAATCAGGGCCGTCTTGAAACCAAGCTGTGCGGCACGAATCGCCCCAACGTAACCGCCGGGTCCGGCGCCTATGATGATGACGTCAAATTCCGTAGCAGGCATTTCACCCCTCCGCAAGCAGCATGGTAATCGGCGCCTCGACAAAACCTTTGAAGGCACTCAGGAACTCGGCCCCCACCGCGCCGTCTATACAGCGGTGATCAGCGGCGAGCGTGACGGTCATCAGCGTGGCGATCGCCAGTTCACCCGCTTTAACGACCGGTCGCTGCTCCGCTGCACCCACGGAAAGGATTCCGCCCTGGGGAGGGTTGATGATCGAAGTAAAGCTCTTGATGCCGTACATGCCCAGGTTGGAAATCGTAAAAGTCCCCCCCTGGTACTCTTTGGGCAGCAGTTTTCCGGCCCGTGCCTTGGCAGCCAGTTCCCTGACTTCACGGGAAATCTGGAACACCGCCTTATTCCCGGCATCGCGCACAACCGGCGTAATCAAGCCACCGTCGATCGCCACGGCAACGGCAATGTCAACCTGGTCAAATTGCAGGATGCTTTCATCGCCCCAGGCGACATTGGCCGCGGGTACTTTTTTCATGGCAAAGGCAACCGCGCGGATGATGAAGTCATTGATCGACAATTTGCTGCCGTCGGCATTGCTGGCGTTCAGCTCCTTGCGGATGCGCAGCAACGGATCCAGTTCACAGTCCACAGTCAGAAAATAGTGCGGAACCTGCTGGCTGGATTCGGTCAGGCGTCGGGCAAGCGTCCGGCGCACCGCGTTGAGCTCAAGAATCCGATAGTCGGGCATGAATGCTGTTTTTTCACTCAAAGACAGGCTCTGCGTAAGTGCGGACGCGGGCTTCTGCGGCGCTGCCCGGCCTGTGCCGCTTTGTACGGCCAGTTCGATATCGCGTTTAACGATACGCCCGTTCGGGCCCGAGCCGGTCATTGCCTCCAGGGCCAGCCCGGCCTGTTTAGCCAGTCGTCTGGCCAGGGGGCTGGCGAAGATGCGCTCCCGCCGATCGCCAGCAGCGGCTACCGGTTCTGAAGCTGCCGACGCGACACCTGCCGCAGCCGCCGGTTCAGCGGAGGGCTGTTCGGCAAGGGCCGGCTGCGCTATCGGCTCGGCAGCGGGTGCCGCCGCAGAGGTCATCGCTTCGCCTTCCTCTAAAAGTACGCCGATGACCGAATTCACTTCCGCATAGTCGCCTTCCTTGACCAGGGGCTTGCCAAACCGGCCGGCGCCTTCCGCTTCAACCTCCACCACCGCTTTATCCGTTTCAATCTCAACGACCGCATCGCCGACCTCAACCGGATCACCTTCTTCTTTCAGCCATTTGACGACCCTGGCTTTGGTCATCGCAGGGTCCAGTGAGGGCATGCGTATTTCCATAGACATGAATAGCTCCTATCCGTTTGACGTCAGGCCCGGCACAGAATGCACAGCAGCGGCAGACAGTTTTTGTTCAACAGGTTTTCCCGACAGCTGCCATCATTCTCAGGAGTTCCTGCTTCACGTCTTCCTTGCCGGCATTCGCCACCGCCTCGAGAACTTTTGACACACTTGGCGACGCTTCCGCACCGTGCACTCTCTGCACCGGCTGATCAAGCCAGTCAAAATAGCGGCGCTGAATTTCATCCCCCAGCAGGGTTCCGTAAGAATTCCCCTGGGTCCCCTGTTCGACGATCAGGACGTTATTGGTCTTCTCAATACTGGCGCCAAGCGTCTCCCAATCCAGCCCGGCCCGGTCCAGAGAGCGCAAATCAATCACTTCAGCATCGAGCCCCAGTTCCTCGACCGCCTCGACACAGGTTGCGACCATGGACAGGAAGGAGATGACCGTCACCTCCCGCCCGCTCCTGACGACTGCGGCCTTGCCGAGCGGAATGAAATAATCCAGGTCATTCTCAGGCACCGGCCCGGTGGCATTATACAGGTCAACATGCTCAAGCACGATGACCGGGTCCATGCAGGCAAGCGCACTGTTCATCAGGCCAATGTAATCAAAGGGCGTTGCAGGCGCAATCATCCGCAAACCTGGCGACATGGCAAAAACCCCGGCGGGGTCCATGGAATGCTGAGCACCGTAACCTGTGCCCATGGCGACCTTGGTGCGCAGCACCAGGGGCATTGCCAGGTCTCCGCCATACATGTGGCGGGCCTTGGCGATCTGGTTGAAGATCTGGTCGGCAGCCACCCATAAAAAGTCTGCGTACATCAGCTCGACAACCGGCCGGAACCGTCCATCCAGCGCCATGCCGCCGCCAAGGCCGACAAACGCATTCTCTGAAATCGGCGTTCCGAAAATCCGCTCCGGAAACCGCTCGGGGATGCCCTTGGTGACGCCGTTGGTGCCGCCGCCCAGGCGGTGGACGTCTTCACCCATCACCATGATGCGCGGATCGGTTTCCATGCGGCGCAGCATCACCTGCGCGGCGGCTTCGACCAACTTCACGTCCTTGAGGGGGCCGGCGTATCCGGCGAGCTCTTCCGTCCTGACTCCGTTGAGCTCCGACAGATCACCGCGAATGCCGAAGTTGCAGAAATCGGGGCTTGGCCAGAGCTCTTCCCTGATGGCAAGGGTTGTCCCCTGCGGTTCCGTCAGCTCGCCGACGACCTGAGCCATGGCTTCTTTGGCGCGTTTCTGCAGGGTCTGGATGTCTGCCGGCCGCATGAGGTTGCGGACGACCAGTTCTTGTTCCATTTTTTTCAGCGGGTCGCGCGCCTTCCATTCGGCTTCTTCTTCCTTGCTGCGGTAACGGAAGGCACTGCCGGGCAGGGGCCCGCTGTGATGGGTTTCACGGTAAACCTCCGCTTCGATGAGAGTCGGTCCCCGTCCCGCACGCATCAGATCAAGCGCTTCCTGCATGGCCATGTAAACGGCGAGCGGATCCATGCCGTCAATCCGCCAGGAAGGGATATTAAAACCCGGGCCGCGCGCCGACAAGCGTGGGTCACCGGTCACTTCTTCAACCCGCGTCGAAACTGCGAAATGATTGTTCTCGATGAAGAAGCAGACAGGCAGCTTCCAGGCACTGGCCAGATTGAGCGATTCCAGGACCGAGCCGATGTTGGCCGCACCATCACCGAAGTAATTCACCGCAACATTATTGGTGCCGGCCAACTTATGACTCATGGCAACGCCGGTCGCAAAAGGTGCGCCGCCGCCGACAATCGCATTGGTACCGAGCATGCCGGCCTCTTCCCAGCACAGGTGCATGGACCCGCCGCGCCCCTTGCAATAGCCCTGGGCAAGCCCCATGATTTCGGCAAGGGTTTTCTTCAGGACACCGTAGATCTCTTCGGAGACCGGTGCTTTGGGATCCAGGGCTTCAGGCGCGACATGATAGAAAGCTTTCGCCAGGAAAAGATGGTGGCCCCGGTGGGAGCCGCTGATTTTGTCGCCCGCTTTCAGGGCGGCAATCGAGCCGACCGCACCACCTTCATGACCGATACTGGTATGCGCCGGTCCGTGGACCAGGCCCTTGACCGCCAGATCCAGAACGGTTTTCTCAAAAGCCCGGATCAGATGCATGCTGTAGAACATCGCGCCGAGAGCCTCAGGATCGGCCTTGTCCCAGTCTTTTTGGCTGCTCCTTAATCCGGTCCAGGGGGCCAAGGCTTCAAGTTTATTGCGGATTGCCATAGATATTCTCCAATAAGCAAAATCGGTTCAACTCCGCCGGCAAACGATCGGGCGGAGCGTAGAATTGCGAGCTGATGGTCCGGGTCGCTTCAGGATGCCGGCCGCCTCTGCCTACTGATCAGGGAACACCGGATGCCACAAGCGGCTGCTGTATTCTTTTTCGTAGGCCTTGCCTTGCGGGTAGCTGACAAGTTCCAGGCTCAACCCCCATGGTGCCTTGAAGTAAACCCACGTCTGCCCGCCGCTCGGCCCGCTCTCCCGACAGGTTGGTTCGCCGAGAATCTCCACCCCATTGCTCTCGAGATGGGCAAGAGCCGCGGCCATGTCATCAACATAAAAAGCCAGATGATGCCCGCCATAATCGCTGTTTTTCGGATGAACGGTGCTTTGATCAGGGCTCGAATACTCGAACAATTCAAGATTTGGGCCGGTCTTGCAGCGCAGAAACTTCAGCCGTTTAACCTGCGCGCGCGGATGAACGCCCAGGTGGGTTGCCATCCAGTCACCCTCCGAGACGAAAGGACCCAGATCGTAGAATGCCTCGCAGCCGATCACGTTCACAAAAAAATCTATGGCCTGGTCAAGGTCAGGGACTGTTAGGCCAACATGCTCAATACCGCGCAAACCCGGCAAGCCTCTGTTTTGTGTCAGCATCTTTCCTCTCCAAAATATGAAATATGCCTGTTCAACCGCCAGGCCGTGAGGTTTGGCATAGCGGGTTTCCACCAAACTTCTTCGGGAATAAATTCAAAAAAGATATTTTTCCCCACTAAATTAGCAACTCACATGCCACACTGGGCAAACTGCTTAAAAATGATTTATGACCTTTTATCTCGTATACTTAGAACCCAACATCGGCCCTTAACCAGCACCATGCGAGCCGATATCGTTTCAAGGTGGGTCAACTGTCTCAGGCCATATTGAGACAATTCCGGAGAACGCAGGGGTTTGCCATTCATCCAACCAGCACTGCCAGGGACCGAAGATTACCCGGCAGGTCAATTCGCGGCGCGCACATTTCTCACCTGCCGACCGCAAAGTTCGGTCAGGAAAACCCCTGACTCAAGGATGCATCGCAAGCCAATGGGTTGTTATGGACATCAATTGCAAAAAAGTGTATTAATGCAATGTCATAGGTTTTTTTTAAACTAGCTGGAGATAACCCCTGGTGAATGTTTATGCCCCATGAAGCAACTCACGTAAAAAGCATTTTCTCCTGGATATCCGGCAACCCGGTTGCGGGAGAAGCCGCCCCTTCGGAAGAAGTCATCCAGTCGTGGACACGCTCGATCTGCGAACACAATCTCGATCCGGCCAATCACGACCAACCCAAGATCCTGTCCAGGCATGAATTGAAAGACTACCAGGAGCCTTTGGATCGGTTCCTCTGGATTGCCAAGGCCGGTCTCGGCAATCTCTATCAACAACTCTCCGCCCTGGATTACGTTGTCGTACTCGCGGACGCGAACGGCGTCAACATCGAATTCAAAGCGGATAAAATTTACGCCAAGGAACTGAGAAAAGCCGGCGTCTACCTGGGATCGGTCTGGAGCGAAGAGAATGAAGGAACGAATGGCGCCGGGGTATGCATCAAAACCCACAAGCCGATCATAATCCACAAATCCGACCACTTCAAAACTTCCCACATGCACTTGACCTGCTCGGTTGCGCCGATTTTCGACCCGAGCGGCAAACTTCTCGCCGTACTCGATGCCTCGGGCCTGAACCCGCAGCACTCCAAAGAAAGCCAGTTCCTGGTTCTGCAGTTTGTCAAGCAAACGGCCAAATTAATTGAAAAGGCCTTTTTTCTGGAGGAGTTTCGGCATTCCTACATTCTCAAGGTTTTCAAGCAGAAGGAATTTGCCCAGGTAGCCCCTGAGGCTTTGATTGCCTTTAACGAAGAAGGTACGATCCTCGCTGCCAACAAAGAAGCCGAGATGCTTTTAACCCGCTGTGTTGACGAAACCCTGCTCGGCAGGCCGATTGAGGCGATTTTCAATGTGTCCCTGAACGATCTTCTCTCCCATACTCCCGATCAGCAAAACCTGATCTGGCCGATCAGCCTGCGGTCAACCGCGGCACAGTCTTATGCTTCCCTGTATCACCCCGAAAAACGGGTTTCCGTCGAAAAGACTTCGCGCGAAGCGCCCTCCCCGGCATTTGCTACGGAGGAGAAGCTCGATCTCGAAGTCCTCGCCGGAGCGGATCCTGTGCTGGTCCACAATGTGCATTGTGCGCGACGTGTCCTTAACAAAGACATTCCGATCCTGCTGCTTGGCGAAACCGGCACCGGTAAAGAAGCTTTCGCGCGCGCCATTCACAATGCGAGCAATCGTGCCGACAAGGCTTTCGTTGCCTTGAACTGCGCATCCATTCCGGAATCACTGATCGAGAGTGAACTGTTCGGCTACGAAGAGGGCGCGTTCACAGGCGCAAAGAAGAAAGGGATGCAAGGCAAAATCATCGAATCCAACGGGGGAACCCTGTTCCTGGATGAAATTGGTGACATGCCTGTCCAGCTCCAGACTCGACTTTTAAGGGTGCTTGCCGAGAAAGAAGTGGTTCCACTGGGCGGCGGCTGCCCGATAAAAATCGACCTGCATTTCATTTGCGCAACCCACCGGAACCTGAAGGAGCTCATAAGGGCAGGCAGTTTCCGGGAAGACCTGTACTATCGTTTGAATGGCGTCAGTCTCAAATTGCCGCCTATCCGGGAAAGAGCCGACAAAATCAGCCTGATTTACTCGGCCTTCAAAGCCGAGGCCGGCAGCTCTTTTGCCAAACGACAGATCGGCGAAGATGCGCTGGATGTTTTATCTGGCTATGACTGGCCGGGAAATATCCGTCAGTTAAGGAGCGCTCTACGCTATGCCCTCGCCATCAATGATTCGGGAGTCATCGGCCTGAACGATCTTCCCCTGGATATTCTCGAAAACAAGAAAGAACTGTCTACGCCGGTCCCGACCTCAGCGCCTGCGGTCAAACAGATTGAGCAGGAGTCGGAGAAAAGCGAGATCCTGAAAGTCCTGCAGGACAATCAATGGAACAAAACCCTTGCCGCACAGAAATTGGGCATGGGTCGGGCGACCCTCTACCGCAAGATGCAAAAGTACCAGATCATCCAGCCGAACCTCCGCTAGCCGGACAGGCCCGCATGCTGATCCCCTTTACAGAAAAGGCGGCCCCTTGCCGGGGCCGCCTTTTCTGGGTGACTTCAGCGGATCTGCCGTTTCGCTAATTTTCCAGGCCCGCCATATGCTCGAGCAGGGTCAGATAAGCGAAGAAGTCGAGCTCGCCCTGACCATTGGCCTTCATCGCACCGAGGTTCTGGCGCATCATGGATGTAATCGGCATCGGCACATCCATGGCCCGGGCCGTATCGAGGGCAATGTCAAAATCCTTTGCCATCTGCGCCGCGGTGAACGCCGGGGAGAAGTTCCGATCCTTCAGCGCCTGGGCCTTGTAGCTGATCAGCGGTGACGCCACGACGCTATTGCAGATAATGTCGATCATCTGCGTCCAGTCCATGCCGCCGCGTTTGCCGAAGGTCAGTGCTTCGCCGACCATGGCAGAGGTGATCCCGACCATCATGTTCAGCAACAGCTTGAGATAGCGGGCCTCTTCGCCGGTACCGACATGAAAGGAAATTTTGCCCATTGCATCGAAAATCTCGGTGCAGTCATCATAGGCGTCTTTCGGTCCTGATGCCAGGATGGTCAGGGTTCCGGCCGTCGCCAGGGCCGTACTTCCGGAAACCGGAGCCCGCAGATATTTGACGCCTTTCTTTTCAGCCGCCGCCGCAACTTCCGCGGAAGCAAGCGGTGAAACCGTACTCATGTCGATGAAGACCGCGCCCGACTTGATCCCCTCGAAAGCACCACCGGCATCAATGGAAACCGCCTTTAAAACCGGGTCGTCAGAAATCATCGAGATAACCACATCGGCACCCGCGGCAAGTTCAGACATCGAATCAACATAGACAGCGCCCTGATCGAGAACTTCCTGGGCTTTGGCTTTCGTCCTGTTATATACGGAGACGGGAAAACCCGCCTTGAGCAGATTTGCAACCATGGGATTGCCCATCTTGCCCAGGCCAATCCAACCTATCGATAGCTTCTTATCCACTGTTCCCCATCCTTTCCCTTGCAATTGCGTTCAGTAATTTTTGAATAGATTTCCCCGTAGCCGGTGCTGTCCGGCGGAAAACCGGACAGCACCGGAGCAACGCGGAAATCACTCTTTCCCGGTCATCTTGTTAACGCGCAGGTTGAAAGGCTCGATGTTGATCGATTCCCAGATACCAGCCTTGAAGAAGGGGTCATTGCGATTGAATTCCCGGACTTCTTCAATATTATCGGCCTCGACCAGGAAGAAACTGCCGAGCATGGTCTCGCGGTCGCCTTCATCGACGAGGGGACCCGACACCAGGAACTTGATGGGATTGCCGCCCAGGTAGGCTTTGTGGGCATCATAATTGGCCAGGCGTTTCTCAACATGATTCGGTTTGTCCTTGGCAAAAATCACGTAATGCATTCTCGTTCTCCTTTCGACAGAAACCCTGAATCTTCTGTCAGTTTGAGGTGGTTGGTAAAAACCCGGGGAAATCTATTCAACGGGCATTTTCCACGCACCATCCGGAAATGATGCGCTGATCGTGGTCAGACGGAAGCCGAAAACTTCTCAATAAACATCACAACCCGGCAGGCCGCACGAAATCAGGCGATCACTGGGATAGTTGGTGATGACTTCACAACCATCCTTGGTCACCACGACTTCTTCCTCGATGCGCGAAGCCCCTGAACCATCGGCTGCGGGGGCCCAGGTTTCAACGGCGAAAACCATGCCTTCCTTGAGCACGACAGGATGATCGAAATTGAACCGCCGCGAAAGGATCGGACGCTCCCAAAGCGACAGGCCGATGCCGTGGCCGTATTGCAGCAGGAAAGCCTCATCCTCATTCTTGTAGCCGAATTCTTCGGCTTGCGGCCAGGCCGCGGCGATGTCGGCACTGGTCGCGCCGGGCTTGATCGCATCCAGTGCATCGGAGAGCCACTTGGACGCGAGTTCGTAGGCATCGATCTGATGCTGGTTAGGCTGGCCACAGATAAATGTCCGGTAGTAACAGGTCCGATAACCGTTAAATGAGCTCATCAGGTCGAGGTAGATCATGTCACCGGGCTGAATCATCCGGTCGGAGAAGGTGTGCGAGTGGGGCGCACCCCGTGCCCCCGAAACGGAATTGACACATTCGACGCGCTCCGCACCGAGGGCGAACATCCGCTGATGAGCCAGAGAGACCAGATCGCTTTCACGGACACCGGGACGAATGGCTCTGGCGATGTCTTCGTAGGTGGCGTCGACAATGGCCGCCGATTGCTTGAGAAGTTCGATCTCATCGGCCGTTTTGATCTCACGGGCGTCGAGGATAGCCTGCTGGCCATCGACAACTTCGATGCCCTCGTTCTCGAGCGCTTCTTTCATGCAAAGCTCGATCATGTCAACACCCAGCGGCTGGTCGGCAACCCCGAGTTCGGTTAACAGTTTCTTGATCTGCCTGGCAAAACCATCCTGGACTTTCATGGCAGGCGGCAGGGCCCCCTGCATGGTGCTGATCGGTGCTTCGACCCTGCCTTCGAGCCAGGGGCAGGAGATCCGCTTGGCCGGCGGGGCGGGGTCGAACAGATAGGCGCCGCCTTCGCGGGGACAAACGGCATAGCGATCCATCTTGTCCCGGCACCATTCGCCGATATGAGTACCGGTGATATAGCGGATATTATCGAAACTGAAGGCCAGCATCGCGCCCAGCCCGGCCGCCTTGATCGCTGCTTGCGCGCGTTCGAAACGCTCCCGTCTCAGCCTGCTGAAATCGACGCCTAATTCCCAATCTTTACCCATCGTGCCCCAGTTGGCACGTGCATGTGGAACGTTGTACTTCATTATTCACTCCTTGTCCGTTTTGGTTTTCAGCACCTGCGCATCTGAGCAGGTTTATCCATAAACCCAAAACCTGATCGAAACCCGTTAAGCGACTCGAGACCAGATACCAGCAGAGCGCAACCAGGCACGCAGATCAAACTGCAACCGATGTTTAATTGCCAACGACACAGCCTTAATTTTAGCAATCAATGTGCCAATCTAAAGCCCCCCCGTCAATAAAGTTAAGCATCTTTTATTATTGAATTTTTAGTCAGTCTGGTGGATTTTGCCGGCGGCCGCGGCATGCATCTGCAGCAACTTGAGACATGTGTCTCTCTGCTGACTGTCGCTTTGAGACAAACGGTGAAAAACGTAAACAGAGCTCCTGCCTGACCGCATTCGCATGTGACGACCTGCGGGGAAATCAGGACCGGGCCCGGTCAGCGCCTTCGCGCGGAAAGGATCTCAAAACCGAGTTTCTCCTGGAGCGTGCCCATGATGCCTTTGGGTGCCACCATAATCGTTACGATGGCAATGCTGCCGAGAATAAGCATGCTCAGAGACATGTATTCAGACAAAGTCTGGGACAGGAACACATAGAGCAAAGAACCGAGGATCGGCCCTTCTATCGTGCCGATCCCGCCGATGATGACGATAAACACCAGGATGACCGTCCAATCGATGGAAAAGGCTTTATAAGGCTGGATAAACACCTGGAAAACATAGAGAATCCCTGCTCCCGCGCCAGTTACAAAGGCACCGATCACGAAACAGTAGAATTTCGACCAAAACACCTCCACTCCCATGGCGGCGGCCACAGCTTCATTGTCACGCATTGCCATCAGGCCGAGGCCCAGCCGGGAGCGCATCATTGCGTACACCAGCACGACGCTGCCGATGCCGGCCAGGCATGA
>RRYU01018020.1_pt1 | contig 11380 bp, 2 predicted proteins | sample 2162651 | NCBI WGS metagenome assembly RRYU01 (sample SAMN10267283, study PRJNA491782) | microbial mat metagenome | isolation source: biomat in the production well | place: Japan: Minami-Kanto gas field, natural gas well KTG3 | collected 2017-06 | reverse complement strand
ATCCTCGCTCTCAGCCAGGGTTTGTTGCCTATCTTTAATCGTATTGTCACCCAAGAGGCTGAACGCCGTGCGGTTGATCTGATTCCTGAAGAGCATAACTTTGGGGTGGTGCTCTTTGGGGGTGATCCGGATAATCCGACAGCTAGTGCGCGTGTGGCAGTCCCCTTAACCAAGGTCGAGATTCAGCGCGATGCAGAGGGGAATATCAGTTCCAATATTGATACCCGCTTGCCCCGTACCTCGGTAAATATGGGTGAAACAGCCTTCGCCCGCGCTTTTGATGTCGTCTGTGAGATGCTCAATTGTGAAGCGCCGGTCTCGCCTGGCCGCCGCCGGGTGGTGGTGGTGCTCACCGATGGCTTTCCCTCGCGTGATGTGATTAGCTACAATTTTGAGAATCCCGCGCCCTACTTTGAGCGCCTGCGCGAACGCCATGCCAGCCTCTTTGAATCTAGTGAGGTTTGGGTGCTTGCGCTCGACCAAACCGACCGTTTCTGGACACGCAATCAGCCCTATTGGGAGCAGATTGCGCCCGGTCGTACCAAGCTGATCCGTACTCCGAGTGGGATTGGCCCCTTCTTTACCGAGATTGCAAGTCAGGCGGTAGGTGAACCTTTAGCCCCGCCACGAGCCTGTGATGGTTCCACTTTTGAGGTGGCTCCCTATCTGGCCACGATGACCCTGATCCTTGAATATCCTGACACCAATAGTAAGGCCGAGTTCATTCTGCCCAATGGTGAACGCCTCACCCGTGAGATGGCTTCGCTTGGGTATGCACGCTCTAATCTTTCGGAGAGCTATAACTTGGAGAATCCTGTCCCCGGTACCTGGAAGTGCCAGATTATTGGGGAGGGTGTGACGCCGCAGTTCCGTGATATTCAGGGTCTCTTTAATGTTACTGATGTTGAGATTGGCCGCTTCGGGAGTGTACCTTCGGCATGCCGCGATTTTAATCTCTCGGTGACCTATCTGGATCGGAATAATAATGTCATTGCTGAGTTGCCGGAATACCCCCTCAATCAGAAACTCACTGTGACGATTGATGGGGTGCCGATTGAACGGCGCTTGGTGCCGGTTGATGAGACCCGTACCAAGTGGCGGGTTGATAGCGACATTTCACCTGGCCCAAGTGGTGGCAGCTACCCCATGGCGATCTCGGTTAGTCTTGTGGACAATACTGAGATCTATTCGGATACCCGCCAGACGATTACGATTGATCCGCGTTTGCCCTGTATGTCTATTGTCACTCCCAAGGATGGCGGGGTTAGTGAGATGCACAATCGCCTCTCGCCTGTGGGCGTGACCCTAGAGGTGCAACTGACCCAAGGTGGCACCCCGGCAATTCCAACCGGGGTCTTCCGTGAGCCTTTGGATTCGATCCTGCGCGGCCACCTTGAGGGGCCGGCGGGCTTGAGCCGTGATGTTACGCTCAGCCCGGATGAGTCCAAGCCCGGTATCTTCCGCACTGTGGTTGATGATCTCCCTGCAACCCTCGCGGCGGGTGGGGTCTATACCTTCACTGCGACGCTCGCTGCAACCACCCAGTTGGGCGATGCCTATGAATTAGCCCCTGCGACGGTGGTCTTTACCCGCGAACCGGGCCGCTTGTGGCAGGCAACCCAGATCGCTATCCGGGTAGGGGCGCTGCTGGCTGTGGGTGTGGTGCTTGCGCTGATCGGCTTCTTCATCTACTACATTACCCCGCCCTACCCCAAGGGAACCCTGGTCATTCAACTCCGTGCCACCGGCGAGGCGGCTGAGTTCCGATCTTGGGAGGAGGTGACTCGCTACTCGATCAGTAGTAAGAAATTCCTCGGTTTCTTACGCACCCGCTGGGTGCTACTTGCGGTGCGGAGTAGTGATCTCCAGGCCAAAACCAATGTACGCCGTATCCGCGTGCAGCATCGCACGAAGCAGGGGGTTCAGGCGGTGCTCTATCGCCTCAAGAAGGGGAGTACGTCGAATGCCTCTTTCAATAAGCATGGCGATACCTACGACTTGGGCAATAACTATCGCTTGTTGTATGAGAACCTAGCCATCAAGAAGTAACCACGCTATCCATCGCCATCGTTGCGGTGTCGCCTGCATACGCTATACAGACTGAGGAGCAGAGTTATGTCAGAAGTTGCCAATCCCGCCGTCATCATTGGCCTTGGTGGTACCGGAAAGTGGGTCTTGACCTATCTCAAGAAGAGTATGCTCGATACCTATGGTGGCCAGATTCCGCCCACGGTGCGCCTGCTCTCCTTTGATACGACCAGCGAGAAGGCCAGCCGCGATGGTGAGTCGCAGGAAGAGGATGTCAAGGTGGGTGACATCCAACTCGAGAGTGGCTCGGAGTTTATCTACCTAGGCGGGAATATCGAGCAGATCTGCCGCGATATCCGCGACAAGAACGCCTACCCCCATATTGGCTCGTGGCTTCAGGCGCGCTCCTACCTCCAAGCCACCGACTCACGCGCCTTCGATATCTCCGGCGGTGCGGGCCAAAAGCGCCCCTTTGGCCGTATGGCGGTCTTCTTTGATCTCCAGCAGTCCATCCGTGCCCAGATCACCAATAAGATCAGCACTGCGATCGATGATGTGATTTCGGCCAACAAGAAGCGCACCACGGTGGAGATCTATGTCATCGCTTCGCTTGCGGGTGGTACCGGGGCGGGGATGTTTATTGATGTGGCCCACTTGGCGCGCTGGTTTGTGGCAAAACGTATCCGCACCGGCTATGCCATCCGTGGCTTTCTCGCCCTCCACAATACCTTCAATACGGTGATCAATACCAGTCAAGTGCAGCCCAATGCCTTTGCAGCCATGCGCGAACTTGACCGCTTTATGTATGTCTTTGATCAGCAGTACCCGATTGTCTATAACCCCAACAACCCTGACCTGAATACCATCTATGGCGGGCAGCACGGGAAACTCTTTGATAACTGCTACCTGCTTGATGCCACCCGTGAAAGTATGCCGCTGGATGGGGTGCCGCCCAAGTATGGGGTCTACCCCTCGATTGCGGATGCGATCACCATGTTGCTTGATGGAACGACTGGTGAGACGTATACCCAGCACTATGTCAATGTCAACAATCGGATTGCCGAAGTCCAGAGCCGTCTCAAACAGCCGATCTATAGCAGCCTGGGCACCTTCAGCCTGATCCTGCCGGTGGAGGATATTATCACCTCGCTCGCCTACCGTTTTGGCCGCGAGGTGCTGGCCGATCATCTGCTCAATCTTCAGATGCAACCCAATGAGGTCGGTCAGCCCCAAATCACGCTGGTCTATGAGGGGGATGCCAAGAAACAGGCCGCTGAGTTCCTCCAGCGCCCCAAGAGTGAGCAGGGAGTGATTAGTACCAATTTCATCCAGCGCACTCCGATCTTGGTGGATACGCGCAACCTGCACGATGATGTAGCGATCAATGAGGTGGCTTCGCTCGAAGCAACTGAACTGCTGACCTGGATCATTCCGCCTGAGGGCGATCCCACAGCGGCCGAGTTGGCCAATAAGGTGCGTGAGGATCTGGAGATCCGCATTGCCACTAAGGTGCAGCCCAGCAATGTCGAGGGTGATGACCCGGTGGAGGGCTGTGGCCGGGTGACGATTGGGGTGCGCGATTTCAAAGAGGCGTATTTGGGGCGCGAGGTAAGCGGCCATAAGGTGGGCGGGATCTACCAGAAGGCGCTGGAGCGCTGCCGCGATATCCACCGCGAGCGTTACCGCCGCTTGCTGCAAGAATACCTCACTCACCTGTTGAATGGTCCTGCTCCCGCTAATCACGAGTACCAGCGCGAGAAGCGCGGGAAGTTGGGGTTGGCGCAGGCCATGTTGAACCATCTCTCGGTCTCCTACTTCAATGAGGTCAGCGCGTTTCTGGATCGTGTTAAGTCCCGCCGCGCCAAGGATGGCGAACTCCAACGCGCCCAGGAACAAGCCTCGCTGCTGCGTAGTGAGCTGGAAAACGCACGCAATAAGACCTCCTTCTTGGGAACCTTCTTTAAGGGTATGCATCCGGCGGTGAAGGCCCAACAGGAGTACATAGAGGCCGAACAGGCTGCGGTCGATTTGGAGGTGAATGATCTCTTCATCGAGTATCTCCAGCAGACCACCCGCGCCCTGCGGGCAGAGACCGAGACCTTCAAGGCCACGATTGATCGTTGGGTCAATACGCTGGCGAAGGGCTTAACGGGCGAGATCCAAGACCCCGGTCTCTATCAGCACCTCGGCAATCTGGCCGCTCGCCACCAATCGCAGCGTGAGGAGAAGGAGCAGCGATTCCAGATGGTGCGCGAGTATCTGACCGATGCGACCTATGAGCAGGCGATCTATGCCTCCCAGACCGAAGGCAAGTTTGCCGAGGTCTTGGCGGGCATGATCTGGAGCATTGAAGAGCAAGCGGGTAGCCCGCAGTTGGCGCTGAGTGGCTTTATGGCAACTGGTTCTACCCTGCGCAGCGGTAAGAGTGCCACCGAGCGCAATGCCGACGAGTTAATAAAGATTGCGCGTCGCTACTTCGAGCCATTGCGTGAGAAGCTCAATATCGCTGATCGGCTGGCGGAGATCGATTCGCTGCGGTTGGTGCGGAAGCTGCGGGATAGCTGTGCGCCCATGATCCGCCTCGATACGATGCACAGCGGCGGTGAACAGGATATGAGCTATTTCGTATGTGCGAACCCAGGACATCAGGGTTCCTACTTTCGTGAGTTCGACAATGAACTGCGCCAGATTGGCGGCTCGGCACGCGAGAATCAGCGGCTCGATAGCTCCAATCCCTACACCTGTACCATCCTCGCAACCGCCGATGTCTTTACCAGTGCCGGGATGCACGCCTATATCACCGCTGAACGTGAGTATAACCAACAGCGCGGTGATGCGCGACTGCTGCATATCTTCCCCGCCGAGGTCAATGCCGTCCATTTTGAACAGCAGTTGCCGACCATCCGTGAGGAACGACGGCGCTTCTCGTATACCCTGACCGCAATGATGGAAAATCTAGAGGATGTGCGCTTGTTTATGCGTGCCTACCTCTACCGCTGTATCCGCCTGGATGCCGTGGATACGCGCACCAGTTGTTGGCGGCTCTTTACATCGAACAGTGGTCGGCGTGTATCCGGCATCTTCGACCTTACCCCCAGCGAACCCCAGCCCAAGTTGCTCCAAGCCATGGAGACCTTCGTCTTCCGTAAGGCCGATTTCACTAATAAGACGCGCACAATAGATTTCGAGCAACTCAGCCGTGAACTGGATCAGATTGAACAGGAGGCCAGTGGAGGCGATCTGAGTCGGCAGATCAATATGTTTGAGGATCTGATTGATCAGGATATTGACCCCATGCGCCAGAGCCGCGATCAGGATATGCATGACCTCGGTTCGCTCATGCAGCTCATGATCAACGAGACGCTGGAGAACCTCAAGGCGCGGCTGCGCAATAGTGGTGCGATCTATGATCCCAATGCTACTCCGCTGATTGATGTGCGCCGCCGAGGCCATGAGCAAACTCGACAGTCAACGCAGCCACCAGTGACGACACAAACACCAGTAACGACACAGGTTGAGCAACCCAAAGATCAGGTGGAACCAACCCCGCCTGTCGGATCACGCCCCCCGGTGGCTGCTGCACCAGCGGGTGATGCGGAGCGCCTCGCCAAGCTGCGCGAATTCTACACGATGCTCCAAGAGGGTGATATGACCCCCAAGGGGTTCTTCAAAAAGGTTGGCGCGTTGCTCGAAGCGGGTGACCTTCTCGGTTTGCAGGAGTTCTACACTATGCTCCAAGAGGAGGATATGACCGAAGAGGGCTTCTTGAAGCGTGTGGCGAAGCGGTTGAACGATGTAGGCTAATGCTCAGTCCACGCCAGCGACGCGGTGGCGGTAGCTGAGCCTGCCGAAGCTGAGCTTGTCGAAGCCACCGCGCCACATTGCGGCAGGTTCAATGGGAATTGGTATAAGGGGATCGTGATGGATCAACGCAACAGAGGTCGTTTGTGCCTGATGATCGGGGGTCTGTTGCTGGCGCTGCTGATGCTGCGTCCGCTCGCGCTACAGGCTCAGGGTAGCTGTACGCGCCCGCTCGATGTCATGATTCTGCTTGACATCAGTAGCAGTATGAGCGAGCAACTGGCCTTGTCCCAGGAGCAGATTGATCGCCTCATTCAGCAGATCCAGAGCGATATTCCCGATAGTCGTTTTGGCTTCGCCACCTTCTCCGACTATCCGAGTCCTACATATCCAGATGATTCGCCATGGCAACTCTATCAGGCGTTGACGAATGATGCCCAGCAGGTGCGCCAGAGTATTGCGATGGTGACACTTCAGTCGGGTGGTGATGATCCTGAAAGTTATGTACGTGCGCTGTATGAGGTTCAAGATCCGGCCACGATTGGCTGGCGTGATACGGCCAGTCGCCTGGTTATTCTGATCGGTGATGCGCCTACCCATGATCCCGATCCGGGTCGAGATGGGCGCTTCGGGACAAGTGATGATCTTCAACTGAGCCAGGTCTTGAGTCAGTTGCGGGCGCAAGGCATCTACATCTATGCGATTGACTATCAGAAAGGCCAGACCGATTTTGCCGAGATGGCTCGCGTTACGGGCGGAGCGGTCTTTTCGGGTGGGAATGTGCGTGACCTGCTCGATCAGATCCAGCGTGCCGTGGAGATTGGCTGTGCTACGGCGGTACCCGTAGTTCCGGCCTCCGATCCAACCAGTACTGCTCCACTGCCGCCACCAACTTCAGATGGCGCGGAGTTCCCGTTCTGGCTCTGTCTGCCGCTCTTGCTCATCCCGCTGCTCTTGCTGGCGCTGCTCTTTTGGTCACGCCAACGCAACCGGGCTGCCATCGAGCGCGGGATGCCACCCGCAACACCGCAAGCCCCGCCGCAGTCAACCCCGTCGCTGCCGCCCAGTGCGCCCAGCCATGCCGCGCTCACAGCGGGTAGCCCGCACCGCGCCGCGATTCAGCCCGCCTTGGTGGTGGGGCTGGGGTTGCCGGGCCGCTGGAGCCTGACCTACCTCAAGGAGGCGCTGGCTGATCGGCATGAGATTGCGCTGCTCGCGCTTGATCAGCGCCCCGATCCAGCCGATCCAGCCCCGCCGGTTGCGCTGCGCACTCCTGATGTGGAGCGCGGGAGCCGTGCGGTGGCGCTCGCGGAGGCTGATGCGGAACTCTTCTGGCTGCAAGACCGCGCCACCCAGATGGCCGATCATCTCCGCCGTAACCCGCAGCAGTTCCCGCGCCTTGCGGGCTGGCTCGCTGCCCTTGATGAACTCGATCCGCAAGCACAGGCGCGCCTCTGCCTGCTCGATGCGCTGCGCGATCTGGTTGCGCCGCTCGGTCGCCAGATCGAGGATCTGGGTAAACGCGGCGGGCGTGATGTCTACCTCGTCGCTGATATGGGCGATGCGCTGGGGGCAGCGGGTATCCTCGATCTGGCCTTTACGCTGCGCCAAGTAGCCCAGTTGGGCGAGGTGCCGATTACCCTGCATGCGCTGTTGATGACGCCCCTTCCGGATCGTCAGGCGATTGCGCCTAGTGCGGTACACACCCTCTGGCGTAGCCTGGATCGCCACCAACTGGTCTTTGGCCGCAATCCAGCCGATCCGCCCCCCTTTGACCGTGATCTCTTGGGTATTACCGCGTCTGTGGCCAATACAGATACGCGCCTCTTCGATACCTGTGCGCTGCTCAGTGCCGACCGCGATGTGGCCTCGTTGGTGAGTGTGGCTCCTGAACATGGCCTCTATCCGATGATCGCGGATGCGATCATGGCCGAGTTGGCCCAGCCCGCTAGTGCCGATCTTGAAGCCCACCGCGCCAATGTCGCTGGGCGGGTTAGTGCTGCACAACAGCGCCTCCAACGCGCCTTCTACCGTAGCTTGGGCAGCTTTACCTACAACCTCGCCCCGACCGCTCTGCTCCAGCAAGCTAGTGATAACCTGCTGCTTGCGGCAATTGCGCAACTGACTAGCCCGGCGGCCCCACTACGGATTGATCCTCTGCTGAGTGAACTTAGCCAGCAGCATGGCTATCGGCTCTACACGGCTAACCCCAACCAAGCCTGGGATCAGTCCAGCATCCTGGGTTTGCTCGCCAATGCCGGTGAGTACAATCTGTTACAGCAGTACGCCAGCGATATGTTGCCGCGCCAGTTCCGCTACGAGCGCCTGAAGACCCATGCCCAGACCGATCCCGATAGGCTCTACCGCGATCTGCACGAGCGTTGGTTTGGCGCAGATGACCAGAGTGGCATGCTGGGTGAGATGTTGCGTCTGCGTGCCGATGATGCGGTCACGCGCTTTCAGGACTCGTTGCGTGCGGCGCTGGCCCAGATGCTCAATGATCGCAGCGCCACCCACTCGCTCAGCCAGGTACTCACCCTGACGACCGAACTGGGCCAGCGTGCCGAGGCACTCGCACAGAGCCTGCTGCGTTACGCCCAGCAACTTGCCGAGCAACGCAATCCAAGCGCCGTCCGCAATGCCCGCCTTCAGCTTGACCAAGCGCCGAACTGGTGGCGCAAGCTCCTTGGCCATGTCACCTCCCCGGCGCAGGATAGCGCACTCGACGATCTGCAACGCGATCAGTGCGACTTGCTCACCCAGCTTGCCGCCCAGGCAGCCGCCAGCGCCGCAACCCGGATCGCGGCGCTCGTCAGCAATGCCCATACCGCCCTGCACCAGATCCAGACCGATCTCCATGCCGTGGCCCAGGCGGCGCAAGCGCGTACTGAACTGGCCACCCAGCGCCGCCGCGATCAGGTGCTGCTCGGTCGGGTGCGCCACGAGTGGGGCTTGCCGCATACCGATCTCATCGCCCTGCGCGACTACCTCGATCCTGAGCGACCCCTGCCCCAAGACGAGAAGCGTCGCCGCTTCGTTCTGGCTCTGCGGCAGTATCTGGATGGCCAGCACATTACCGATCTGGCCCAACACCACACCACCGGCCCGGCTGATCTGCTCCAGCGCATCCATTGGACGTGGCAGCCCGCCACACTCGATCCGGTACCCCAGCCGGTACTAATCAATGGTGACACCGCGATCAACCTGCGTGATCCCGCTGCATGGCAACAGGTGGCTACGCTGCTGAATGCCTGGATCTGGGATCTGCGCCTCGCCGATCTCTTGGTTGAGGAGTTTGATCAGCCGCTTACCCTGGCCAATCAACTTGAACGTGAACAACTAGCTCCGGCCATAAGCTACCGCCCCACCCAAGACGATCTGCATGAACGCTTCGCGTTTGTGATCGTTGCGCCGAGCCAAACCCATGCCCAATGGTATGAACAGGTCGTGGCGGCGCAACAACGCGCCGACATCGCGCATAGCTACCACCACCTGCTCACCGGCAGTGACCCCTACGCCCTGCGCACGTTGGCACTCGCCGAACTGATCGCGCCGCTCCAGCGCGGGGCCATGCCGAGCTTCGATTGGCTCGCCGATGCCACCCAGCGTGATCGGGCCGGGCGTACCCGTGCCGCGCTGACCCTCAATGAGGCACTGGCGACCCATTTTGAAGGCCGCCCCGGTTTTACCGAACCCATGCACCCCGTTCTGGTTGCAGCCCTCAATAACCGTGAACGGGTCACACTCTTTGCCCGCGCCCTCCTCTGCGGCGTGATTGGCCCCGATCCCAGCCGGGGAGGTCTGCATATCATGCTGCTCCCGCCGTTGCGCGCCAGCCTCGCGGGTGACACCAATCCGCACCCCGATCTCTGGATTGAAGCCCTGCGCTGCTTTACCCTGCTCGATAGCGCCCTGATTGACAAGGTTGCCGAGCGGGTCGAGCAACTCATGCCCGGTATCGCGCCGCGCCAGTATGATGCGTGGCTCACCCAGCCGCCCATTGCGACCCTTTCGATTGCCCGTAGCCAACCGGCCCGCGAGTTAGCCACCCTGATTCAGTCAATTCTTGATCCGCACTTTGATGCATAAAAGGAACAGATATGTCACCGACAACCTTCACCGGCAAGAACGACACCTACACGATGGTTCAGTCGCTGGGTCTCCCCGGCCTCTATGGGCAGGCATATCTGTGTACCGATTCGTCCGGCACCGAGGTGGTGATCAAGATGCTCCAGCCCAACGCGCCTGCCGATGGCCCGCAGGTGCTTGAAAATGAGGGCGATATCTTGATCCGGGTTGCTGCGGCTGAAAATGCGGCCAGCCTGCACTATGCGGTGCGCCTGCTCGATACCGGGAATGATAGCCAGGGGAACTTGCAGTTCCTCGTACTCGAACGTGCCACGGGCCAGAACGTGCAGGATGATCTGGTGGACAAGGTGGTGGATTGGCAGCGCGAACCCTTGCCCGAAGCAACTATCTTAGCGATTGCGGGCCACTTTGCCCGCGCCTTGCAGGCAGTCCATACTGCCGGCTTCACCTACGACGACATGAAGCTCCAGAACCTCTTCTGGAACGCACAGAGCCAAATCCTGCGCATCATTGACTGGAACGTAGTCAGTGAGCTTAGCGTCCGCGATAAGGCCATCGCAGGCGACTGGGCACGCTTTGGGGCGCGGCTCTACGAACTCTACACCGGCGAAGCGATCAGCATCAGCCGCGACGGGCTGGTGGTGGGAGCTGGCCCGCGTGGCTCGCGCTGGGAGGCGCTGCCTGCCGGGGTGCAGGCGCTGATTCGGCGGGCGCTGGATCGCGGCTATGAGGCCGATGCTCCGCTGCTCCACGCCCTGGATCGGGAAGTGCAGTTACTGGCTCTGGAACAGGCCGGGAATTGGGAGTCCTTACTCACTCAAGCCGAACTCGCCCAAGGTGATGCGAACGCCATCCTGGCTCCGCTCTCCCGCGCCGAGCGCATCCTCGCCCGCAGCCCCCACCTTGCCGATGACCCCACGATCAGCAAGCGCCGCAGCGAGGCGCGCACCAATGCCGAGGCATTGCAGGGGCGCGCACCCGAAAGCATGATCCGTGAGGGGTTTACCCTGCTCGAACAGCGGAACTGGCCGTTAGCAACCGAGGTGTTGCAGAAAGCCTATGACCGTTCCAACAAACGCGACCCGCGCCCGCGCCGGGGGCTGTGGCTGATCACGTTGCTCAAGGATTCGACCGACGCTGACGCCAACGCCAACGAGGATCTGCGTAAAGCGGTTGAGGCCCTCAACGCGGGGCAATATCTGACGGCGCAGAGTCGTTTGATGAGTAACAAAGAGATCTTCAGCAATAAGCCGCTCTTTCAGGGGCTTCAGATCGAGGTCGCCATGCGCCGCGAGGATGCCGCTGGCAACCTAGACGCCGCGCTGACCCAGAGCGAGACGGAACCGCTTGCCAAACTGCGTGCCGAGTGGCCCGATCTTGAACACTACCGTGCGGATCTTCAGCAGCGCCACACCACCAACCAAGAGCGGCAGCGGCTTGCCGAGGCTGATCAGCAGGCCAG
>RRYU01002634.1_pt1 | contig 11383 bp, 1 predicted proteins | sample 2162651 | NCBI WGS metagenome assembly RRYU01 (sample SAMN10267283, study PRJNA491782) | microbial mat metagenome | isolation source: biomat in the production well | place: Japan: Minami-Kanto gas field, natural gas well KTG3 | collected 2017-06 | reverse complement strand
AAGGGTTTGATCTCAACCAGATCGTTATCGCCGGTTGGAATGTAGTGTTCATCAAAGCCATCTACACCAATCTCGAGACCTCGTAGCGCCTTTTGCAATGATTCCTGTTGGGTGCGACCAATCGCCATCACCTCACCCACTGATTTCATTTGTGTGGTCAGACTGGAATCCGCCTGTGGGAATTTCTCAAAGGTAAAGCGCGGGATTTTGGTCACAACATAATCAATGGACGGCTCAAAGGATGCTGGAGTGGCTCCCCCGGTAATCTCGTTCTGTAACTCATCCAGGGTGTATCCAACCGCAAGCTTGGCAGCAACTTTGGCAATCGGGAATCCGGTCGCTTTTGATGCTAGCGCTGATGAGCGGGAAACACGCGGATTCATCTCAATAATGGTCATACGACCATTTTCGGGATTGATCGCAAACTGAACATTGGAACCGCCGGTATCCACCCCGATTTCACGTAAAACCGCCAAAGAGGCGTTACGCATGATTTGGTACTCTTTGTCGGTAAGCGTCTGTGCCGGCGCAACGGTAATCGAATCACCGGTATGTACACCCATAGGATCAAAGTTTTCAATCGAGCAGATAATGATGCAGTTATCCTTGTGATCACGCACCACTTCCATCTCATACTCTTTCCAACCAAGAATAGACTCCTCAATCAATAACTCTTTTGTAGGAGAGAGATCGAGTCCACGCTCACAGATCTCGACAAACTCCTCCTTGTTATAGGCGATGCCACCGCCTGAACCACCCATGGTGAATGAGGGGCGAATAATGGTTGGAAAGCCGACCTGAGCCTGTACCTGCCACGCTTCCTCCATCGAGTGGGCAACAGCAGCTTTGGGCATATCCAGGCCGATTTTAGTCATCGCTTTGTGAAAACGATCACGATCTTCCGCTTTATCAATCGCATCACGACTGGCGCCAATCATCTCTACATTATATTTTTCAAGAACGCCTTCACGAGCAAGATCCAGTGCACAGTTCAGTGCAGTCTGACCACCCATGGTTGGTAAAAGCGCATTGGGGCGCTCTTTTTCTATAATTCTGGCTACGGTTTCCCAGTTAATCGGCTCGATATAGGTTGCATCTGCCATCTCGGGATCAGTCATAATAGTGGCAGGATTTGAATTCACCAGAATGACGCGATAGCCCTCTTCTCTCAAGGCTTTACACGCTTGTGCACCCGAGTAATCAAATTCGCAAGCCTGTCCAATAATAATCGGACCAGCACCAATAATCAGAATACTTTCTATATCGTTACGTTTTGGCATATCAGCAGCTTAGCGGTTACTGTCAGTAATTAAATCAATAAAGTGATCAAAAAGTGGTGCGACATCATGGGGGCCTGGACTAGCTTCAGGGTGTCCCTGAAAACTGAAGGCAGGGCAATCTGTACGATGAACCCCTTGTAATGAGCCATCAAATAAAGATCGGTGTGTTGCACGCAGATTATCAGGCAATGATGTCTCATCCACTGCAAACCCATGGTTTTGCGAAGTAATCATCACCACACTTGAATCGAGATCCTGAACCGGATGATTGGCACCATGATGACCAAATTTCATTTTCATGGTTCTGGCACCACTGGCTAATGATAAAAGTTGATGCCCTAAACAGATCCCGAAAATGGGTAGCCCGGTTTTGGTCAGCTCCTTGATTGCGTTAATCGCATAGTCGCAGGGCTCCGGATCGCCCGGACCATTTGAGAGAAAAACACCATCCGGTTTTAATGCCAGCACATCATCTGCAGAGGTTTGTGCAGGAACAACGGTTAATCTGCAACCTCGATCAACCAGCATGCGTAAAATATTTCTCTTAACCCCGAAATCATACGCAACCACATGAAATGAAGCTTTCTCTTGGGGTGTCACATGTCCCTGCCCTAATGACCAGCTTCCTTCATTCCACTGATAGGAATCACTGGTTGTCACCTCTTTGGCCAAATCCATTCCTTTAAGGCCGGGAAAACCTCTGGCAGCTGCGACGGCGGCTTCTGCGTCAATATTATCACCAGTGATAATACAACCAGACTGTGCACCTTTTTCACGCAGGATACGGGTCAAAGCTCGGGTATCAATATCAGCGATAGCAACAATCTGATTTCGCTTTAAATAATCTTGTAATGATTCCTGATTACGCCAGTTACTGGCAGTCAACGGTAAGTCACGGATAATCAAGCCAGATGAAAAGATCTCGCCTGATTCTTCGTCTTCTGCATTGGTACCGGTATTACCAATATGAGGATAAGTCAGTGTGACAATCTGACGTGCATAGGAAGGATCGGTCAAAATTTCCTGATAACCGGTCATCGCGGTATTAAACACCACCTCACCCACTGTTTGACCTTCACTACCGATCGACTCACCCCAAAACAGGGTTCCGTCTTCTAACGCTAACAGTGCTGTCTGCCGCAAGGTGATACCTCCACATGCTATAGATGTGCAAAGCGGGAAGTTCCGCTATGGTTCTCCCCGCTTCAAGAATTCGAATTATTCTGTTTGAACGGATACAAGAATCAATGTACCCCAAACGCTGGCATTTTAATGGATAACTACAGTTTATGTCTATGGTTAAACCAATGTAATTACTCAGGGGGTCATTGTGTCAATGGCTTAGAGTTATTGCCAGATGGTAATAGTAAAGGAAGAAAAAAAGATACAATTATTGCCGTCCCTGGCACTTGATTGAAAGAAGGTATTCTTTATTGCTTGACAGAAATTGAGATAAACGAGCCCACACCTGTGAGATTGCCAACGCCTACCAGTACGTTGCCATTGCCAATACCATCAACAGATGATGGAACAGGAGCTGTTAGTGTTGGGTTTACATTACTCAAATCAACTGTACCGGTAATGGTTGCAGTGCCGTCCGGATTAACATTATAAGTACCCACACAACTGACAGGTCCCTGATTGACACTATCAAACAGGGTATCGCTACCCGTCACATTTCCTGCGCCATCAAAGGTTAAGGTGCCAAATAGTGAGCCACCCGCTGTTAATGTAGTTCCTGCCGGGAAGAATGCTGCACGATGATAAGTTCCGCTCACACTGGCATTACTTGCACCTGTAGTCTTTTTAACGCCTGCCACAATAAATGGTGTGCCACTTGTTACGTTTGAACCCACATAATAAGAAGCATCTTGAGAGAAGACTCCATGAACTATTGTTGCACCATTGTTTATATTGAACTCAAAGGTACCATCAGAAGTAACATTGTAAACACCTGACATTGTTCCGTTTGTAGGATGATTAAGAACTAACCCACCATTACCATCAAAGCTAATGACTGCCATATTGGTATTACCCGCAGTATCCACATAGGCTCTGGAAAAATCACCCACAACATCAGCACGGGTAAAGTCTGTTCTTGGGTTATCTATACTGGCTAATATTGCTGGTGTACCACTGGTGATCTGGGCACCAATTGCGTATCCATTAGCTGAGTTACGACCAAAATCAAAATTCAAATTAACAGGTGTTATATCAATTGAAGTGATATTCACAGTTCTGGTAGCAGGTGTTTCAGTATAGGTTCCAAGCACGATCTGCTCTGCATAAACACCAGCGGCATTGAGTTGGTTATCATCAATTGCAACATTGCCTACAGGATTACCTGAACCATCTGTACCTGTTTGGGTTAGTGTCACAGCCCCTAACTTAGCAGCCGAAGGCGCCATAAATACTCTTTTTGTGGATGATAGATTTAACTTCGGTGGCATCATTGCCAGAGTCAGCGGAATGGTCACCACGACATTATTAATGCTATTACCAGAAACTGTGTACGGGCCAACACCCGCCTGCGGCTCTGTGGTATCACGAATACCATCATTAATCACATCCACATAGGCACCAATATAGTAGGTTCCATCAGGCACGCTGGTAATTGAATAATTACCTGCTGTATCTGGTGTGATATTTTCAAAGCCGGTCACTGGTGTGCTAAAAGTATTATCCGGGAACAGGGCTACATGGATATTGCCTGTTTCACCGGAATTATTAATGACAGAACCGTTGATTGAAACAGGGCCCTCACAGGCATCACCTATTCCATTGCCATTGGCATCGACTTGATCCCAGTTAGGTGTATTCACGCAGTTATCTACTGCATCACCAACACCATCAAAGTCAGCATCTGCGACAGTAAAGTTAGCTATGTAAGGCTTGCCATTAGCAATGGTTACCTCTGCATATCTGCCACACAAATCAGCTGGATCGGCACAATCACCGTTTCCACTGACATTGGTTGAAGCCCCGATAAAGTATCTACCGTCAGGAATTCCTGTTAATGAATAATTTCCAGTTACATCAACGGGAACGAAGAAATCTGGCCCCATGTCTGCAACATGATCCATCAATGCAACACCGGTTGCTTGTGCTGTTGGGCTGGCAACCACACCACTTAAACTACCCGTATGTGGAGTCACACCTGTCACCGTTTGTGCCAACACGTCCATGTCTGTCATCGTGCCGAACAGTGTTCCCCAGGTACCATCAATCGTTGCTCCATCCTGACCAGTTGACACGATATAGTAACGATCAAGCCCTGCAGTTACGCTAGACAGAGCAGGCCCTTTATTGTTCACGGTATCGTAAGACATGAGGACAATAGCTGTACCTACAGGATTTAACTGACTGTCATAGTATTGACCGTGTGTTTCCTGTCCGGGCACCGATATGTAAGTCACGAACAGGTCCACATCTCTTGACGCAACATCTGGTAACGAGTTTACTGCCGTACTAGCTACCGTCTGTAACGAGCCTTGAAGTGTGCCAGCAACATTGAACATACCCAGTTTCGTTTCAAAAACACCACTACCGATAAAGGTCTCCTGACTCCAGACCACCACGAACCCATCTTTGTGGGCGGTTATCGAAGGTGACCATGGATCAGCTGTACCTACATCAGTAAGTACGAGTGGGGTTGTATTAACCAGACTGCCATCACGATTAAAGTCAAACGCCTTAACAGTATTACCTTCTGCCCAAACATGCCGATATATGCCACCATTGAAAGCGTTGTCTTTAAACGCACCCGCTTTACCAATAGCCGGATCTGGCTTAGCTGGATGCAGATCAATTGCAGTACCTACAGTTCCTTTTTCAGAAACCAGTACAGCAAAGCTACGGTCAGAAGCTTGATCTCTATAGGTGACCAGGAAAGAGCCATCATCACCGGCAGCGACATCCGCTTCATCAATCCTCGCGGTAGTACCAATTGCAATAGGGAATGCTGTTCCGACTAATGCACTCGTACCTTCATCATATAGCTGACCATAAACACTGATCTGTGGATTACTACCACCCTCGCCAAACACCATCAGAGAGTAACGGCCATTGCTGGCAACATGTCCTGCCCCGCCGCTACCAATAACAGGTGATACGCCCTGTTGATTCAAATTGTTGTCAAGATAATGCAACACGGCATTTGAGTTAGGTGTGCCATCACCCTGAACAGATACAACTACAGAATCAGCCCCACCTTTTACGGTAGATGTTGCTGAAACCGCCATTTCTGTATTTATGCTATTGGCGATAGTTACAGGCGCTGAAACCGTTGGGCCTGAGACCACAGGCGCTGAGTAGTTGAAGTTGATATTTTCAACCAGCACCTCATGTTCAATCGCTCCCGGTTCATGGAACATCGATGAAACATTGAACAGATATGATGCACCGTCCAACAATGGTGAACCTGTGTATTGAACACTCGTTGTCACACCACTCCAGAACCAGATTGGATTGTATGTGGTATTAGTTATTTGAACCGCGTACTTATCCGCACCAGTTACCGGATCCCAGCTAAAGGTGATTGGATCTGATACAGTACTTGCATTCACAGGCATAATATTGCTTGGGAATACTGTGGGTAATGATGAGACCACGGTTTCCGTATAGGTTGTCACTCCATTAGCATCTTCAACAGAATAGGTATAAACCCCGCCGGCTGTTAATGGTGTTGCAGAATCAATGGCATTAGTCGCGCTCCACTGCTTAGAGAACGAATCAAATGTCAACGAAGCCGGAGCGGTCAAGTCTGGACCTGTCACAGTAACAGAAACAGCCTTAGTCATTGGATCGTTCAACACAAAGTCAATATCGTAGATCCCGCTGTTTACAAAGTGTTGGGAGTGACCGCTTGTGGTGTAATCCATAACACTAAAGTTGGTATTAGAAAGAACCTGACCACCCGACAGCGTGACTACTAAAGGAGCGGAAGGCTCATTTTGATCCAGTCCAGTGTTGCCATTGATATCTACAAACGCACCAATGTAGTACTGACCATCTGCCAATCCACTAACGGTATAACTTCCACCAGCAATATTGATGGTTGCTGTAGTTACAGGGCCATTTTGATCAAAGATAAAGATTTTTAAATTACCAGTTGCAGTCGAGTTGTTTGTTAATGTGCCAGTGACGGTATTACCTGCTGTACCACCCGCCTGATAAGTAAAACTCAATGGAACATTAAATATCTGATGCTCCATACCATCTGTCCCATCGAATCCAGCAATAACATTGAAAGTGTAATTTCCATCAGCTAAAGGAGAACCATCGTATGTTACTGATGGCTGTGGAAGGCTTTCTGCCATCCAGATGGGATTACCCATTGAACCCTTTAACTCAACCACATAGTAACTTGCACCTATTACAGGATCCCATGAGAACTGTAAATTTCCTGAGACGGTAGATGTATCTACAGGCACAATATTTGTCGCGGCAACACATGATGTAGACGGCTGCGTCATTGTATAGATTTGTCCACCAGAAGGGTCAGACACTGTGAATGTGTAAACTGCACCAGGTGTTGGGGCTGAAGCTAATTGAATATTGTTAGGTGTTACCCACTCAGTACCGCCCATTGTTGGAGGGTCTAAAGAAACAGGTGCAGTCAAATCTCCACCCGAGACTTGAATAGCTGTTGCTTTGAGACCAACATCCGTTAGCCTGAACTCCAGATTATAACTACCTGTTCCACCATTCAGATCGCACCGACTTGTTCCCTGAGCCGAATATTGTTCAATACTGAGATTGATGTTTAATGGGTTGCCTGAGTAGGTAATTGGTTGGAATGCAAGATACTCACTACCCCAATCAATTGATTGATTGATAATTGTATCTATATAGGCAATTAGATAGTAATGACCAGGGCCATTGGGCGCATTGATTGCGAAGTTACCATTCACATCTACAGGTACTGACTGCAATTCACTACTAGAAAATATCGCAACTCGCACCTCACCGTTAGTTGCATAAGTATTGATTGCAACGTTGCCAGTAATATCTCCTGTTGGTGTAGTAGGAGGAGATGATGCGCTACCACTACTCTGTGGATATTTGAAGTTATTAATTATCGTATCTCTAGCGATAGTGTTGATTGCACTAGGTGGCCCTTGATCCACAAAATCAACAGCTAAATGGTTACCTTTACGAACATAGCCGTTGTGTTCCACAAAGATCAGACCATATTGACCTTGCATTCCATTTTGGAAAAATCTGCCATATATGGGATCGGTAGTATCAATAACTATCTCTAGCACTTCATAACCCACATAAGGTTGGGAAAGTGTATATGGCAAGGTTACTTGTGCTGACTGGTTATCCAAGAGAGGTGTTAGGTTGCCGTTTGTGTTAACAGACAGTGTTACCACACCACCTGAAAATTGACCGTAGAGTCCTTCATTGGACTGATTATCCCAACCAAGTTCCAAACTGTTTCCTGTAACCAGAATATCACCTGCTATTGTTACAGCATTCCGTTGACCCGTAGGAGTGGATACACCAGTAGTATTACAGTTTCCACCTGGTGGTGTTTGACAGTTAGTATCACTCCAGAACATCCATTCTTCCTGTGAGTGTGCAAGGCTTAAATCATAGGTTGCTGCACCAGCAGGGAAGCGTGCTGCGGGATCTCGCATAGCAGTTACCCAACTGCTATCAACGAAGTCAATAATCAACCTATTTGAAAGATCCATTTTTTGCGTTGCAAAGGTTAAACCACCAAGCTGTGTTCCAGTTGCATTAAAGTAATTGAGTGTTGCAGTGTTGTCGCCATTATCTGTCACCGTCATCGCCTGCTCTGCAACTGACCAGCCTGATGAAGTCAAATAATAGTTACCTGCTCCCGGACCATTAAACCCTATGCTCTCAAACTGATTATTATTCGGGTTAAAACTGAAACCTTCAAAGGTGACGTTATTATTGATGTCAACCTGCATACCACCATAGTTGTAACTCCAGTTACCATTTTGATCCTGCCATGCAGGATCAATCCATCCAAATCCATCCATTTCTGCAAATGCTGGAACAGGTGTTCCATTAAAGGCTGGTTGTGTTGGAGGTGTGGCATTTTGCAGGCGCATTTCACCATTGCCTAACCAAGCACCCGTATTATCTCGCAGCTCAACATCAGCAACGACAGCATTTAATGCTCTGGTATTGCCATTTAGTGACAACACACCACCAGCTGTGAGGTAAAGATCAATACCAAACTTACCACCAGAAATTGGCTGATAAACGCTACATCCATTAACACCAAGTAAAGTGTAGTCGGTTACATTGCAACTGTTGTTAACGGCATCAAGTGCTATCACAAAATCGACGTTTGAATCGTTGTTGTAATCTACATCGAAGGTGCCATTAATCGATGGGTTAACAGTAACTGCTGTGCTATCACCAAATTGTCTGTAACCCGTCGCAGCGAACACCGAACGAATTGTAAGATTCCCACCTGCGGCATTACCATTTTTATCACCTACCATTATGACTGTTTCAGTTGTTGCGCCATCTGGTGTATAGGAACGCTGCTGATAGCTCGCACTTGCGATTGGTGGTGGATAGGAAACTATAGCCTGATAACTAGCTGGTATATTATTCACCCCAGTCCATTTCACCTTGATTGGAGTGTATGCATCAATAAAGCCCTGTGCTACCGGGTTTGTGGGCGTCATATCTAGAGGAGCCCCGTTAAGCAGGATTGTGCTTGCACTGGGCGCATCAGCAACCGTTAAGGGCACCAGTGTTGGAATGGTATAGGTCTGACTAAACTCGATGGTGTCATCTATAGTATCAACCGTTCCCTTGCTATCAACCACCTTGTAGGTATATGTCGACCCTTGTGTTACACCGGCGGCAGGTGTACATGACACATATGCATTTATTGCTGAGAATTGTTGCAACTGCTGATCCGGTGCCGGTCTTGAATCTATTGAGGTATACGCATACTGACTCAACGTTGTATGGGTACCAAAGGCTCTCTCACATACCTTTGCGCCAGTACTATCTTCCACTAGATAAACAAGATCACTAAAGCCATTGGCTCTTTTTACTGGTGGTTCAGATAAAACGAGCACGGTTGCTGTGGTTCCATCTTCAGCTGTTTTAGTCCGAACCATGGGTGCTGTTGACACCCAACGAGCATAACCGGTATTTTGATTGTTATAGGTATTAGACGGTGTTAGCACTGAATAATTTGTGAGATCTGTGTAGTTAGTCGTGCTATCACCCAAATATTCTATTGTCTCTTTACTCATTAAAAACTCAAAGGTAGGTGCGTTACAGGTCGAACATGGTGGACTTACAAACAATCCACTGACTGAATCTTTCTCAACAACAATATCTGTAAAGCCATCACCATTTCGGTCATCCGCCCGAACAATACTGACATTGTTAAAACTGAATTGTCCGGTGACAGCATCGTAGATCAGCGTCTGTGGAACCATCATATTCCCTGGAACAAAGCTACTATACTCATACATACCAGGTGTTTGTGAACTCAGATCCAATGTCACATTGCCTGCGAACATCCCAGTGATTTCCATCTGATAAACGCCATCAAAATTGGTTGTGACATCATAGGTTTCTAAAACTCTGGTACCCACAATGTTTGAGGTGGTTGTGCAAGCAAGCGCACTGCTTGAATAGTCCATTGTGGTTAATGACATGTTCAGAACACCGCTAGTACCAACGCTACCGGTAACATTGTCTGACCAACCATTGGGATCTGTTGCCGTGTTATCAAACGATAGTGAAATTTGACCATTGGTATCTACGGTTCCAGATAGATTACTACCCCACCTATCAATCAATGTAACGTTTCCATTGCCATCATCGACCAATCTGATATGTGCAATCTCGCTTGAACCAACACTTTTCCAACATTGATTACCAGTTGTAGCTACTGCTGATGTAGTTACAACTTCAACCTTCCATATACTATTCAGATCTGTGTTAGTTATAGTTACAGAGCAATCACCCGCACTGGTTGAGCCAGTTGATGCAGTAGTAAATCCATCCGGACATGTAGTTACCGCATTTGAAGCAACAGTATCAACATAGGTTCCTTTAGGTGCTGATATACAAGCTGTCGCACCTTCTGTATCACTATAGGTTCCCAGTGCACAGGCTAATTGTGCTGCAAAACCTGGATTGGCAACAAAATAGCCCGGTTGCGCATTGATACATGCAGAAGCCCCGACGGTATCATTGTATGTTCCAGCCGGACAATTTGTTGCTGAGGTTGAACCGGCTGTATCAACAAAGGTACCTACTGGTGCCAAATCACAAGCCGTAGAGCCTGTAGTAGCACTGAATGTTCCAACTGGGCACTGTTCAGCTGCTGTTGCTCCTTCTGTTGCAAAAGAACCAGCAGGTGCAGTATTACAGGATATTGCACCGCTTGACGCAGAGAATGAACCCGCTGAACACAACTTGGCTGAAGTAGCCCCAACTGTATCTACAAAACTGCCAGGTGCTGCATTGGTACAACTGGTGGAGCCAGCATTCGCACTAAAGGTTCCTAGTGGACACTGAACTGCTGCAATGGCCGATGCATTGGCGACAAAACTGCCAGCTGGCGCAACCGTACAGGTTGTTGAACCAGGTTGTGCACTGAATGTACCCACTGTACATGGCAGCTGTGATTGTGCTGCGCTACTAGCCACATAATAACCAGCCAATGCGCTTTTACATGATGTAGCGCCGGTAACATCACTATAGGTACCGGCCACACATGCGGTTTCAGTCAAAGCATTGGTTTCTGCAACATAATGACCAAGTGAAGCAGAAACACAGGCATGACCACCATATTGTCCTGCAGGACAATCCACTGAGCGTCTGCTGTCAATAGGATGAAGATCAAGATTATCGTTGACTCCATCCGCATCAGTATCAGCTTTTAACGGATTGGTCTTGTTAGTGATTTCATCCGCATCTAATACACCATCCCCATCGTCATCGGTATCGGCATTATTACCTGTGCTGTCTCCATCGGTATCTACTGACTCAGTAGCATCGAATGGGAAGGCATCGGCACTATCTAATACACCATCGCCATCATCATCGGTATCGGCATTGTTACCGGTACCATCACCATCGGT
>RRYU01016892.1_pt1 | contig 11385 bp, 7 predicted proteins | sample 2162651 | NCBI WGS metagenome assembly RRYU01 (sample SAMN10267283, study PRJNA491782) | microbial mat metagenome | isolation source: biomat in the production well | place: Japan: Minami-Kanto gas field, natural gas well KTG3 | collected 2017-06 | reverse complement strand
AATCAGTTGCTCGGCTTTGCCAAAGTCGTACCAGGTATCTGAATGATCAAAAAATCCAATTACTTTTTGTGTCTTTGCCAGTTCAAGGTACATATTAATCACTGGGCGGGGGTAAACTTTAAAACTTCTTAAACATTCAGGATCAACTAAATGAATTCCATTGAAGGCAAGTAGTTTTGCGTTAGGTGTGATGGTTTCTTTCACTTGTAAACGTTCTCGTGTTGAAGTATTGATCCAGCCTTCCAAAGTAAAATCGTTACCAAATACAAGCTTACGGCTGCTCATTCTGTCTCTTACAGCAAGTGTGGCACATGCTTTACTTGTTAGGTGTGTTCGGATAAACAAATTCAGATCAATCGAACTGATGACATCCACATTATGCACCAATAAATGATTGTTTGAAGGAATTAAAGGCAAAGCCATTAAAAGTGCACCTCCTGTATCCATCAATTTATCTGACTCATCAGAAATGAGTATGGTCATCCCAAAGTTATTGTTTGCATTTAGGTAATTGATGATCTGCTCTGCAAAATGATGTACATTGATGATCACGCTGTTGAATCCTGCTATTCTAATCTTGTTCAGTATGATTTCCAATAAGGTATTACTGCCGACTTTCACCAACGCTTTTGGACATGATTCTGTGAATTTACCCAAGCGGGTACCCAAACCGGCGGCTAGAACCATGGGCGTAATATGTCTGATGTATTCATTCATGCTTTTTGGGATCGCAGAGCTTTTTCAATTTTTGTGACCTTAATCCACATTTTTCACAATAATACTTTGTGTTTATCTTTTCTGAAGCAGAATTGGGATGTTTACAAAGCTTTTTGGCCATAATTAAGCTATCTTGTCAAGTTGTGTATGTTCAATTATCACCCTAACCTGTGGATAATTTTGCTTAATAATCCCATAAAGTTTCTCAGCACAGTAAACAGAGCGATGTTGACCTCCGGTGCATCCAAAACTTAACATTAAACTGGTGAAGCTACGTTTGATATATTGATCTATACTACTACTTATCAAATTGGTCACACTATGCATGAATTCAGAAACTTGTTTTTCATTGCTCAGGAATTCAATCACATCAGAATCTTTGCCGGTTAGTGGTTTATACTTTTCAAATCTTCCCGGGTTCGGAAGTGCCCTGCAATCAAACACAAACCCGCCACCATGTCCGCTATGATCAATAGGAGGGGCGCCATATAAGTAGGAGAAGCTATTTATTTTAATAGTTAATATTTTTTCTGAAGTTGATTCTGAATTTTTATAAAGACCCCTTTGATCTACCAACATACTCAGAACTGTGTTTAAAGTTGACATCGCTTTTGGCAATGGATGTTCTTTGAGCAAGCTTGCCAGATCGTTAAGTGCAAAATAGATGCTTTCCAGAAAGTGTTTTTTTCTCTGAATCAGCCCACGAAGTCCATAGGCACCCAGCACTTGTAGCAATCTAAGGTAAATAAACCAAGGATAAAAATAATTAAAATCAATATCTTCCGGATCAATATATTGCTCTAATTCATCAAGATAATACTGCTTTAACAGCATTCGCTGATTTGCTGGTATGCGAGCTTTGGCTTGGTGTAATAATGAAACCAGGTCGTATTGCAAGGGTCCCATTCTTCCTCCCTGGAAATCAATAAAATAAAGCTCATTATTTTGCACAATGATGTTTCGTGCCTGATAATCACGATACATAAAAAAAGTTTTCGGGGCTGTGTCAATCAGGTCAGCGAAATGTTCAAAATCCCTATCAAGAAGGGTCTCATTAGTAGATGGTTCATGTAGTTTGACAAAATAATATTTGAAATAATTTAAATCATTGATAATGGATTTCTTGTCAAAAGCCATTCCCTGCCATGTCTTTCTGTAATCAAGTCCTTTATGGGCAGTGAACTGAAATTTCAACAGCTGATGGATCGCTGATTTATAATAATTGATCAGTGGTTCAGTCAGGCCATTTGCACCCAGCGACTCCTGAACCAAATTAAACAAGCTGACATCGCCATGATCCGTTTGCAAGTAATAAGAGCGTGACTCATCCACAGAAAGTAGACGAGGAACATTGAAGCCATATTTTAAAAAATGAGCTGCAAGATAAAAAAATGATTCATTTTCAGCTATGTTTGGATTGTATGTGCCTATGAGGTTAAGGGTTTTGGATTTAATCCGATAATATTGCCTGGTGGAGCCGGAAGGGGCCATCGGGTTGATGGAAAGCGGATACTCCCCTTTTAGCTTTAAAAAGAGTTGGCAAAGCATATCAGTGTGTTCGCTTAATGAAGGCATAAATTGGAATTAGTAGGTGTACAAATTTACGTTTTTTCGACTGCTTATTTTATTCTTGGCAACTCAAGCCCAAAAATTGGTTAAATTTGCCAATCATGTTACCAATTAAAATTAAAACATATGGAGCCAAAGAAATCTGAAGTTGAAATTCTAAAAACTGCTATTTTACTTGAGCACAAGGGCAAGGCTTTTTATAATCAGGTTGCTAATCAGACTGAGAGCAAGGCTGTTGAGCGAATATTTAAAATGATGGCCGAGGAAGAGGATTCACATATCCATTTCTTATCACGGCAGTTCACTAATTTTTTGAAGAACGATACATTTCTTGAGAATGAAGCCCTCAAAAGTGCCGACGATACTGATGCAATCGAAATCCTGTCAGATCAGATCAAAAATGAAATATCAGCTGCCAGTTTTGAAGCCGCTGCCATTTCAGCAGCCATAGATTTTGAGAATAAATCCATTGAGGTTTATACAAAACGAGCTGAGGAAGCTACAGATCCGAACGAGAAGAAAATGTATCAAATGCTGGCTGACTGGGAAAAAACCCACCATCGCTTATTACATAAAATGAACGAAGATTTAAAGGAACAAATATGGAATGACAATAGCTTTTGGCCTTTCTAAACATTTCTACAATTAATTTATAATGCAACATAACAACGATTCAGGATTCAATTCACTGGCCGTACATTCGGGGGGATTGGAAGATGAGTTGGGTAGTGCCGTAACTCCTATTTACCAAACCTCAACCTTTAAATTTCGTGATGCCGATCATGGAGCAGCATGCTTTTCGGGCGAGGAGAAAGGGTACATTTATACACGAATTGCCAATCCAACCATAATGGAGCTTGAGAATGCAGTGGCCGCCCTCGAGGGTGGGTATGGCGGGATAGCGACCAGTTCGGGCATGGCGGCTGTTAATACAGTTTACCTTACCTATTTGTCAATGGGCAAACATATGGTGGCGCATAATTCACTTTATGGGCCCTCTCGGGCAATTATGGAATCTTTATACCCGCGTTTGGGTATCTCATCAAGTTTTGTTGACCTCACGATAATCGACAATTTACATAAGGCGATACGCCCTGAAACTGCCTTGATCTACCTCGAAACACCTGCAAATCCTACCATTGGCATTACCGATATCGAAACAATAAGTGCCATTGCGCATGAGCATAAGATTCCAGTTTGCGTTGACAATACCTTTTGCAGTCCTTACTTGCAACAGCCATTAAAGCTGGGTGCCGATGTGGTACTGCATTCGATGACCAAATTCATAAACGGCCACGCTGATATTGTTGCTGGAATGATTGTGGCAAATACAAAAGAGCATTACGACCGGCTCAGGCCGGTTATGGTAAACATAGGATGCAATATGGACCCACACCAGGCTTGGCTAACACGCAGAGGCCTAAAAACACTAGGAATCAGGATTGATCGTGCACAAGAGAATGCAATGAAAGTAGCCGAGTATCTTGAGCAGCATCCTAAAGTTCAATGGGTTTTGTATCCCGGTTTGAAATCTCATCCACAATATGAACTGGCACAACGACAAATGAAGGGGCCGGGAGCAATGATCAGTTTTGAACTTAAAGATGGCCTTAACGCTGGAAAGATCATGATGGATCATGTTAAACTTTGTTTATTGGCGGTTTCGCTAGGCGGTATTGAATCACTTATACAGCATCCGGCCAGTATGACGCACTCCAAATTATCAGCTGAACATAGGCATGCTGCGGGCATTACTGACGGTCTGGTTCGTTTGTCAGTTGGAATCGAAGATATAGGTGATATTATTCATGACTTGGATCAGGCACTAGACAAGGCCTGAGTGTTGTATCCCTTTGAATAGGCAAGGGCAGGTTTGATAATTTTAATTATTACCGGACAATCTGTACAGCAGTTGCATTTTTGTAAACTATGTATAATTAATTGCTTAACTATTATTAACAAAAAGCTGTTCCTGTATATATTCAATAGGATAGTATTACATTAATTTTGTATGTGAAAACATGAATAAGTAGCGTATAACATTTCATTAAAGTTTTTCGTTCTTATTCATATAAATTATATTGTAATGAATATTAGAACTTTAATAGCCGTTTTGCTTGTATATTTCCTTGTGGTTGTACCTCACGGCTTTTCACAATCCAGATCACAGCAAAAATCAGATCCGGCTGAGACCACCCAGAAAATGGCCGCTCTGCTGTTTTATATAGAGAACTATTATGTTGACAGTACTGACGTCCCCAAGCTGGTTGAAGATGCCATAGTAAGTATGCTGAAGAGCCTTGATCCCCACTCAGCTTACATTTCCAAGGATGAAATCGATGAGGCAAACGAACCTCTTGAGGGTAATTTTGAAGGAATAGGAGTGACCTTTCAATTATACAGGGACACGATTCTGGTGATCGCACCGGTACCCGGCGGTCCATCTGATAAATTGGGTATACTTGCCGGTGATAAGATCATACGTATCGATGGAGAAGACGCATTCGGGAAAGACATAAACAATCGCTTTGTGATGGATAGGCTTAGGGGAAAGAAAGGAACCACCGTAGATGTGAGCATCTATAGAAAGGGAAGTCAAGATTTGATGGATTACACCATTGTGCGCGACAAAATACCGCTGAATAGCATTGATGCAGCTTTCCTGATCGAGGATGACATCGGTTACATCAAACTCAACCGTTTTTCCAAAACAACCATTGAGGAGTTTAAAGAGAGTATTACAGAACTGAATACCAATGGGATGAGTAGTCTTATACTTGATTTACGTGGCAATTCAGGTGGCTTTCTTGGAACGGCTGTGGAATTAGCTGATGAATTCATTAAACCTGGTAAACTGATCGTATACACTGAAGGTTTAAATAACCCCAGGCAGGATTTCAAATCAACCCGAAAGGGTAGTTTTGAGGAAGGCAAATTAATAATTATGATAAACGAAGGTTCAGCCTCTGCAAGTGAAATTGTAGCCGGAGCCGTGCAAGACTGGGACCGTGGCATTGTCCTTGGACGCCGATCGTTTGGGAAAGGACTTGTTCAGCGCCCATTCCAGTTGCCTGATGGTTCTGTTGTGAGGTTAACATCTGCAACTTATCATACCCCTACCGGTCGCAGTATACAAAGGCCCTACGAAGATGGAACTGAATCCTATTACCGTGATCTAAGGGACCGTTTCCGAAATGGAGAATTGGTACATGCTGATAGCATTAAATTTCCTGATTCATTAAAATATTTCACACCAGGCAATCGAGTTGTTTATGGTGGGGGAGGAATTATGCCTGATATGTTCGTTCCCTGGGATTCGACCCAACTCACAAATTATTATTCCAACCTCGTGCGCAAAGGCGTCTTTAATAGCTTTACACTTGATTATGTTAATGATAACAGAAACCGCTTGCGTCGAAATTACCGGGATTTTGAGAAATTTAAGACTGATTTCGTAATCGATGACAAAATGATAGATGATTTTCTTGCCCGTGCTGAAAAAGAAGAGGTTGAGTTTGTCGAAGAAGAATTCGACAAATCCAAAGAATATGTTCGTTTTCAAATCAAAGCATTGATTGCACGAAATATCTGGCAAATGAGTAATTATTTTGAAATTGTTGCTGAAGTTGATGATGCCTTGCAACAAGCGGTACAGTTAATTAGAAATAACAATTCCTACTCCCAGCTTCTGGATGCACGTTAGTTGAATGAACTGAGAGTTTGGAATGAAAAAGAAATAAACTACCCATAGGGCGTAATTGTCGTTATTTTCCTCGTGAATTCCGAATTCAATAATTTAGAATGAGTTTGAATTATTGGTTTCAGCGCATTTAGCCATACAGATCAACAGAATTGCTGTATTTTTACAATTGAAATCTTAACCTAACCTGTAAGAGATATGGTGAATCTTGCAACAACCTATATGGGCATTAAACTGAAGAATCCAATAATTATTGGTAGTTCAGGTCTCACAAATTCAGTAGAAAATATCAAAGAAGCTGCTCGTAACGGTGCGGCTGCTGTTGTATTAAAATCTTTGTTCGAAGAGCAGATTAAGCATTCAGCCAGTCACACCCTCATGCAAAATGAGCCGGTCAATTATTACCCCGAGGCCGAGGATTATATCAGGAATTACACCAGGGATAATGATGTTGGTAATTATCTTAAGCTTATCAAAGAGAGCAAGCAATCAGTTGATATCCCAGTTATTGCAAGTATCAATTGTATCTCGGCAACTGAATGGATAAACTTCGCACAGAAGATAGAAGAAGCTGGTGCTGATGCTTTGGAACTCAATATTTTCGTTCTACCATCAAACACTCATATGTCGGGTGAGCAAAATGAACAGGTCTATTTTGATATTGTTGAACGTATCTCCAAAAAGCTGAAGATTCCTGTTTCGGTCAAGATAAGTTATTATTTTTCCAGTTTGGCAAAAATGACACTTAAGCTTTCATGGACAGGCATTTCGGGAATGGTCTTATTTAATCGTTTCTTTTCGCCTGATATTGATATTGATAAATTTGAGATCAAGGCCACCAATGTTTTCAGTACACCTGCCGAGCTAGCCATATCACTGCGCTGGGTAGCCATGATGTCCACCAAACTTCATTGTGATATTGCGGCTTCAACAGGCATACATGATGGCACTGCTGTAATCAAGCAATTGCTTGCAGGTGCCAAGGCGGTGCAAATTGCCTCTATACTGTATAAAAAAGGTTTTGCTGAGATTGGAGTCATGCTGCAAGATATTGAGGCATGGATGCAGAAACATAACTTCAAGAACACAAGTGAGTTTATCGGAAAAATGAGTGTTAAGGAAGCTGATAACCCAGCAGCCTACGAACGTGTACAGTTCATGAAACACTTCAGCGGGATAGAATAGTCGGACTGATTCAATTTGCAGCCATTCATTTTTCTCAGAAGATCACATAATTGTATAGGATTTCACCAACGCCAGTAATCAAGTTTATTTCGTGATCATTGTGGAGGCTTCCCACAGCAAATGGTGTTTCGCCCACCAGGCCACTGCTTGTTATCATGTAACCATCCTTGTCGATTAAGAATATCTCTTTGCTTGCTTCCGAAACAATCCCTAACAATCGCTTGGAGCGTGTTACATTGAAGAACACTGGTTTGGTAATTATGCTATTGGCGAAAACTTTTTCGAAGAGTACATTACGAAAGCGGTCGTAAATAGTAAGTTTGTTGTCGTCCAGGTAAATGAAATCAATTGAATTGTTTTGATTATAGTCTTCATACAAAAAGAAATGCTGCGGACTAAAGGAACCAAAATCGGTGGTGGATAATGTGCCGTTAGTTGCCACATAAAGCAATTGACCCTCGCTGTTTGTGGTCAGTAGAATACCCCGGCTGTTTGTACGGTTTACGTAGAAGTTTGAGTGCAGTGCCTTGTCAATTTTTCCACTTGGATTAATTCTTGTGCGGCCACGCCGGTCAACAATCCGTATATTTCCTTCAATGTCAGTAATGATGATGTAATCGCGTCCATCAGCTACCAGGCGTTCAATAGGTTTGGTTACAATCCCTTGTGTGCGGGGCTTTTGCCATCCATCAACCTCACGACCACGAATATCATAATTATATGTTGTTTTATCAGCGCCGTTTACCAATATGCGGTAATCACGATTGTTGCTGTAATCGAAAACTGAAATGCCATTTGTTGCTTGCGATCTGAGCCGAACAGGATAATTGGCAACATTTTCTCCATTTCGATCAATCAAATACAGATAATTGGGCGTATTAAACAGATATTGTATACGGCCATTTTTATAGAAATCAACAGCAAACACCTCGCTGACAGGCTCTTCATTTAGTTTTCTTTTCCAATAAATGTCACCATCAGGAGCTATCAGGTACATATTATTTTCAGCATCAAACACAATCACATTATACTTTGCCGTAACATGATCCTCAATAATCGAAGGTTTGCCTGCAATTGCTGCATCCAGTTTTGTACGCCATTCGATCAACCGCTCTTCCTTGTATCCCGGGTTATATTTTAAATAGATATTGGTGTAAATGAGCCCTGAGATATGGCTGAATTGAACAGCAAGGCCCTCAAAATTTCTAATTACTTCTGGTTTCTGGTTTATTTGGTTCAGAAACTGCTCATCGAGGTACTGATTCAATATTTCTGAGCTTTCGCGCAGATTCAAGTAAAAGAAAATATTTGATTGATAAGACAGGTTGTTGGCAAAGGAATTGAAATTTTCGTTAAGATCTAAGGTTCGGCCTGAGCGATATAGCCGTATAATATCCTCCAATGTCTGCACATTATTGGAAACCAATAAGTAATTATCAAAAAGGGAATACCAAAATCCGTCAACCTCTTTGAAAACTGGTCCAAACACCTGGGGTATTATCCCTTTTAGATTTATGTGCAAGATGGTGATATTTTCCACCTGCACAGCGCGTTGATTGTTTACTGACAAGGTGGCCAATTGACGAAGCGACTGCTCCACTTGCTGCTGGTTTTTCACTTTGGCAGCAAAAAATGCTCCATCGGTTGGTTTGCCACCTGCTACTGCAAATGCGACTTCTTCATCTATGTGTTTGACCAGTTTATTTCTGAAATTAAAGCTGTACTTACTGTTCAGTTCTTCAAGTTCGGTCTGGTTGATCATACTGTCGTAATAACGAGCATAATCATCCATTCCGAAATGAATGAGTACATTGGTATTAAAAGGCAGGATATTGAGCAAGCGTGGCTGAACAGGTTGATGACCAATAATTGCAGCCAAATAATCATGATCCCGATTATCGATATCGGTATATCCGTTTAGCAGGATTTCATTAGGTTTGAGTATAAGATCCAGGGAGGACCAGCCGGAAAAATTTTCAAATGCATCCAGTGCAAATTCCTTATATGCTTGTGCTGAACCTGATCGTATCAGTTTTGCTATCCTGCTGCCATGAGCAAAAATATATCCATCCACTGACCTGCCCGAGGTTTCCCTTAAGCGTTTAAATGATGCATCATGCAGCAAATTCACTTCGCTTTCGGTTTGTTCAATGCTAAGCTCGAGTAATAAACGGTTATAGCTTCCAATTAATAAGCCATTGACCATACTGAACCACAATTCAGTTTGATCAATATGATCAGTTATTTTTCCAACCAGGTATTGTTTATGGTTGTGTTTTTCAAGAGTAAATCTTTGTCCGGGTGAATTGCTTATCAAATTTTCAACTTCACCAAAACGAAGTTCTCCTGGTGCTTCAATGACCAAGATTATCCCGATATCATCGCTGATCTCGTGCAAAACCATAGCCATTTGTTTGTCCCTTAATGCATTTCGGAGTGATGGGTTGTCCTCTATTAACGTGTCCATCAGCTTTAGCTTATCATCCACCCCCCCAATAGTGGGATAAACGGTTAAATCATTCCAAAACCCATTATCTGAATTAATTTTGTTCCATAAGCCTTTCGTATTATTTGACTCAATAATGGCTATCGAGCTTTTCGGAATGGCATCATATAAATTTTTGTAGTCAGGCTTGATTTGTGAGAACAGGAAAATGCCAATCGCAATCACAGCAAGCAGTATAAGTAAAAAATATGTTATTCTGAATGGTTTTTTCATGCCTGATAAACAGCGATGTGGTGAATTTATTTCAAAGATAGAGTAAAATAGAAGCTTCGCTGATGATGGCTGTAGTTAGAAGCTAACAGCAAGATGTTGATATTTATCGAGGACAACAGCCCATTGATCATTGATTTGATTTGGGTGTAAAAAGTTCAAGCTGTTTGCCCAGGTTAAAGCTTTTTCGGTGAAGATCACAAATACCGTACTTTCTGATCGCTTCCTTGTGCTTAGCTGTGGGATATCCTTTATTATTATCCCAACCATAATATGGAAATTGAAAGTGCAATTCCTGCATCATTTCATCCCTGGTGGTCTTAGCCAGCACAGAGGCTGCAGCTATATGGCTGAATTTACCATCACCACCTACAACACAACGATGGGGTATATTTAAGTAAGGTTTAAATCGATTACCATCAATGAGCAAAAGCTGTGCCCTATTATTAAGTGAATCAATGGCACGATGCATAGCCAGGAATGCAGCCTGTAATATATTCATTGCATCAATTTCTTCCACGGTTGCAATTCCAACAGCCCAATCGACAGCTTGTTCTTTGATAATAATAGCAAGCATTTCACGCTTTGAAGCTGTCATTTTTTTTGAATCATTAAGCCAGGGATGGTAGAAAGTCACGGGCAAAATAACAGCCGCCGCCACTACGGGGCCTGCCAGGCAACCCCTGCCGGCTTCATCACAACCGGCTTCAATATATTGATTTTGGGAATAGATCGCTAATTTTCTCATTATAAAAGAGATAAATATTGATTCATGATTGATAATACGATCCAGATAACCAAAAGCAATTGTGGTGCGAATAGTTTGCGTGTGTAGGAAAAATAATAGGAAATAAATATACCGGCCGGAATAAGAACCATGCCGTTAAGCGCTACCACATGAATATTGTAAAACAGACTTAAAAACGTTATGATAAACAACCATGAACTCAGTTTAATTTTTGTCCGGATGCTTACATTTTTTTCAATTTGCTTACCATATAGTCCCACGACCGATATCAAAATCAGGATTAATAAAGCGATCCAGGCTGCCCATTCCACAATCTGAATTCCAGCTGTATTAATACTGATCTTACTAAAAAAAGTATGATAAACTTCAATGCGGTCAGCCAATTGATCACTCAGGTAAAACCAGGTGATCAGAAAAAAATAAGGCGTCAAAAAACCAATGATCGTAATCACCCATCCTCTCAGGAAAACCTGACGGAAACTAACCAAACAGAGCCATATCCATATGATGATAAGTATTGACGGAAAATAGAAAAGTGAGGCAAGCGCAGCAAAAAATCCTGTGTTATAAAGGTAAATGTTTGGGTCGTTCGAGTCGTAAAGGAGTAAAATGGTGTGTATTGCTGCCAGAATAAAAAATGCGGCAATTAAATAATCGTAAAGCCCCGTCTGATATTGAACCTGACTCATAAGTAAAATATACACGAAAGCACCAATGGAGCTAACCCTTGTTATCAAACCGTTGGCAGCT
>RRYU01016639.1_pt1 | contig 11385 bp, 7 predicted proteins | sample 2162651 | NCBI WGS metagenome assembly RRYU01 (sample SAMN10267283, study PRJNA491782) | microbial mat metagenome | isolation source: biomat in the production well | place: Japan: Minami-Kanto gas field, natural gas well KTG3 | collected 2017-06 | reverse complement strand
TAGGGTTGACATATCGACTTCAATAACACGGTAGCTTTCTAAACTTCCATCTTCCAACGGATTGGTTTCATAAAAGGCTTTCTCTAAATTCTTTTTAGTAAAAGCATCTTTGTCAACAATAATGGTGTGACCTGGTTTTAACGCATACAAATTGGTTTTTAATGCCGCAGGGTTCATCGCTACCAACAAATCAACACTATCACCAGGTGTACTAACCTCAACGCTACCAATGTGAACTTGAAAACCAGAAACTCCATACAAGCTTCCTTGTGGAGCTCTAATTTCTGAGGGATAATTGGGGAATGTAGCAATATCGTTACCGAACATTGCAGAGGTATCGGAAAACTGAGTTCCAGTTAATTGCATTCCATCTCCTGAATCACCAACAAACCGAATAACAACTGCTTGTAATTCTTCAGGTTTTGAAGGTTTGCTCTCCTTAGTTAAACTTTCTGTACTCATAAATTTAAGTTTAAATTATTTATAATTTTATTACAAATTTTATTCGATTTTGAATGCCAAATGTAGCCTGACACTAGAAATTGAAGCATGATTATTATCATAAGCTTTTATGATTAAAATCAGCTATCAAAATTAAGATGAATTCTACATTTGTCCTTAATTAAGGTAATATTTAAAATTAATTAATATACAAACTTACTTATAAATTAAATAATCATGGCTATTATAATCACTGACGAATGCATTAATTGTGATGCTTGTATTTCAGAATGTCCAAACAATGCAATTTATGAACCAGACCAAAAGTGGTCTTATTCAGAAAAAACCGCATTAAGTGGAATGGTAACAACACTTGATGGTAAACAAATTGATGCTGATAATGAAAATGAACCTCTTTCAGATGAGTTTTACTTTATTGTATCTGACAAATGTACTGAATGTAAAGGATTTCATGACGAGCCACAATGTGCATCTGTTTGCCCTGTAGATTGTTGTGTTCCAGACACCAATCATGTAGAAAATGAAGGTGACTTGTTAAAGAAAAAAGCTTGGTTACATGCTGAATAAAAAATAAGTTAACCAATTTTAGCGACTTTCAAAAAAGTTTAAACTTTTTAAAAAGTTGAAATAATTTTAACAGCATCATTAATTTAAAACTACATTAATGATGCTGTTTTGTTTTAAAACACTTACAAAATGAAATAGCCACTAGAAAAGAGTTTGTTACAAACACCCATAAAGAAAGGCTATTCCATAATGGCAATACAAAAAAATAAATATCTACACATGAATCAAAAAAGCGAAAAATTAATTTGTGATGCCAACGAAGCCGTTGCTATTGTTGCACATAAAACCAATGAAGTTTGTGCAATTTACCCAATTACACCAGCTTCTCCGATGGGGGAGCATGTAGATGTTTATAGTGCTCAAGGTAAGAAAAATATCTGGAACAATGTTCCTAGAATTGTTGAAATGCAAAGTGAAGGTGGTGCTGTCGGAACTGTTCATGGTTCGTTACAAGCAGGAGCATTAACAACAACTTTTACCTCTTCGCAAGGTTTATTGTTAATGATTCCTAACATGTACAAAATGGCTGGAGAATTATTACCAACCGTTATTCATGTTGCAGCCAGAACCATTGCTACCCACGCTTTATCCATTTTTGGTGACCACTCCGATGTAATGGCAACCCGACAAACAGGATTTTCGATGTTGTTTGGAGGTTCGGTGCAAGAAGCACACGATTTTGCTTTAATATCTCAAGTATCAGCATTAAAATCTAGAGTACCTTTTTTAAATATTTTTGATGGCTTTAGAACTTCTCATGAAATTTCAAAATTTGATGCTATACCAGATGATGTCATCAAAGCAATGATGCCAGAAGATAACATTATGGCTCATAAAAAAAGAGGATTAAATCCGGATAGCCCGGTGATTAGAGGTACTGCACAAAATCCTGATGTGTTTTTTCAAGCTAGAGAAGCTGCAAATTTATATTATGATAAAGTTCCTGGAATTGTTCAAGAAGTAATGGACGAGTTCTACGAACATACTGGAAGAAAATATAGTTTGTTTTATTATTTAGGACACCCTGAAGCTGAAAGAGTAATTATTGTGATGGGTTCTGCCGAAGGTCCGGTAAGAGAAACTCTTGATGCCATGTTAGAAAAAGGAGAAAAAGTAGGAGCTATTTTTGTTCGTTTATTCCGACCATTTTCTATTGCTGGTTTTGTTGAGCAACTTCCTAAATCTGTTAAAAAAATAGCTGTTTTAGACAGAACAAAAGAACCCGGTAGTGTTGGAGACCCTCTTTATTTAGATGTGGTTACGGCTTTGGTAGAAAGCAAAAGAGAAATGCCAACTGTTGTAGCTGGTCGTTACGGATTATCATCAAAAGAATTTACTCCGGTAATGGTTAAAACAATTTATGATGAGTTGTTAAAAGACAGTCCTAAAAACCACTTTACTATTGGTATAAATGACGATGTAAGTTTTACAAGTTTAGATTATGACCAATCATTTGAAATTAAAAAATCGACCATCAACTGTATGTTTTATGGTTTAGGTTCTGACGGAACAGTTGGTGCAAACAAAAACTCGATTAAAATTATTGGTGAAACCACAGATAATTATGTACAGGGATATTTTGTGTACGACTCTAAAAAAGCCGGAGCTCAAACCATTTCGCATTTACGTTTTGGACCAGACCCTATTTACTCCTCCTATTTAATTGATAAAGCAGATTTTGTTGCTTGTCATCAATTTAAGTTTATAGAAAAATTTAATATAGCTGCCGATTTAAAACAAGGAGGAACCTTCTTGTTAAATTCTCCTTATTCTAAGGATGAAATTTGGGACGAATTATCCATAGAAATACAACAGGAAATCATTCAAAAAGAAATAAATTTTTATGTCATTGATGCCAGTAAAGTGGCTCAAGATGCTCATCTTGGCAAAAGGGCAAATACCGTTTTACAGACTTGCTTCTTTGCTATTTCAGGAATCTTACCTAAAGATGAAGCCATTCAAAAAATTAAAAATGCGATTGTAAAATCATATTCTCACAAAGGGGAAAAAGTGGTGAACATGAACTTTAATGCGGTGGATAAATCCCTTGAAAACTTACAAAAAGTTGATTATCCAAAAGTTGCGACCAGTAAAAAACACTTGTTGACCGCCATGAGAAATGCTCCGGCAGGTTTTGTAACCGATGTGTTAGAAAAAATATTAGGTGGTTTTGGCGATGAATTACCAGTTAGTGCATTTACTGTTGATGGAACTTTCCCAACAGGAACAACACAATACGAAAAAAGCGGAATTGCTGATATCGTTCCTGTTTGGGATGATGAAAAATTATGTACACAATGTAACAAATGCATCGCTATTTGTCCTCACGCTGCCATTCGGGCAAAAGTGGTTTCAAACGACTTATTAACTGGTTTACCTTCTTCGTTAAAATCAGTTCTGGCAAAAGGAAGACCTTTCGCTAGCGATAAAGAATCGTATATTCTTCAAGTTTCTCCCGAAGATTGTACGGGTTGCGACTTGTGCGTAGCCGTCTGCCCTGCCGAAAGCAAAGAAATAGAAAACTTCAAAGCCATCAACATGAGAAAAAAACAAGATGTTGAAGTGGTTGAAGGTGCAAATTGGGATGCTTTTGTGGAGTTGCCTTATTACGACAGAAAAGAATTGCAAGTTTCTACCGTTAAAGGCTCTCAATTTTTAGAACCATTGTTTGAATTCTCTGGTGCGTGCTCCGGTTGTGGAGAAACACCTTACATTAAAATGCTTACTCAATTGTATGGCGATAGTATTTTAATAGCCAATGCAACTGGATGTTCATCTATTTATGGGGGTAATTTACCAACCACACCTTACAAAACAAATAAATCAGGTAGAGGTCCCGCTTGGGCAAACTCATTGTTTGAAGACAATGCAGAGTTTGGTTTGGGAATGAAATTAGCTCTGACCAAAAAACAAGAAATTGCTTTTAATTTATTAGAAACATTAAAACCAATGCTTGATGCTATTTTGGTTGAAAGTATTGTAAACAACCCAGAAGAAACAGAAACTCAAAAAGAAGAAAAAATTGCTCAAATCGATGTGTTGAATACTGCTCTTGCAAAAATTAAAAACAATAAAGATGCTGCAAAATTAGCTCAACTTTCTGATTACCTCAGAAAAAAAGCGGTTTGGATTATTGGTGGTGATGGATGGGCTTACGACATCGGTTTTGGAGGTGTTGACCACATTATGGCTTCAGGTGAAAATATTAATATTTTAGTTTTAGATACTGAGGTTTATTCAAATACTGGTGGACAAACATCAAAAGCTACTCCATTAGGAGCAATTGCTAAATTCTCAACATCTGGTAAACGAACCAGCAAGAAAAATTTAGCACTTCAAGCGGTTTCTTACGAAAATGTTTATGTTGCACAAATAGCCATGGGAGCTAAAGATTTACAAGCCTTAAAAGCTTTTGAAGAAGCTGCTGCTTATGATGGTCCTTCAATAATTATTGCATATTCGCACTGTGTTGAACATGGTTATGATTTAAAAGATGGAGCTTCACAACAAGAAAAAGCAGTAGCAACTGGTTATTGGCCCTTGTTTAGATTCGATCCATCTAAACCAAAAGGAAGCAGATTTAAATTAGATTCTAAAGCTGCGACAGCACCTTTATCTGATTTTATGTATAACGAAACACGTTTTACTAGATTGGTTAAAGATAACCCGGAACTGGCTAAAGAACTGTTAGCAGAAGCGCAGGAAAATGTACAAACCAAATGGGAAAAATTGGAACATCTGACAGATATGTGAAAGCCCACCCAACCCTCCCGAAGGGAGGGCTTTCGTAGAGGGGCGAAAAGCCTCCCCAACCCCTCCTTCGGAGGGGCTACGAAGAGGAACGAAAAATAAAATGGGAACGAAATAGTATAAAAGCAATAATGAAAAAAATAACTTTAATAACCAACACCAAACCAACTTACTTTTGCCAATAGGCACAGTGCGTTGGAGTCCCTCCCCCTTCGGGGGAGATGGAGGGGGCTTTGGGCTTAACTATTAACTAATAAATATGAAAACTAAAGCAACCAAATTATTTGATGATGCAGCTGCAAAGTTAAATCAAGCAAAGGAAGAAATTTTTAGACCACAAGAAGATTTAGTATCATTCGTTGTATGTAAAAATTCTCAATTTGCTATTGAAAATTATTTGAAAGGATACTTAATAAACAACAATGTTGATCCAAGTAAGTATAATACCTTAGATCTTCTTCTTTCAAAATGCAAAAAAATTAATAAAAAATTTGAATCCATTAATTTAACTCCGCTTCAGTGTACTTCTCATGATTTAGAAACTAAAGTTTGTTCTGATACTGAAAAAGTTTGCTCTTGTTTTAATGTTGCAGAAAACCTAAGTATTTTCTTAAAAAAAGAGAATTTAATAGAATAGATTTTGGTTTATGATTTGAACATTTTATTTATAATCATTTTTAATAAGAGATAATTCCTTACTTTTGCGGACTAATTTTTACACTTCAAAAGCATGGATAAACAGTCCTATTTAAGTAATGCAGATGGTTCTGTAATTGAAGAATACTATAATCAATATCTTATAAATCCTGAAAATGTTGGCGAAGGCTGGCGAAAATTTTTTGAAGGATTTGAGTTCGCTCGTAAAAACTACGATACAGACGTCCCAGAAGGATTTGATAAAGAATTTAAAGTTCTTGCATTAATTAATGGATACCGAACTCGTGGTCATTTATTTACCAAAACCAACCCTGTTCGTATCAGACGCCAATATTCCCCAACATTAGATATAGAAAATTTTGGATTAGCCCAAGCCGATTTAAATATCGTTTTTCAGGCAGGTAAAGAGGTTGGTGTTGGAGCGACAACACTAAGTAACATTATTGCTCATTTAGAACGAGTATATTGTAACTCAATAGGTATTGAATATATGTATATTCGGAAGCCTGAAGAACTTGCTTGGATAAAAGAAAACATCGAATTAAAATCGTTAACTGTATTTGATGTCCGACAAAAAAAATACCTGCTGCATCAATTAAATAAAGCAGTGGTTTTTGAACAATTTTTACATAAAAAATTTGTTGGTCAAAAACGCTTCTCTTTAGAAGGTAATGAAGCTTTAATACCTGCATTAGATGCCATTATAAAAGTTGGAGCTGATTTAGGAATCGAAGAATTTATTATGGGAATGGCACATAGAGGTAGATTGAATGTGCTAGCAAACATTTTTAATAAATCTTACGAAAGTATATTTAGCGAATTTGAGGGAAAAGAATATGAAGATCATCTTTTTGATGGGGATGTAAAATATCACCTGGGATATTCTTGTGATATAAAAACAAGTAAAGAACAAAATGTTCATATCACATTATCTCCCAATCCTTCACACTTAGAAACAGTAGCACCTATTGTTGAGGGAATTACTCGTTCTAAAATAGACACCTATTTAAAAGACGAAAACAAAATAGTTCCAATACTTATTCATGGCGATGCCGCAATTGCAGGGCAAGGAGTCGTATATGAAGTAGTTCAAATGGCTCAATTAGATGGGTATCGTGTAGGCGGAACAATCCATATTGTAGTAAACAACCAAATTGGTTTTACTACCAACTATACTGATGGACGTTCAAGTACGTATTGTACAGATGTTGCAAAAGTTACTTTATCTCCAGTTTTGCATGTTAATGGTGATGATGCCGAAGCAGTTATTCAAGCAGTAATTTTAGCATTAGAATATCGTCAAAAATTCAAAAAAGATGTTTTTATTGACATTCTCGGCTATCGAAAATATGGGCATAACGAAGGAGATGAACCTCGATTTACTCAACCCCTATTATACAAAGCAATAAGTAAACACCCAAATCCAAGGGATATTTATTTAAAACAATTGGTAGAAGAAAACATCGTTTCAAAAGAAGAATTAAATGAAATAGAAAATAGTTTTGACACACTACTTCAAGATCGATTAACTGATGCCAAACAAATTAAAAATTCATTTGTAACTCCTTTCTTAAAAAGAAGTTGGAAAGATATAGGTTATTGCAAACCCGGTGATATTGAAAAGAGAATTGATACTACTTTTAATAAAACAAAATTAATTGCCTTAGCAAAAAAAATAAACACACTTCCTTCTGATAAAAAATTTATTAATAAGATTTCTCGGTTATTTGACGCAAGAATTCAAATGATTAATGACGATAAATTAGATTGGTCTATTGGAGAAACATTGGCTTACGCTACCTTATTAGAAGAAAATAATTCCATACGTTTTTCTGGTCAAGATGTGGAAAGAGGCACTTTTTCTCACAGACACGCAGTAGTAAAAGTAGAAGATTCTGAAGAAGAATATACACCTCTTAATCATATTTCTGATAATCAAGGTTATTTTCACATCTACAATTCATTATTGTCAGAATATGGTGTTCTTGGTTTTGAATATGGTTATGCCATGGCAAATCCAAATGTGCTTACCATTTGGGAGGCTCAATTTGGCGATTTTAATAATGGGGCACAAATTATTATCGATCAGTTTCTAAGTGCGGCAGAAGACAAATGGAAAACACAAAACGGATTAGTAATGTTGTTGCCTCATGGTTATGAAGGGCAGGGAGCAGAACATTCTAGTGGAAGAATGGAGCGATTTCTTCAACTTTGTGCCGAAGAAAACATGATAGTTGCAAACTGTTCCACTCCAGCTAATTTTTTTCATATAATGAGAAGGCAATTGAAATGGAATTTCAGAAAACCACTTGTTGTATTTACACCTAAGAGTTTATTAAGACATCCAAAATGTGTTTCTACTATTGATGATTTAGCCAAAGGAAAATTCCAAGAAGTAATTGATGATACCACAGCAAAAGTTAAAGATGTAGATACCTTGGTATTCTGCACAGGTAAATTCTACTATGATTTATTGGCTAAAAAAGAAGAAATTGGAGTAGGAAACATAGCATTAATTAGACTTGAACAACTTTATCCATTACCAACTCAACAAATAGAAAAAATTATTAGTAATTATACAAAAACAAAAAAGATAATTTGGGCACAAGAAGAACCTGAAAATATGGGAGCATGGAGTCATTTAATGAGACATCTTTCTCACTTAAACTTAGAAGTAGTTTCATTAGCAGAAAGTGGAGCTCCAGCAACAGGGTCTTCAAAAGCTCATACTGTTAGACACACTACAATTATTAATAAAATTTTTGAAAACGCATTAGTTAGTTAGAAGAAAGAAGTAGGAATACATAAGTTTTAAAACATTAAACCTATAAAAATATGGCTTTAGAAATGAAAGTTCCCTCACCGGGAGAATCTATAACAGAAGTTGAAATAGCACAATGGTTAGTAGAGGATGGCGATTATGTTGAAAAAGATCAAGCAATTGCTGAGGTTGACTCAGATAAAGCAACATTAGAGCTTCCTGCTGAGCAATCTGGTATTATTACTTTGAAAGCAGCAGAAGGAGATTTAGTAAAAGTGGGTTCAGTAGTTTGTTTAATTGATACGGATGCTAAAAAACCTGTTGGAAGTCCGAAGGCGGAAGGCGGAAGTCCGAAAACGGCATTGAGCGAAGAATCTCTCCTCGAGGAGAGAGATAGAGAGGTGATAGGTTCAGAAAAAAAGAAGGCTGAAACTCAAAACCATAAGACGACCGTTGATGTTAAAGCAACACCTTTAGCTAAAGAAATGATTAGTGCTAACAACATCAATACAACTAAAATTGTTGGAAGTGGAAACAACGGAAAAATCACAAAAAACGATATCCAAGCCTATTTAACAAATGGAGTAGATGCTTCTGCTATTGCTGGTTGGGGAGGTTCTCGTGAGCAAGACAAGCAAAAAATGAGTATGCTCCGCAGAAAAGTAGCACAACGATTAGTTGCTGTGAAAAATGAAACCGCCATGTTAACTACTTTTAATGAAGTTGACATGAAGCCTATCATGGACTTACGTAATCAATACAAAGATAAATTTAAAGAAAAACACGATGTGAATTTAGGTTTTATGTCGTTTTTCACAAAAGCAGTAACCGAAGCATTGCGTCAGTTCCCAGCGGTAAATGGAATGATAGATGGCGAATACATGATAACTTATGATTATGCTGACATAGGAATTGCTGTTAGCTCTCCAAAAGGATTAATGGTGCCTGTGGTTAGAAATGCCGAAAGAATGAGTTTGGCAGAAATTGAAGCCGAAATAAAACGATTGGCAGTGAAAGCTCGTGATGGAAAAATTGATATTGCTGATATGGAAGGAGGAACTTTTACCATTACCAATGGTGGTGTTTTTGGCTCAATGTTGAGTACACCCATTATTAATCCTCCACAAAGTGCCATTTTGGGTATGCACAATATTGTTGACCGTCCGGTTGCCATAGATGGAAAAGTAGAAATTCGACCAATTATGTATGTTGCATTGAGTTACGACCATAGAATTATTGATGGTAAAGAATCTGTAGGCTTTTTAAAAGCAGTAAAAGAAATGCTCGAAAACCCTAGTAGCATCATTTTTGGGGGTAAAAACCCAGATGAAGTATTACTTAATTTATGATGATTGATTTCTTAACAAAAAGCTGGAAGGAAATTTCATCTTCCGACACAATAAAATACTTACTTTTTATTGTAATAACATTTACCGTTGCATCTGTTTTGCTAATTGTTTTAAGAAAAATAGCCACTAAAATCATAAAGAATAATGCCGATAAAATTAAAGTTGATCCCACAAACTTCTCCTTTCTTAAAAACTCCTTGAGTTTTATCATTTATTTTATAGCACTAATTGTTATTTTTCGCCATATTCCGGCATTGCGTTCTTTTGGTTCAGCACTTTTTGCTGGAGCAGGAATTTTAGCCGCTATTATTGGTTTTGCTTCTCAAAAAGCTTTTTCTAACATCATTACCGGAATTTTTATTCTGATTTTTAAACCCTACAGAGTGGGCGATGTAATAGAAATTAGCAACGGTAGAATAGGAACAGTGGAAGAAATCACCTTACGTCACACCATCATTAAAGATTTTAAAAACGAACGAATTATTGTTCCGAATACCGTAATTAGTGATGATATTATTATTAATAGTTCTATTACCGATTCTAAAATTCAATGTAGGATTGAAATAGGTATCAGCTATGATTCTGACATAGATTTGGCAATGCAAATTATGCGAAGTGAGTGCGAAAAACATCCTTTATTAATTGACAACAGAACGCTTGATGACCTTGCTAAAAATGAACCTTTGGTTAGAGTTGCTGTAATTGCATTAGCAGATTTTTCGGTAAACTTAAGAGCCAGTGCATGGACAGAAAGTTTTGTTGATGCTTTTCAAATGCGTACAGATTTACTCAAAAGCATTAAAGAACGCTTCGACCGTGAAGGCGTTGAAATTCCTTTCCCCTATAGGACTATCGTTTACAAGAAAGATTTGGAGAAGAAGGAAAAAGAAAATTAAGCTTTATACAAAGTAACATTATCTATCAACCTTACATTCCCTACAAAAACAGCAACAAAAGCAACACAATAAGTTGTATCTTCCCAATTTTCTATTGAAGTAAGTGTATTTCCATTAGCAATTTCAAGATATTCTAATTGCAATGCAGAGATGTTTTTAATTGAATTAACAAAATTATTTTTTACTTGCTCTACTGTAAGCGTTTTGGCTTGTTGTTTGGCAATTTGCAAGAACTTATAAATATGGGCAGCTTGTTCTTTTTGATCAGATGTCAGTCGCTCATTGCGAGAACTCATCGCTAAATTATTGGCTTCTCTAACAATAGGGCAACCAATAATTTGAACCGATAAGTTAAGTTGTTTTACTAAATTCCGAACTACAGCCAATTGCTGAAAATCTTTTTCACCAAAATAAGCTTTAGTTGGTTGTATAATATCAAAAAAGCGTTCGATAACCATTGCCACACCATTGAAATGTCCTGGGCGATGCTGAGCTTCCATAACTAATGATAAGTTGCCAAAATCATAATTTTTAGTGCTTTTTATAGGATAAATCTCATTTTCAGATGGTAAAAACAAAACAACTCTTTTCTTTTCATTATCGCAATCCAAGCTTTCTAAAAGCTGAATATCAGCCAAAATATTTCGAGGATAATTTAACAAATCTTCTTGCTTATTAAACTGAGCAGGATTTACAAAAACACTACAAACAGTTAGCTCATTTTGTTGTTGTGATTTTTCTATTAAAGAAAGATGTCCCTGATGTAATGCACCCATTGTAGGAACAAAACCAATGCTATTAGAAGCAACTGTAAATAAAAATTGTTGTAATTCTTTTACGGTTTTATAAACAAGCATATCCAACTAAAAGAGCACAAAATAAAGTAAAAATAATAAATTACCACAATAAATATTAGGAATGATTAGTCATTAACTTGTCTTTT
>RRYU01009849.1_pt1 | contig 11385 bp, 6 predicted proteins | sample 2162651 | NCBI WGS metagenome assembly RRYU01 (sample SAMN10267283, study PRJNA491782) | microbial mat metagenome | isolation source: biomat in the production well | place: Japan: Minami-Kanto gas field, natural gas well KTG3 | collected 2017-06 | reverse complement strand
ATTTTGCATAATTCAAAAAGAATTATTTTTTCTCTGCATAGAGGTGATTTGAAGCAAGCGGAGAATTCTATAGAGGAGATAAAAAAAGAACTAATTAAAATGCAAAAACATTTTAGTTACAATCGTTTATCCCAAGAAGGTTCTTATAAGGCAGCGGTAGAGGAATTCATAGAAGCAAAAATGTTTTACAAGTTTGTGGTTGGCAAAAAAATAGACAAGGTAGACAAAATAAAAATCAGCTACGAATCATACCTTGGTGGCATTTGTGACCTCACCGGTGAAATGGTTCGCTTGGCAGTTAACAAGGCCTCAAATAAAGAATTTGGAGAAGTTATAAAAATAAAGGATGCTATTAGCGATATCATTAGTCAGCTAGCTGACTTTGATATGACGGGATACTTGAGAACAAAATACGACCAAGCAAAAGGAAACTTAAGAAAAATAGAACAGATTAATTACGAAATTAGTATACGTAATATAGAAAAATAATTGTATTTTAAACCTTTAGACGTCCGACGTCTAAGGCCTTAGACGTCGGACGTCTAAAAACGTCAGTCAAAATAAAAACTTTTTATGGTGGTTTCAAAAAACTATTTTCATGCTATCGCGACTATAATGGGAACGATGATAGGGGTTGGGATGTTTTCTATTCCTTTTGTTATTCATAAGGCAGGAATAATATTGTTTTTTGCCTATATGATAGTACTTGGATTGATTCAGTATTATATGCATATGGTTTATGCAGAAATTTGTTTGGCTACCAAAAAAAGGCACAGAGTCCCTGGCTATGTTGTAGAATATTTTGGCAAAAGATATAAAAAACCGATTTTGATTATTGTTTTGATTTCTGTTAATCTCTCCATGCTTTCTTATTTGATTATTGGAGGTATATTTTTGAAAGAAATATTTTCTCCAGCTTTCGGAGGGGGCGCTTTTTTATATTCTGCTATCATGCTAGCAATAACTGCTCTTTTGACTTACAAGGGATTGAAATTTATAGCAAAGGTTGAGCTCCTTATGTCATTTTTGTTATTTTTTGTTATTATTTTAATTTTCATAAACGGATTTCCTCATATAGATTTTTCTAATTATACTCCCGTTAGTTGGGGGAGCTTTTTCTTGCCTTATGGTCCTGTCTTGATGGCACTTGGAGGCATGACTGCTATTCCTACGGTGACTTCAATGCTAAATCATAAAAAAGAAAACATTAGTTCCGTAATTTTTTGGGGGATATTTCTTTCAATTATTTTAACCACTCTTTTTGTCTTGACAGTAGTAGGCGTTAGCGGAGTCAATACTAGCCCTGATAGCTTGGCTGGTCTTCATGGTACACTTGGGAGTGGAATTGTATTGATTGCACTTATTTTCGGTTTAATATCTATTCTCACTTCTTTTATAATGTTTATTGAAGCAACAAAAGAAATTTATTGGCTAGATCTTGGTGTAAAAAAGAAAAATGCTTGGTCTCTAGCGCTTATTATTCCTTTCGCTTTGTTTCTTTTGGGCATAGACAACCTAACGTCAGTAGTCAGTTTATCCGGTGCTGTTATTGGCGGTATTATAAGTATTATTTATATTATTCTTATTTTGAAGGTAAAACAAAAAAAGCAAAGACAAACTGTTATTAATGTTTTTATAAACAACAAAATCGCCGCTTTTTTGACCTTTGTTTTTATGCTCGGTCTTGTTACAGTTTTGGATTATGTGGGTCTTAGAGAAATATTAATAATTTCTTCAGTTTTGTTTTTCTACCTATTCGCTCTGATAGAATCAGACAAACACAACACAACAATATATTATGAATTTTTTCAATTATCAAAAAAAATAGGATTATTTTTTGCTTTTGTTTTTTTGATTATTTTAACCCTTGGTGTCTTTCAAGTTTTGATTTAAAAATAAAATATATAAAACAATTTTCGTGTTATAATATATATATAAATAAACCAAAATGAACTACTTAAAAATATTCAAGTATATTATTTTAATGAACCTTGTGCTTGTTTTATTTTTTATAATTTTTGTATTAATTAGTAATTATATTATAAAAAAAGATCTAAGAGAAAATTATCAGGAAGATGATTCTTGGATTAGTCTTGAGGACATGATGGACAAAAAAGATATTTCTGAGGTAATTCAGAGATCAAACAATCCCAATCATTGCAATGAACTTGAAAGCAGAGAAATGATTGAAATGTGCAAAAAAATAATTTCCACAAAAAAGCCTCAAGTTGTTATGAGCCTTGAGGAATGTGATTATATCATTGAGGAGCCAGAGAGGAGAAGATGTCGTATAATGTTCGAATACAGGCAAGCCCTCCTAAAAAAGGACATTCCAGAATGCAATGATGCTATTAATGAGATTTCTTGCAAGGAAGGTTTTTTTGCTGTTACTCAATTTGTTAGTGAATATTATAAAGAATAGTTTATGCTAAATAAGACAAAAAAATACAAGTATATATTATTTTTATTTTCTTTGTCTTTGTTTTTTTTGATTGTTATTTTTTACAAAAATAACAATACTCTCTGGCAGACCCTTACTATAAATGCGAAACAACTGTTTATGATATCCTGGGAACAGTAGTAATGCCAACTGTTGATGCTGGTGATATATCGACTATCAGCGTAAACAGAGAAACAGAATTTCCTTCTGGATCGGGAATCTTTGTTTCTTATTTTATTGACTACGCTGTTACTTATGATGCCTCTTGCGTTGTCACAAATTTTTATAGATACAATGATAATACTACTGTTACATACGATGTAAGTATAAATATAAATCCTGGAGAAAATTATCCCTTTGATTCTAATTTGAGTTATCTCCAAAATAGATCAGTGCAAGGTGAATATTATGAAGCAATAAACACGGGGGATTACGATTTTTGCTCAGCTACTTTTCTGGATCTAGGTGATGGAGATGGTAATGAATTTTCTGTTACTCTTGATTATTTTCCCCCTGCTACAAAGACACTGAATCCATCTGATATAAGTGAAACATCAATAACAGCAAACGCAAATATAAGAAACCCCGCAGGGTATACAATTATTAGAAGAGGCTTTATTTATAATACTAGCCCAACCCCCGGTTTGGAAAATGAGGCGCCGATATTAGCTAATCTTGATGGGAGCACCTTGGTTAACGAGACAGTAGGAACTAATTTTGAAGGAGATTATAATATAAGCATAACCGGATTATCTTCGGATACAAAATATTATATAAGAGCCTTTGTGGAAAGTAGCGAAGGCTATGAATACGACCCCAGGGAGATCGTTTTTGAAACTCATCTTTACAAAGTGCCTGATTTGGCAACTTATAATGCAACTGAAGTTGAAAATAACTCTGTAAGATTTAACGGCTCAGTTTTAAAAAGTGGATCCTTGGAAATAACGGAAAGGGGTTTTGTTTATAGAAAAAACAACACATTTAGTGTCCCCGGGAATGTTTCTCCTCCGGCTTTTCTTGATCTTGCTAATGAGACTGGGTCTTTTGGAGTCGGGGCTTTTTATATAAATGAAAGCTCTCTTGATCCAGATACGGAATATTTTTTTAGTGCTTATGCTCGTAACTCCGAGGGTTATGCTTATGGTGATGTATTTGTCTTTAGAACAACAGAAAATCCTCCTGGTACAGTTAATACAGATCAAGTTACTAATATAGGTGAATATGAAGCCACGCTTAATGCTACTATAGTTGATCCAGGTTTGGCTACAACAACAAGAAGGGGTTTTGTATATAGCAATAGTATGTTTTCAGATCCTGGAAACAATGATCCTGATTCACTTGCTGGCGTGTCTGTTGAGAATGTTGGAACTACCTCTATAGAGTATGATGCAGATTATAGTCTATGCGGTTTTTATTACAATGACTTTGGTGGATCTACGATTTATGGGTACAAAGAATATTTTTGTCCACCTTCATCTAAATGCGGATCGCCTCAAATTGACGATAACGCTGGCTTTCATGTTGATTTTGATGATAATTGTGAGATTATAGAATTTTATGATTATTTTCCTCAGGCTTGGAATAGTTTGGGATGGTGGCCACAAGAATGGTTTTCTTCGTCAATAATAGCACCTCGACCTATGCCTTATGAGCAAACTTGGATTTTTCAAGATTCTGGTGTTGATTTTGATTTTAAAAATATTTCTAACCCCTGTCCTTCTGGAGGTATTTTAAACACTATTACTGATAAATGTGTTGATGGCACAACCTCTAGTGTAACTAATTTTGATCTAGGTTTAACCGGTCTTGTTCCTGGAGATAGATACTATTTACGATCTTTTATAGAGAGTGGAGGGGTTTATTACTATGGACAACAAAGACATTTTGATACAAGCGAATTTTTTCTTCCGACAGTTAGTACTAATGCTGCCACAGCTATCGGTTCAGATGAGGCCATGCTTCGCGGAGCAGTTGATGACAATGGAAAGTTGTTTATAGATAGCAGAGGATTTATATATAGTACTAGCACCATACCTCCTCCTGGGAATACTTCACCTACTTCAGTAGCAGGGGTTACTATGGTTAATTCTGCTCCAGGAGGATTAGGGGATTTTGACAGCTTAATAACAGGACTTGCTTCAACAACTACATATTATGCTCGTTCTTTTGCTGAAAATGCTAAAGGGTTTTCTTATGGAGATGAAATAAGCTTTGTAACAACTCTTGAGGAAATTTCAAACTTAGCTGCTAAATTGGACTATTGTAGAAGCACAACCACTGTTACTCAATGGTTTTCAGTATCATTTGATAGTGACTGCAAAATTATAGACTGGGAGTACAACAATGGTGACTGTATTTCTTATGAAAAATCAGGGGAAAATATTTTGCCAGGAGAAATAGAACTGGTTATAGATACTGATGTAGATACGGGCAGACCCTACTCTTTTCCTGTTTATCTTAATAATGATTCTCCAATTAAATATGATGATTGCAACACGGGTTATACATTGGGAGACACTATACAAGGGGTTTATATGCCATATATGACTTGTTATAAAACGCCTCCAGACCCGCCTCCAATGATGAATTTTTATGCTAATCCTGATGAAATAACAGTAGGTGAGACTACAGAATTATTTTGGGATGTTGAGGATGGGGCTACTTGTGACATTATTAGTGGTGGCAGTTTGGTTGTTTCTATTTCTACAACCACAGGATCACAGGTTGTCTCTCCTTTAGTTAGTAGTACTTATGATTTAGGGTGTACATCATCAAAGGGTGTTTCAGCGACCTTATCTGTAAATGTTGTTGTTAATCAAATATGTGTTAGAAGCACATGTTCGGTGACTAGATATAGAGAAGGAAGTGCCCCACAGTCTTGCTCGGCTCCAAGTAATGGCAATTGTTCTTTCAGCAATAGAATATATTATTTTAATGAAGCCTGTGAAATTACAAGAATAACAACCCCATCTAGCGCTATAATATTTGATACGGGTTACTCCAATGTTTTCAATTCCCCCATGTCATCAGGCGAGGTTGGCACTATTTGGCCCCAGGGGTATTTTGTAATAGATAGTACGGAGTGGTATGAAAATCAGACTCCATTGGTTCCACATTCTGATTGTGTTTTACCAAGCTACTCTGGTGATGAGCCAGCACTTATAATAAATAGTCCGAGTGAAAATCCTTTTGTTACCACATTAGCTGTGATTGATTTTTCTGGAGTGGCTTACAGTGTAGATGGCATAGATTATATAAGTTGTACCAATAACGGAGTTGCCTGTGTAATGGCTCCATCTAATGGAAAAAACAACTGGAAGCTTAATAATATTTCTTTAGGTATCGGAGATAACAATATAGAAATTACCGCCTTTAGTTTGGATGGAGGCAGCACTGTGGTGTCCACTCTTGTTCACCGCACAAATGATGTTACCCTTCCTGTAATCACAATATCTTCGCCAACGGTCTCTGGCAGATATACCACCGATTTAGATTCTTTAGTAATTTCGGGTACTGTAGATGATGATTCTGGAATCTTAAGAAGCTTAGAGTGGAGCAGAGATGGTGGCTTAAATTATTTACCAATTCTTTCTACCACTTTTCTTCCAACTATTTGGTCATTTACTTTTAACAACATTATAGACGGCTCAAATAATATTATTATAAAGGCAGTAGATCAGGCCTATAATGAAACTTATGAAAATCTGGAAATAATTAAGCTTCCTCCTTATGGTAGTCTAGTAGGATATATTTGGAATCCTAATATCGGTTGGATTTCTACTTCTTATAGAAATTGCAATCCAGATGGGGTTGTTGGCACATATGATGGTTTACCTGGTTGTAATTTTTCTACTGTCGGTCCATGGTATTATGAGGTAGAAGTTGATATGGACACAGGACATCTTTCTGGTTATGGTTGGTCAGAAAATGTTGGTTGGGTTAGTTTTCAGTATAACAATCCACCGTATTCCACAATAAATACTCCAGATAATAATGATTTTAATGTTAACTGTTATGACACTAATTGTACTCAAGCCGGGGGGTGTATGGCCTGCTACCATCCTGATGTTGCAGCTAGCCCCGGGACAGGAGGATTTTTTGGTTGGGCGAGGATCTTGTCTCTTGATGAAGAGTACAATGAGTTTGGAGCCTTGGTGTCAAAAGAGCACGGCTGGATAAGACTGGATAATTATAATCAAGCCAGTGATTATGGTGTCGAATATGACTTGGTTGCTACAAATGAGTTGTCTGGCTATGCTTGGAATGGAGTACAAACTTATGATGATGCCGGTCTTGGCTGGATGAGTTTTAATTGCGCCAATAGTATTGATCCTAATAATTGTAGTAATAGCAATTACAAAGTCGTTGCTCAGTTAAACAAATCTCCAGAAGCAACTATTATTCTAGATGGCCCCAACGAAACCAGATTACCTTGTCACACCGATGGATATGATGGTGCTTGTTCAACAAACTGCGAACTAGAGCCTGAATTTACTTGGAGTTATTATGATCCTGAAGATTTCCCTCAACAAGCCTATAGAGTAATAGTTCGTAATGATGCCCTAGGTCCTCTAGATTCACCACCACTTAGAGACACTGGAAAGATTGTAAGCACTGATAAAAAAGTTGATATTAGTAAAATAGCTCCCCTGGCAGATTATATAACATATGGGACTGAATACACTATATATCTTATGGTTTGGGATAATTTTGATAAAGAGGCAGATTTTTGGAAATCTCATACTTTTAGAACAAGAAGTAACCAGTATCCCAATGCATTTTTTAATCGTTTTGTACCAGAAGCCTCGGATGGAGAAGATGTTTTATTCTGGGATGTTTCTATTTACTATAAGGGCGCCACATCAACAAGAAATAATATTTCCTCCACAACACCAGGAGTTTGCATGAATGAGCCCTGTTCCTACGAATGGATTGCAAATACGGCAACTTGGATAGAATATCCAAATGAGAATGAAACCAGAATCACATTCCCCAGGGGAGACACTCAGGGAGTGGAATTAACAGTTACAGATAGTCATGGATATTTTTGTAGCACCTCAACCGATGTAGATATAAATATAAAATTGCCTAACTGGGTAGAAGTGAAATAAATATTTACTTGTGTTATAATATAAAAATAAAATTAATACATGTTTACAAAAATTGGAAAAAATTTACCCGATCATCATTTGCTTTTTTATTCTTCTGTTTTGATTGTTTTGTCATTTCTGACTATTTTTAATCCTTATTTTTTAAATAGCATTTCCAAAGAAACCATAGCAGCCCCAGAAGATTTGGTTATTACAATTTTATCTCCCTCTTCTCCTGGAAATTACGCAACTTCAAGTGATTCAGTCAATATAACAGGAACATCATACCACCCTCAGAGTGGTGCGAAACAGCTACGCTGGAAACTGAATGAAAGCACGCTTAATAATAACGGGGCTTCTGAAAACTGGTCTTTAAGTGTTTCCGGTCTTAATTATGGAAAAAATACCATATATATAGAAGCAGAGCATATGCCAACTGGAGATATAAATAGTACAACAACATCTATTTATCGTCTCCCTGAGAATGGCGATTCTCTGGGCTTTGCTTGGTCTGAAAATTTTGGCTGGATTAGCTTTTCTTCTTTGAATGACGGGGGCGCTAGCTATGGCTTAAACATAGATCCGATTACCGGCAATCTCTCTGGTTATGCTTGGTCAGAGTATGCTGGTTGGATTAGTTTTGAGGAAGATGCCCCAAGCTATACCTTTTATTCTAATTGTTATACCAGTACCTGTGTTTCAGGAAGTGGGTGCTCTGCTTGCTATAATCCAAATCCAGCAGATGAGCCTCTTGGTACGGGGAAGCTCTATGGCTGGGCAAAAGTTTTAGTGCTTGGTGACAACGGCTGGATAAGGTTAGATGATGATAATAGCGGGGATCCATTTCCGTATGGAGTCAAATATAATATTTTTGATAAAGAATTTTTTGGTTATGCTTGGAATAGAAATTCTATCCCCAATGAATACACTGGGTTAGGTTGGATTAGTTTTAATTGTCTAGATAGTGGAAATGATTGTGCTGTTTCGGACTATAAAGTAATGGCAAACCTAAACAGACCGCCAACTGCCACCATAAGTCCAAGTGGCTCAGAAAATGAGCTTCCCTGTGGAGCAGCATCGGCCTGTATTAGTGATTGTGAATTAAACCCAGTTGTAAAGTGGGATTATGATGATCCAGAAGGTTTTGACCAATACGCATATAGAGTTGTAGTTAGGCAAGATAATTTACCACCAGGTTCTCTAGGCTTTGAAAGAGATACTGGAAAAGTGGTGAGCACCAGCAAAGAGATAAGTATTAACGAAATAGCTCCAGATGATTATATTGTTTACGGACAAGATTATTATATAAATATTATGGTTTGGGATAATTTTGATTTGCAGGCTGATAATTGGGAGATTGATAATTTTACTACTCATAACAATAAATTCCCCGTCCCTTACTTTAATAAATTTGTCCCAGATGCTTCAGAAGAAGAAGAAATCCTTTTCTGGGACACATCACTATATTTTCCTAACTCTGCTTTAACAAGGAACAACAGCACCAGTACTCCAGCTTCTTGCCAAGTTTCTCCTTGCTCCTACTCATGGTCTTCAATCTCTGATGTTACCTGGGTTAATCCTTTAACCCAAACCCAAGCAACAACTACAGTTATTTTTAACTCAGAGGGAAATAGTCAAAATATGACCTTAACGGTTACAGATGGCAATGGTTATTCTTGTAGTACTACTACTAACTCAATAGAAATAAACAAAAAACTTCCAAGTTGGATAGAGGCTAGATAATTGCGAAAAATGGAACACGTAACACGTAACACGTAATATGTAACAAGATTTTTAATTATCAGCATCTCAGAACTTGGTGGTAAATTTTAGTTATTTAATAGATTGCTAATACTTACAATTCTGTAAATCAGTTGCCCTTGGATTGCGTTTAGTTTCAAAATACTAAATAAGACTTTAATAAAAGTGTGTCTGGAAAAACCATTTTTAACGATTTTTAGAGGTCGGACCCCTCCGTGTTTTTCTTATGTTTATGGTGTGAGATGACCTAAATAACTTAAGTATTATTGATAACACTAAACTCGCAGGGGTCCGACCTCTCTTCCACTATTTCGCGTTTATCTCTTAAAGACACAAATCATTACACAATCTCTACTAATTACTAACTCCTAACTACTTAAAAACCATGACTAACAAAACAATCTCCAAAACCATAAAAGAAAGTCTTCTTGATACTGGCAAAAAGCTTCTGAAAATTTATGACAGTTATGACAGGAGAGAAGCTCTCTTGAAATCAAAACATGAAATAGTAACAAAGGCTGATTTTTTTTCAGAAAAACTTATTATAAAAACCATTAAAAGAAATTTTCCCGAACATAGAATACTCTCAGAAGAAGCCGGCTTAAGTGAGAATGATAAAAATAAATTTGAGTATCTCTGGATAATAGATCCTATTGATGGAACTACCAATTTCTCTATGCACAATCCAATCTGGTGTATTTCTGTTGCTCTCACCAAATATAACAAAAAGAAAAAAACCTATGAGTCTGTTTTAGGATTTATTTATGCTCCAGTTACCGACGAGTTTTACTTTGCTGAGAAAGAAAAAGGTGCATTTCTAAACGGTAAAAAAATAAAAGTTTCTAGAAAGAAAAAAGATAAGGTTTTAAATACTTTTTGTCATGGCGCTGACGAGGCTAGTATAAAAAAAGCTGTCAAATATCATGCTGCTCAAAAACTAAATGGTTTTGATTGTCGTCAGATGGGCTCAGCTGCCCTAGAGCTTGCCTATGTTGCTTCTGGCCGTATCGAATCTCTAATGATACCAGGGGTAAAGTCTTGGGATGTGGCAGCTGGGGCATTGCTGGTCCGGGAAGCAGGTGGACGAGTGACTGATTTTGATAATAAATATTGGCAAACAGAAAAATCAGATATACTAGCTAGCAACGGCCTAGTACACAATGAAATATTAAGAGTTGTCAGAGACTTGAAAAAATAATATTTCTGTGTAATAATGAAAAACTAACTCAAACTAAAAGGAGGTTTTATGAGTGAGATAAGAGTTCCTAATGATGTTTTGGTTAAGTTTTACTTGAACGATTTAAGATTTCGCTCCTTTGTAACCTTGAAATATTTACTTCCTTGTTTGAAAAAAACAAATATAAACCATTGCGTTAAGCACTCTATTAGATTTTTGATATTAAATTATCTTACAAAAAATAATTCAATTTCTAAAGAAAACGCCTTGTATCTTTGTCAGGAAAAGATATCTTTTGCTAAGTTTAATTATTTTGATTTTTCGGAAATATTTGAAGAAATAAATACTCAATTAAAAAATACTCAAAGTAAAAACATTTCAAGAGAAATAAGAGAAAGAAAAGTTGCTATAGAAATGGATATGAGAAGAATAAAAAAAATAGCAAGATAAAAACAAAGCCGGACAAAAATGTCCGGCTTTTAATTATCTAAAAAACGAACACGCCAATCGAGTGGCGTGTTCGTTTTTTGCTAATATTAGATATTTTATTTTTTAAGAATTTCGGCCAAATATTTTCCGGTATAGCTTTTCTTGACACGAGCCACTTCTTTTGGAGTACCAGTGGCCACTATTTCGCCTCCTTTTTCACCGCCTTCTGGACCCATGTCTACTATCCAATCCACTGACTTGATAACATCTAGATTGTGTTCTATTACGAGGACTGTGTTTCCTTTATCAACCAGCTTGTTTAAAACTACAAGTAGTTTCTTTATATCTTCAAAATGGAGACCGGTGGTTGGCTCGTCTAGAATATAGAGGGTGGTTCCTGTTGCTCTTCTAGATAGCTCTGTAGCGAGTTTTACTCTTTGAGCTTCACCACCTGACAGAGTTGTGGCTGATTGACCGAGCTTGATATA
>RRYU01000878.1_pt1 | contig 11385 bp, 15 predicted proteins | sample 2162651 | NCBI WGS metagenome assembly RRYU01 (sample SAMN10267283, study PRJNA491782) | microbial mat metagenome | isolation source: biomat in the production well | place: Japan: Minami-Kanto gas field, natural gas well KTG3 | collected 2017-06 | reverse complement strand
GCGAGAACCCAAACTCGTATTTTAGTGCAAACACTTCGTTGCACCAGTTGGGACCTTGCAAGGAATACTGACTCGGGAGTAGCATTCTTCGATCAGCGTGATACACCTCAGACCCCTTTCTAGAGGTAGGTAGCAGTCTCTACAGTGGATTCTCCCAAGTACATCTCTCGGAATAGGCGAAAAATGTGAGAGCGCCATCCAGGATCGAGTGTCGCCCAGTAGTCTCTAGCTGACGTATCACCCGTATGAAGAACGGCATTTAGAGCTTCTAAATCCACCTCTTCTTGAGGGCTGATGCGTCGTCCAAACACGGTTTCATACATCGGAATCCTCCACTTCGTCGGGGTAGACCCACTCATCAGTCACCGGGTCAACAATCATGCCAGCAGCCTCATTTTCCTCCCACTCTAGTGTACCAGCCAAGTCCTCATCTAGAATAGGGTAGTCCTCAAGACGCTGCATGGCTTCAGCCAACGCAATCACGGCACTCTCGTTCTCCATTGGCACTCGGAGCGTGTCCAGCCAGCCGACAGCCCAATGGCTCTCACGAGTGATGTAGGGCATCAAGTCATTGTCCAGCACGTCAGCAGACGCATCCGTAACCAACTCATCCATGACCTGGAAGTTGGCACGCTCGATGGGGTCGGAGTCACGATGGATGGAGTACGCACTATACGTGCCGTAGTGTTCGTCCCCAATGTAGTACTGGGGACGCTTGTACTCGGAGGGACGAAGGTACTCTTGCGCTTCAGCGAACGTCATTTCAGCCTCCAGTTTAGAGTCTAAACTTTGTGCTTTCCGGTGTAGTACACATAACCTCCTGCGTCCTCATAGAAATCTTTATGGGCCAAGGCCCAGTCGAGGACTTTATCCATCTGCGGTGTAGACAACCTTCACCACTTCACGCCCCATCAACTTGTTGTAAATCTCCGGCATCGCACGCATGAGTCGAACACGCTCATCCATGCCCCCGTAATGAGTGAACCACGCAATCAGCATGTTACATTCCATGTCAGTCAGACGTTCAGCCGGGTACATTATCCAACCCCTCTTTCTGCGCTTCTTCTGCCGTGTCATACAGCATGGTCTTAAACACGTCGGGAGAACCGCGGTTGTTAGAGTACGTGAGTGCTTCCTGCTCGTTCGTGAAAGCAATGAGTGGTTCCTCCCAGCCTTCCCACGGGATTTCGTAGGCCAGAACCCAGATGGTTTTCGGCATCATCGCACCTCCACGTAGCGTTGCAGACAGTCGTTCCACTTCACGGGATGTCTGTTAGCAGTTGCTAACGGACGCATCTTGCGAACCATGTCGGTGACTACTTGACGTTGCTCATCGCGGTCATCTTGACGTCGGTTACGTGTCGAGTACAGCATGTTAGTACCTGCTCAGTTCGTTGAGAATGATGTAGCACCCAACACACAGCATCCCAATGGTAGTCAGTTCGATGCTTTCATCGTAGGCGAAGGACCACGAAATGAGGGTAATCCCGCAGATGAGAGCCAACGTCTTGACGAACACAAAGAACGTTTCCATGATGTCCTTTCGGTTTAGAGGTCTAAACTACACCCTGCTAGGGTATGCGGGTCCGGTCCCAACACACCCCAGCAGGCTAGCCCTGTGTATGCAGGATTATACACGATACGCCGTATACTGCGTCCCCATGCCGCTTTAGCCCCTGAGTACCTACACGGGTGTCAACCGCTATCGGCCAGCCGCTAGTCTGCTCCGTCACATGGGAACCTATGGTCTACCGTTAGCAGTTGCTAACAGCGGTCATGCTGTGGAGTAGCACCCCACGCAAGGTTAGCCTACTCACGTCCCCAGGTATCCCCGTATGGTCACAGCCCTGTCGCCTACTCTGACGGCCCCAAACAGGACAGGCGGTGCTACGGTCTTTGCTGGTTGCTGCGCTTTCGGTATTAGCAGGCTTTAGACTCTAAAGTTTAGGGGCGGCACACTCCTTCCCTCTTCTAAGTACATCATACCATGCCGGATCACCATACGTCAACCTCGGGTGACCCCGCTAAATAGGCCTACAATCACAACATGATTGGCTAGTAGGCTCTCCAGGGGTAGCCGTGGACCTAGACACTTTAGAGCCTAAATCCACGGCTTCCTGTCGTTTCCTTGGGATTAGTTATCACCTGCTAACACGTCGGCTAACGCCGCCAGTCCAGTCCCTACCACGACGATACCCATGAGCGCGGCAAACGTCGCCAGTATCACATGGCCCACTTTTCACCTGCGATGCGGCAAGCATTCTCCGTGAGGCGGCACCATTCGCCATTGTGGATGTGACGGTTCCAGCGAACCATGAGTCGGACGAATCTAATGTGACGTCTCCAGTATCCCATGACGTCTCCAGTTCTTTAGAATCTAAAGTGCCAAGTCGACATAGGGGGACCAGGGCCGAGGGTGTGGTACCCTCGGTCCCGGTCCTGGAGCCTAACTTGGGTTAGTAGCGTTCTCGTATCGCCAGCCCTGGTAGTATTCGTGCCATGCGGGACTGCGGTAGGGGTAGAGGTTCTCGACTCGATTAGCGCCCATACGGTACCACCTGCGCCCGGTCTCGAAGGGAGTGTTCATCCGACGGCCTGGTACGTGATCAGCGCGTCGCCGATGAGACCCTGGAGCACTTCCTCGGCGGTCATCCCGGACGCCTCAATCAAGGTCGCAAGCGCCGTCGCCGTGTCGCCCGTGAGAGTGACAGTCATGGTCGGAGTGTTGGCGTCCTGAGTCGCCGCGATGGTCGCCGCGTCCTTAGCCTTGCGCCTGCTGAGAGGCTTCGAGCCGGTGCGCGTGGCCCCGGTGCGCCTTTGCTTAGACTCGGACAGCAACCGCCGAATGTTGTCCTCGGACAAGGTGCCGGATTCGGGGACCATCGTTCGCGCCTGGTACAGCGCGTAGTAACCGGCGGAGCGGAACAGAGCAAGCAGGGTCTCCGCGTCGGTAACCTTTGCCCAAGTCCAGGCGCCTCTCACCTGCGAGTAGTAGCCTTCGGACTGCCCGGCGCGGTAGCCAAGGCGCTTCGCTTCAAGTACCGCGTCCTTTACCTTGGGGGCGCCCTTGGACGACATGATGCGCGCGACGTTGTAAGCCACGGTGCCCGCGTCCGACTCGGTCTGCGCTCCGGCCCTAAACACGGGTTCGAGAGTCGAAGCGTTGCGGATGGTCTCATGCTGACGGTTAGTCATGGTCGGTCCTCTCGTTCTAGGGGCTTGCGAGCTTCTGCGCTTATGAACCGGGCCCTCCTAGTGTCCGTGCCCTCATTCTATGCGAAATCGCCCTCACGTGTCAATCCAATAGGCAACAGGCGCCGGCGCGGGTTTAGACACCTAAACTTGTGCCCTTGCAGCAACATGGGCACGAGGGGCCCCGGCGAGACCAAGCTCGAGGTCGACCGCCGCCGGATCCGCGCGCGCATCGCGGCCGGACCACATGGTCATAAGCTCTCGAGGCCATGAGTGCCGTGAGGCGGTCCCACATGACGCTACCTTGGGTGCTGTGAGCATCGTACACACTACACCTACGCTACACACCGTAAGTAGGCTACACATGTACCATCATCTACTCATCTCCCTATCGTGAGTATGTTATACATCGTAAGTACATTACACATGATCTCTATCATAAGTACATTACACATCGTGTGTATGTTACACATTACCCCTATGCCCCTCAAGGGACCCCCCAGGGGGAGGTGGAGAAGACCCTCCTATAGAATTTCCTTGAATTTTCCAGTAGAAAGCTGGAAGGGAGGCTATAGCTGTAGTATTAGCTGGTGGGTAAATTTGACAAACGCGTATAAACGCCGTCAGGGACGCGCTTTATACGATTCAAATAAGCCCGAAAAACCGCGAATCTGAAGTGAATCTGAAGTTTCATTTGACAAAAGTAGCGGAATTTGACAATTTGGGGGGAAGTGTGGTATAATGGACCCAAAGAAGAAGAACGGAAGGAGTTTTTTCTATGAAAGAAGTGTACAATACCTACTTTCCCGACGTAAATATCCCCCTCATCGTCTCATTTGTCTCTCATTTGAGGGAATTTGGGTACTTTTTTGAGGTTGATTACGATTTGTACGACTTCCTCGTCTACAATCACGACGGGGAATTGGTGATGGGAGTCCTATCATGCAAAAAGGCCCCCACTCCCAGGGAGATGAGGGCCATTCTGGCAGATGACACCCCCGAAAAGGTCGTCTTGGTGGAAGACCCGGGGGATATGGTAAACAGTAGCCTGGAGGTTCGAACCTTCCTGAGGGGCAGCGACGTGTCAGCGTACTTGGGCGGGTGTGGTTGGGCGCACATGAACGAGGGTGAGGTTACTCTGGATTACTCGCCGTGGAAGTTCTACAAGATGGATAGGTACGCTAAGAGAGAGGATGGGGAGTGGGCGAAGCAGTGTTCCGGTTGTGGCGAGTGGAAGACCTTCGATAACTACTACCGTCGTCATCGGTGGGGAGGGCGGCTCCGGGACCCCTACCGGAACTTCTGCAAGGCGTGTTGGAAGATTCGGTATGGCAAGGTAACTTGACAAATTCCTTGGATTGTGCTATAATAGGAAGATGGCAGCAGTGAGGGCACTTTCGGGATCCCACCGTTGCAACTGACCGTACTCGGGCGCATTGTGGTCGCTGAGTAGTCCCTGAGGTAGGGGAGCGGACGACAGTTGGAGTGAGCGACCTGACCTGCCATCTTTCTACAGAAACGAGGTGGATGTGACAGAAGCTCAAACTTTTTTAGAGGTTTTGTTTGAACCGGGTGACATTTTTGAGGTACGAACCAAGTCTAATTCCCAAAAAGGGGCCAGCCAATTTTGGCTCACCTACAACAAGATCGGGCAATTTGCTACCACCCACCTCGATATTCACAAGAACCACAAGCGCCATGTTTGGGTAGGCGTAGGTCCTAGGGACCGGGTAGGGTCCACTAACCCCGTCGTAAACCGCGTTTTGTGGGTCGATCTCGACTCCAGCGTTACTACTAGCGACAGATTGGAGGCAGCTCTTGCCAACTCAGGTCTCCCGGAACCCACCATGGTGGTGTGGTCAGGAAACGGGTACCACCTATATTGGAAGCTTAGCGAATCTCTGGGTAGTAATCAGATCAGACCCTACTCAATGGGAGTACATAGTGTCCTCCCAGCCGATAACACCCACGATCCTACAAGAGTCATGCGAGTTCCAGGAAGTTGGAATTTCAAAGATGAGGAGAACCCATCCCAATGTCGCATCCTGAGCCACAATCCAAGTTTGAAGTATCCACTGTTGCTCTTTCCGACGGTAGCATCATCGTCTCCTGGAACGGATATGACCTCCGAACCTTCGCCCTTAGTGCTGAGTCAGGCCGACTACGACTTGTTCCTGTCGAACTGGGTCGAGGGTCAACGGCACCACATGGCAGTGGGGGTAGCGGGGTATTTGCGGAAGAACCTGTTCTACACGAAAGACCAGGCTCTGAGCTTGGTGAGCAAGGTCCACCAGGACGCTGGGTATCCCTGGCCAGACTCGGATTTACAGATGGCGGTGGAGACTACGTATACCCAACCTCTTGGGAAGGTGGCGGGGCTAAGTAAGCTGTACGAGTTGGGGGTAATCCCTGATGTGAAAGACGGATTTTCCGTTAAGTTGTTGATGCCTAAGAAGCAGAAGATGTCTCTCATCAATTTCAATCGAGAGATCAAGAGGCAGGAATTTTGGATGGACGGGTTGATTGGCCCCGGCATGATGTCGATATGGGCGGCTCAACCCAAGTCAGGCAAGTCGTTTGCGGTAATGCAGATCGGGCACGCACTGTCGCAAGGCCATTCCCTTTGGGGATTCTACGTACCGAAAGCGGTAAGAGTGTTGTATTTCCAGGGGGAGTTGAGCGAGGGGATGGTGGCTGACAGAGCCCTTTCTCTGTTCGGCCATTCTGCTTTGAAAGACCCCACTCGATTCGCTATCACGGATAAGCCCGACGAAACTATTAGCCTGGTGCAACACCCCGAGATTCTGAACGATCTGGCTGAACACTACGATCTCGTTATCGTGGACCCGCTCAGCGCATTCAATTCTAACGACGAGAATTCGTTCACTAGTGTGAGAGAAACTCTGGGAGTGTTTGATTCTTTGAAGGCCCGAGGGAAGGCGGTATTGGTTGTCCACCACACTCGAAAGCTCGCTACCGATAGAGAAGGAAATGTTGTACCTCCGTCGTTTAATGACATCCGGGGGTCTTCCGCTTGGTTTGGAGCGTCAGACGCTATTGCCATGCAATATACCACTCCGGACGGAAATTCCCGTGTTAAGTTCACCTTTCGGGCAGCGCCAGAAAGACCCCAATTGACCCTTTTTAGGCAACCGAATGGGGGGTTCACTGATAACCGAGAAGAGTACCTGGCAACGATAACCAGCCTTAAGATTCCTATGAGTCATCTTAACTGAAAGGATTCCCATGAAGGTATACACCGAAGAAGCCGTTGCTCGTAATCTACTCACTAATCGGAACGATTTTTCCGAGTATCGATTCATTGCGGGAGAGGGGGTAGAAAATCCCCTTGCTATCCTGGTTCGGGGTATCCCCACTTGGGGGGACTTGAAGGCCCGCAAGTTGTTCATGGGTTCTGATGGAATTGCGGTACGTACTGCCATGGTGCAAGAGGGTATCAGTATTTACACCACCGCTGCGTTTCCTTTCATCCTCCCGAATCGCACCCCCTCGTTGGATGAAGCACGGTCCTTCGCCACAGGGTACTTGCGGGAACTTCGTACACTTGAGTGTGACAAGTTGATTTTGTTCGGAGCTGATGCTGTTAAACTCTCCCCCTTTCTGGATCTTCCGAGGGGGAGCTTCAATGATCACAAGTGGAAGACGTTTGATACGGGGGAATTCAAGGTGAAGATTGTGCCCCATGCACAAATCTTAAGTAATTCCCCCCAAGAGTACCGACGGTTTATCGAAGAGGTGCGGGAATTTGTGTGGCCTAAGACTCTTCCCCCGTCCAAAATCGAGTCCCAATCGTATTTTGTGCATACGGATAAGAAGAGAGCTAGGGGGATTTTGCATAGTATGCCCCTCAAAAATGTGGTTTGTGACATCGAAACAACTGGTTTGGATCCGTATTCTACTAAAATCTTGACAATTCAGTTCTCTTGGAAGGAGGGAGTGGGCCATTCGTTCCCTTGGAGCCTGTTTACTCGGAAAGAATGGCAGTCTTTTCTCGATTCTCGTTCTTTCATCTTCCAAAACGGGAGTTTCGATACAAAAGTGCTAAGTAATCACGGTATTCAGGTCAAGATTGAAGAAGACACGATGTTGATGCACTCTCTGGTGGATGAGACTCCAGGCACCCACTCAATGGATGCTATGGCGCTTAAGTATCTGGGGGCTGAAAAGTGGTCTGCGACTATCAATTACGAGTCGATGGAGTCCAATGACTTGAAGACGTTGGGAGAGTACGGGGCTAGAGACGCGGACTTAACTCTCCGACTCGCTAATTTGTTTCGACCTATGGTACAGGGGCGTCCCATTAACCAGATTCTCCATGCGGCTCAGAATGAGTTAGTGAAGGCAGAATTGAGGGGCGTGAAAATAAACCGGGAGTTAGCTCACGAGTTTACCTTACAAATTGCCGGTCATTTGTCAGACAAATCGCAGATGCTGGCGGACGTGTATGGGTTGCAGAATGCGAATAGTCCCAAACAGGTAGCTGAAGTACTGTACGGGAAGTTGGGACTGCCCCCCCAGAAGTTGAAGGGTAAGATTACTACGAACGAAGCTTCGTTGATGGATCTCCAAGAGAGGTACAATCCTCCTATCATTCCCCATATTCTAGAATATCGACGTTTAACCAAAGCTAAAGGAACGTATCTTCAAAACATCTTGGAGGCGTCTGATCGAGATGGTCGTTATCACCCCGACTTCAAGTTGGCGGCTACTGAGACTGGGAGATTGGCTGAGTCTTTGATTCTTCTGATTCCTCGTCCCGGGTACGGGGACATTGAAGATTTGGGTCTCAGGTATCAGGCTAGACTGCGGGAGTTGTTTGTCGCGGATGAGGGTTACGTAATGATTGGGGCGGATTATGCGGGGTTGGAGGTTGCTATGGCAGCATATCTGACCAAGGATCCGCAGTTGATCGAGGACGTGAAACAGAAGTTGGATACCCACTCCGCAGTCGCTATTCAAGCCTTCAAACTTCCCGTCTCTTTGGAGCCATACGACACACTGAAGAAGCGCGTTACGGCTAAGTACGACCATCTTAGGAACCTCGCTAAGCAGGGAACGTTCACGTGGTTGTATGGGGGTAGCGAGGGCGCTATCGCTCGTCAACTCGTAGTAGAGCCCAAGGTTGCTCGGGCTATTCTGTCGGCCCTCCGCGCCCGATATCCCGGGGTAGCTGCCTGGCATGATATGGTGAAAGAGCAGGTACAGAGGGCTGAGTTTGTTTCCACCCCTTGGGGACGAACTCGTAGGTTTTTCTTCCACCGGGGGTTGGAGCGTAAAATCACGGAAGAACAGCTTCGTGAGAGCATCAATGCTCCAATTCAGGGGATGTCTAGTGATATGACTCTCGCCGCTTTCGTCAAACTATCCAGGGACGGTCTTCAAACACTGTTCCCCCTTCATGACGCAATCTACATGCAAGTTCCAGAAAACCGGATTGAGAAGGGAGTTTTTCGGATTCGTGATGCCATGGAGAGAGTTCTGTACAGTTCGGTACCGTTTCGTGTGGACGTGAAGACCGGAAGAAATTGGGGTCAATTAGGATGATTAGATGGCTAAGAAAACTCTTAAAGTCAACTTCAAGAACTCCGCAAAGAGAGGGCAACTTGAGGACGTTCTCGCCCAGCAACTCCATAACGCGGGGCACAAAGGGTTCCGAAGAAACTGCCGCTTCATCCCTGGCAGACGTTTTGAAGCTGATTTCTTTTTCCCCGATTTACGCCTCGTCGTGGAAGTGGACGGTGGACTCTGGATGGCAAGGGGAGGGCACACGTCTGGACAAGGTGCTAAACGTGACCGTGAGCGCGACATTCTCGCCTACATCTCTGGACAGAATATTACCATCCGAGTTGCAACGGACCATATCAAATCTGGAGAAGCTATCGCGTGGCTCAATGAGATAATTCCAATTAGACGCCAGGAGCTTTATGGGGATTCGGAAGAAGGTGGCCTACGTATACCCGGGGATTCATAAATCTGGGGTGGGGGTGCTTATCCTTGATGATTTGGAGGTGAAGAAGGTCGCAGTGGGTAGCGTCGAAAATTGGCAGGTAGGCCCGCTGTTAGAGAGACTGAAGTTGGATGAGTTGGTGGTCAGCACCACCAAGATTCACGATAGGAGCCGAGCATTGGTTTCTATCCCTGAGGGGACCCGGAAGTTGCGGTTTGCCGCGCCGGGGTGGGAGAGGAAGAAAGTACCCGTGACCGATAGGACTCATCCGTCTCAAGGAGTGTACGTCCACAACGTGTGGAAACTCATGTTCAATGACGGGATTACTCGGAAGCCCACGAAGGTTAAGGATTTCCGAGTAGACAAATTCGATACAGATTGGGTGTTGGCTAACAGCCCCAAGGGGATTCAGAATGGAAGATGTTAGACAGGCTGTTCTAAATCATTCATCTACGGATGTTGCGGTTATTTCTCAAGAGTTAACCAAGCAGTTGGGGAAGTTTGTTTCTGTGGGTACCGTAGTTCAAATCCTGTCTACGGCCAACAGGGGGGCCAATGTAGGGAAGGCTAAGGGGAAAGCCAGCGAGACGTTGGACCAGAAACTCACTACTATGGAACACGTAAGCTCCAAATTGCTCCAAACATTTAACGATCCTATAGTACCCCTCAAGGACCGGATTGAGGCTGCCAAAGAGTTGCGACAGTGGACGAAGCTGGGCATCGACATGTCCGGGATTCATGACGCTGAGAGCGACACGTTGTTCGTGATTGACGCTGAGTGGTCGTCTAGACCAATCAACTAATGAACCTCGCCAAGCTGGACTTTGGTATGCCTAACCCAATCCAAAAGGAGGCGCTTAACGCTTTCAGGGATGGTAAGCGTATCGTCCTTATCAACACCGGACGACAGGCCGGTAAAGCGTTGGCCCTTGATACTCGTATCCCCACCCCCGACGGATTTACTACGATGGGAGATATCCGCGTCGGGGACACTGTGCTTGGTTCTGACGGCGGTTCCGTGACGGTTACTAACGCGACTGAGGTCATGTATGACCACGAGGTTTACGAGATTGAATTTTCGACTGGTGAAGTTATCGTAGCCGACGCTGACCACCAGTGGCTTACTCTTTCTAAGTCTGAGCGTAAGAATGGTAAACCCGGTCGGGTTCGTACCACTCGTGAGATTGCGAGTAAGGTTATGGCTGGGCGAGAGTATAACCACTATGTTCCCCAAGCTTGGGCACTGGAACTCCCAGAACGTTCTCTTCCTCTCCCTCCATATGTATTGGGGGTGTGGCTTGGGGATGGCACCTGCGGTCAACCGCATGTAACTATTGGCTCCAAACCAGATATCATCCTACCCAGAATGGAGGCTGATGGCTTTCCTCTCCGACGATTGGAGTCTGCTCCCTATCGCTATAGTGTGGGTAAGAAAGGTAACAAGTATCATCCCTGCGAATTAACCCAGGCCCTTACAGACCTCGGTGTCTACCATGAAAAGTTTATCCCACAAGAATACCTCCGAGCGTCCTATGAGCAACGAAAAGCGCTGTATGATGGTTTGATGGATACAGATGGGCACGTCGCCGCGAGGGACAAAGCAGAGATTACTTTCCGGGATAAGCCCTTGATTGAGGGCATGAGAGAGCTTGTTGCTTCGCTTGGGTATAAACCCGGCAAGGTTTCTTATCGGTCTGAAGTCAACGCCTATAGATTCCATTGGATAGAGCGACAAATTAGGCCGAGGGCTATTGTTCGTGTTACTCCTGTTCCTAGTGTACCCGTAAGATGTATTGAGGTTAATTCTCTCGATCACCTGTTTCTTGTGAGTGAGGGGTTTATTCCAACCCATAACTCCCACTTCGGGGCACGCTGGTTAATTACCCAGACGATGAACCCCGACGATAAGTTCAAGCTTGCTGCTGCGGTAGCCCCCACGTACCGAATGGCACGAGTCCTTCAACGTAAGCTGGAAGAAGTTCTCAAGGCCGACCCGATGTTGTGGAAGAAGGTTACTCATCGTAAGCAGCCTATTCCCACGTACCAGTTCCCAAACGGATGGCTAATCGAGGTTCACTCGTCAGATGACCCGGATGCACTCCGTGGCCCTACGTTCTCTGCGGTCTGGTATGATGAGGTGGCTAAGGGGAGCAAAGAATCGTTTGATATTCTGATGCCGACGTTGTTGGCGAGCAAGGGGTCTTTTTTGGGGACTACTACCCCCC
>RRYU01003597.1_pt1 | contig 11392 bp, 11 predicted proteins | sample 2162651 | NCBI WGS metagenome assembly RRYU01 (sample SAMN10267283, study PRJNA491782) | microbial mat metagenome | isolation source: biomat in the production well | place: Japan: Minami-Kanto gas field, natural gas well KTG3 | collected 2017-06 | reverse complement strand
GACCGCCAGGAACGTGATGCCATACTGATGGGCCATAGGTCGGGCGATGGACACCCGTGACGCGACTATTTTTCTACGCGATGCTGATCAGCGAGACGCCGATCATCCGGTGTGCCATGCGCTGCTCGATCGGCTCTATCATCGTCGTGTGCCACTAATCGAGCCATTTATCGTCCTGGCTGAAGTGGCCGGGCCGCTCAGTCGCAGCTATCGTGACCCGATGCGGGGCAGGATCTATGTCGACATTCTACTCGACGTGCCGCACATCACCTTCATATCGTGCGATCGCACGCTGGCCAGACGGGCCGCCGACCTCGCCGCCGATTATGCGCTGCGTGGCATGGACGCGATCTATGTGACGGTGGCGCAGCAGCACAGCACAACCCTGATCACGCTGGACGAGGAAGTATGCCGGCGTGCCAGTCCGATCATTTCTGTGCAAACACCTGCCGAGGCACTGGCTACGCTCACGGAGGACAGGGGCGCATCCTGCTGATTCCTCTGCCCTATCGCACACTCGGTGGGGTATCTGACCTGGTTGGCATGCTGCTGGTGCAATCGATTATCAGCGCGGCCTTCCTGCGTCCCGGCGATGCCCTGAGCCGCGTCATGGTGCCGTTCATCGTGGATGAATTCCAGGTCTGTGTGACCGGGCGTTCCCGCGATCTGCGCGACGCGATGACGCAGTTGCGCGGGTTTGGCATCGGCGGCATCTATGCCCATCAGACGCTGGCCCAACTGGGTGAGTTGAAAATGGTTCCTCTCATGTATACGTCTTCTTGATTGCAGACAAAGGCAATGCTACTATAGCAGAGCGATCAGATAGATCTTCCGCCTAGCATACGCCAGGAACGAGCAATGATTGGAAAATATGAAATCATCAAAAATTTAGGCGAGGGTGCTTTTGGTGACACATATTTGGCGGTTGACGTTGTGACACGACAAAAAGTAGCTCATAATGACACTAAACACTGTCCTTCAAGGCCGTTATAAGGTCGTTCGTCATCTCAGTGCTGGTGGAATGGGTGCCGTATATCTTGCGGAAGACATGCGTTTTACTCATGTACTGGTCATCCTAAAATGAGGCCAGAAAGGAGAATCTGATGACACCATCTATCACCCTGGAGTATGTCCTCACGATTGCCCGGCAGCTTGCGCCATCTGACCGCGTACGCTTGATGGCTCGTCTGGCTGACGATCTCGTTCCCACATCACTGCCACATGCTGTCACGCCGATGGATGATCTGGCTACACTGATACCGGTTATTACCGAAGGACAATGGAATGCCACCATTCCCATCCGCCGAACCGATCTCTACGACGCCGATGAGCGCTGCTGATCCCGTATTTATCGACACCAATGTCCTGGTGTATGCCGCGTGGGCGGTTGCGCCGTTGCATCAACAAGCGCGTGCATCGCTCGCCGCCCACCATGCTGCTGGGACACCGCTGGTGATCAGCCGTCAGGTCATCCGTGAATTTCTGGCAATGCTGAACCGTCCCACGAGCGGGATATCGTTGAAGACGCTGATTGCGGAGGTTCATGCCTTTGAAGCGGCGATGCATGTATATGATGAGACGGCAGCAACGACCAGGATGTTATTGACCCTGCTGCCGCAGGCCGCGGGCGTGCGGGTACATGATGTCAACATCGTTGCCACGATGCAGGTGTATGACGTACGATACATTCTGACCAACAATCCTGACGACTTTCATCCATTCGCGCATCTGATTACGATTATTCCCCTGGTGTAATGATATCAGGGTGTCTCCTGATATCATTGCATCAGAAAGCATGTATGCCCACCTGATGCGCCACCTTGTCCATCTGCCGACGCAGCCTATCATACATACTGATGGCTCAAATTTGACTCCGTTGACGGTGGATATTGCGCCCTCTACAACCTACTTTATGTTATCGAATCCAGCCTGGTCGCCTGGGAACGGTTACAGCGTTTCCGGGAAGAGGTCTATGCGCTTGGCCCGGTCTCACCAACGCCCGCCGAGCAACTCGAGCGTGACCGCCAGGAACGTGATGCCATACTGATGGGCCATAGGTCGGGCGATGGACACCCGTGACGCGACTATTTTTCTGCGCGATGCTAATCAGAGCTCGCCCAGCGTATGCACGAGAGCGACATCGGCATCACACGCTGTGTGATCATCGTGTAGGGGAATCTGGCGGTGTGTACGCATCTGCATACAGGGTCGCCGATCGACCTGGGCACAGCTGCTGGCCTGGCTCAGCGTCAGGCGATCCTGAGCACATAGAATCTCCGACGTTGATTCATGGCGATTCAGGGGAGATTCCTCACACCGCCTATGGGACGGACAGGTGCTGACGAGCGGCAGCGGTGGGGCGGTGTTCGGAATGACATGGGTGTTCGGTGTCATGCCGACCGCGGTCGCCGCCCGGTCACCTCTGGACGCCAATCGCCGCAGCGACGGCGGGAGGAATCTCCGGTGTGATTCAGCGCTGATCATGGGAGATTCCTCACACCGCCCACAGACGGGCAGGTGCGAACGAGCGGCAACGGTGGGGCGGTGTTCGGAATGACATGGATGGGCGATGAAACCCCATGTCATGCCGACCGCTGCCGCCGCCCGGTCGCCCCTGGACATCAACCCCTGTCGCGGCGGCGGGAGGAATCTGACCATGCCCCAACCATGCACCCCCATGTCATGCCGACCGCTGCCGCCGCCCGGCCACCCCTGGACGCCAATCGCTTCAGCGACGGCGGGAGGAATCTCCGGCGTTGATTCATGGATGATCATGGGAGATTCCTCGGGCCGCCCGATCCGGGGTTGGCATGATGGGCGACCCGGTGGGCGGCCCTCGGAATGACATTGGGGAGCCATGGAAACCATGAAAACAATGCTACACCATGTCATGCCGACCGCGGTCGCCGCCCGGCCACCCCTGGACGCCAACCGCCTCCGCGACGGCGGGAGGAATCTCCGACGACACCACACCGACACACCATGCACCCCCATGTCATGCCGACCGTGGTCGCCGCCCGGTCGCCCCTGGACGCCAACCGCCTCAGCGACGGCGGGAGGAATCTGACCATGCCCCAACCCTGCACCCCCATGTCATGCCGACCGCGGTCGCCGCCCCGCCGCCTGTAGACGCCAACCCGCCCCATTGCGACGGCGGGAGGAATCCCCGGTGTGATTCAGCGCTGATCATGGGAGATTCCTCACACCGCCCACAGACGGGCAGGTGCTGACGAGCGGCAGCGGTGGGGCGGTGTTCGGAATGACATGGATGGGCGCTGTGCGCTGTGCGCGTATACATGGCATGCCCATGGCACAAGGGCACATTTGCGCCCGTGTATCACACTATACTCAACCGTAGAACGTCCTTTTAATCCAAACAGAAACCTGGACACCATCTATGCCACACATCTCTTCTGTCCAACAGGCGCGTGACCAGCTTACGCAGTATGAACGCAACCGCCGTGACGAACGCCGCCGCCGTCAGTTCTGGCAAGCGCACACCTGGCAAACGTATTTACAGCAGGTAATCACTGCAGAACAAGAACGTGATCAGGCATTTCAGCAACACATTGATGAACTACACCTCAACAGTTCACGCCTACCCGTCATTGACGAACAGTTCTACAATGCGATTGAGGAGGATATCACCTGGTATCAGGAGCGTGGTCGTGAACTTGAACGACTACGGATGAGTTGGAGTCTGGGAGCTATCGGCACTAGCGCTGATATTAGCGAGGTCGTTTTTCACGAATATCTCATCTGGAAGCGCTATCATGAACGCTGTGTGCATCTTGCGCAGTTTGCGATCGAGCGACAGGAGCGGATACGGCGTCGATACGGCTATTTGCAACAAGACACCTGGTTTCACTACTGGCAGGACGTACGCACTGTGTGGAGCGAACAGGATCAGTTTTTCGAGCGTGCCTATCCGTCACGTCTGCCCGAAGATGCTTCGCGTGACGAACAAGCAGAGTATGAGCAGAGTCTTACCTATGTTCAAAAGCAGGTTGCCACGGCTCACGGGAAGCGCCTGGACTGGTGCCAGGTCATTCGAGAATATCAGACAACAACTCAGAGTCGCCATCAGTATGATTTTTTCGATGCCTCTGGCTACCAGTCTGATGTAGCACAGGTCGACCAGGCAATTGCCGAGTTAGCACCGTCGGAGGAATTACGCTCCCCTTCGGATGGTGGTGGAGCGGGCTGTATTGGGATGCTTGTCGTTGCGGCAATCATCGCTGTGTTCATCAGCTTTGCTACTGCAGCACAGCAAAGCCCGGTTTCACCGGCAACTGCACCGACCCTGAATGCGCAGGGCATGGAACATCTACGCGCTGGCAACTGTTCGGCTGCAGTACCGCTGTTTGAACAGGCCATAGCTACCGATCCGGCATTCTATGAACCGTACAATAATGCTGCCTTCTGTCTCTACGATCAAGGTCAGCTTGATACTGCCATTGACTATTGGCAGCGTGCTATCGAGCGGTATCCAAACAGCGCCGATGCTCACGCTGGATTGGGCATGGCGCTTTACACCAGTGGTCAGCACGAAACAGGACTGAATTCTTATCGTCGTGCGCTTGAGCTTGAGGACCACTACTGGGACGAAAACTGGCTGCGCGAGAACCGCTTTTGGAGTCAGCAGGCTATCAATGACTCACGTCCGCTTCGTGTGGCTATCGGTTTGTAGACTGATACGCTGTATAATGGCAGGATAATCGTTTCAACATTAGACATGGTTTCAGATTGACTAATTGTACTGTACAGTTCACAGACAGATAGGTAGCTTGAATCACCCCACCCCCTAGCCCCCGCCCCTGCAAGGGGCGGGGGAACCGGACGGGGCGTCCTGGCGGCACACGCTCCGCGTGTGCCGCCAGGACGCCCCATTTCCCCCCTCTCCCTGAGGGAGAGGGGGGCAGGGGGGAGAGGGCGTATCGTCCAACTAAACGGTACAGTAAACATGAACCATGTCTAATCCGAACTGGCATCCATAGGTGAGAAGGTATCCTCCGTGACAGACTATCGCATCCGCGAACATAGCGACGATGGCATCCCGTATATTCTCGATAACCGCGACGGTAGCCTGAGCGTTGCCGATACGCTGCGGCTGCTGCTGGCACGCGGGCAGTGGGCCGATTTTGCCACCGGCTATCTCTCGCTGAGCGGCTACCGCTTGCTGCGCGATGGTCTCCAGTCGCTCGACGAGTTCCGGCTGCTCTTTGGCAATAGTCGGATCGCCGAGGAACTGGCCCAGGATCTGCGTAGTGAGCGTTTCCGCGCCGCTACCCGCATGACCGTGGCCGATCTGCTGGCCTTCCTGCGCCGCGACCGGGTCGAGGTGAAACGCTATACCGGGCCGTTCTTCCATGCCAAGGCCTTTATTCTCAAGGGAACCGCGATTGTCGGCTCGTCTAATTTTACGGCGAACGGGCTGACCGGCAATACCGAACTCAATGCGGTTCACAAAGAAGAACCGATTGTGCGCAGCGTCTCGGAGTGGTACGAGCGTATGTGGAACCTGCCCGAGAGTCAGGCATGCAAAGATGAATTGATTGCCACGCTTGAACGGTCGCAGTTTGGCGGCTATCCCTATACGCCGCATGACATCTATATCAAGACGCTCTATACCTACTTCAAGGACGACCTGGACACAGATGCAGCCGTTGATCCGTTGCGCTCGATTGTGGAGCTGACTGCCTTTCAGAACGAGGCCTTCCAGAAGGGCCAGCGCATTCTGCGCCGCTATCATGGCGTCATGATTGCCGACTCGGTGGGCCTGGGCAAAACCTTTGTCGGCAAGAAATTGCTGGAATTTTATGCGTACTATCAGCGCCAGCGTGCCCTGATCGTCTGTCCGGCCCAGTTGCAGAGCATGTGGGAGCGCGAGATCGACGAGGTGCGCATTCCGGCCCGCCTGGTGTCTATGGAACGGCTGGGCCAGGCCGATTTCGACACCACGCGCTTTGCCGATGTCGAGTGTATCCTGGTTGATGAGTCGCACAACTTTCGTAATCCGGCCACGCAACGCTATAACAACCTGGCGCGCATTGTGGGGAGCGGTGAACCCAAGCGCGTGGTGTTGCTGACCGCAACGCCGATTAGCAACAGTCTGTGGGATCTCTATCACCAGCTGGTGCTGTTTACGCGCAACAACGACGGCTATTTCCGCGAGGTGGGCATTCCCTCGCTGCGCCGCTATGTGCGCGAAGTCGAGGAAGCTGGCGGCGCAGGCGGTGCCCTGTTCAACCTGCTGGAAGAGGTGGTCATTCGGCGCACGCGCAGCTTTATTCAAGCACATTACCCGGACGCCACGGTGAATGGACAGCCCTTGCGTTTTCCGCGACGGCAGCTGGCAACCATTGAGTACAGTCTGAGTGCTACGTATGGCGGCCTGTTCGACCGGCTGACCGCGATGATCGACGAACTGCGCCTGCCCGCCTACAATGCCGAGGCCTACAAACAACAGTTGACCGCAGCAGAACGCCGTCAGGAACGCACCAATACCACCCTGATTGGCCTGCTGAAAACCAACCTGCTCAAGCGCTTCGAGTCCAGCGTGGCGGCATTTCGCATCAGCGTGCATCGGCTGCGCACGTTCGTCGGGCGTTTCCTGGAAGAATTTGAGCAGGGCCGTCTGCTGCAGAGCGGTGCCCACCGTGTCCTCCTGCAACTCGAAGAAGATGGCGACGACCTGGGGCTGGCTGAGGCCTTCGAACTAACGCCAATCCACGTGACTATGCCAATAGTGCAGTGATGGCGACGACCTGGGGCTGGCTGAGGCCTTCGAACGCCTCGCGCCTGTCGATCCGGCGACCTACGATTTGCAACGGCTGCGCGGCGATGTCATGTTCGACATCATGGCCCTGTCCCGACTGAGTGCCATGATCGACCCCATCACACCGGAACAAGACGAAAAGCTGGTCAACGTTCGCGCTTGTCTGGCCAACCTGGCCCGACACAAGGTGGTTGTGTTCTCGTATTATCGCGACACAACCCGCTATGTGATCGAACACCTCCGCAACGACCCGGCCCTGGCGTCGTATCGGATTGCCTCGTTGTCGAGCGATATCGCCCCGCGTGACCGGCAGCGCATCATCGCCCGCTTTGCGCCGCAGTCGAGCCGCATGACCGTGCCACCCGCCGAGGAGATCGACATCCTGATCACCACCGACGTCCTCTCCGAAGGCCAGAATCTGCAAGATGCCGCCTATCTGATCAACTACGACTTGCACTGGAACCCGACGCGCATGATCCAGCGCGCCGGACGGATTGATCGCCTGGGCAGCGTGCATGACACCGTTACCATCTATAACATCTTTCCCGACCAGGAACTCGAAGCGCTGCTGCGCCTGGTCGAGCGCCTGCACGAACGCCTGCGGGCAATCAATGAGACCATTGGCCTCGACGCCAGTGTGCTGGGCGAACTGATCGATCCAAAGACCTTCAATACCCTGCGCGAGCTGGCGGCTGACGATGACTCATCGCTGGCGTTCTGGGGGCAGGTGTCCGAGCTAACTGGCAATGAGATGATGCGCCAGCACCTCCTGGTGTATCTGCGTGACCATGGCGCTGCTATCGTCGAAGATCTACCTGATGGCATTCATAGCGGTGTGCGGCGTGGCCAGCGCACGGGTGTGTTTGCCTACTACCGGCACAACGACCGCCACTTCTGGCGTTTTTGGGACACGCAGGGACGCTACGCCACCGACAATCGCTTCGAAATCCACGAGCTGATTCGCGCCACGCCGGTCGAGCCGCGTGACAATGACTGGTTAACGCCAGCAGAACAGGAGGAAGCCCTTGAAGCGCTGGCCGACGATATCCTGGCTGACCTGGAGGCGCGCCGGGGAAGCGCCATTCTCGGCGAGCAACTGGACAAAGTGCAGCGTGATGTGGCTGCCATCCTGCGCACCAATTGGAACCGGCCCGACATCGACAAGGCCCTGGCCCAATCGCTTTATGCCGTGCTGCGCAAACCCCTGCCCACGCCCTTCGTGCGTCAGATGCGCACGCTCACAGTTGACTATGGCCGCACCGGCGACCTGGCCGCGCTGATTGACGGCCTGGACACGATGGTCGCAGCGCATGCGCTTGAGCAGGCAGCCAACACAGCCCTCACGCCTACCAGCGAACCGCTGACGCGTGACGATCTAGAGTTGGTGTGCTGGATGATGATTCGCTGACGCAACACAGCATGGAGAGAAGGATACTACCAGGATGACACCGCCACTCGCACCAGAACAAAAACTGTCCACCATTGCGCACCACTACCTGGAAGATGATGACTATCTTGCGTTTCACCGGGAACGCGAAGCCCTCCGTCACACATCGCTGCCCGCTATTCAAGCGATTATGTCCGATTTTATGCATCAGCGGATGGACATCAAGACCTTTCGCGATCAGCTTGATGCCCATCTCCACAAAACCAAACAGCACGATACCTGGGGCGCAGGCGGATTCTGGATGATGACCCTGAACCAGCTTGTGAAGAATCACGACGAGCGTGCTGAAGCAGAGCTGCGCCAGACGCTCGATGGACTCAATGCAACAAATGTGGCAGCGCGTTTTGAGGCCTTTACCCGCTTTCTTGCAGATGAAAAAGAGCGCCTGAAAGGCAAGCAAGGCCTGGCCGCGCCGGGAAAAAGCCCGTTCTTTATCTCAATGTTTGCTGGCTGGCTTGATCAAGACGTCATCGTCACCTGGCCAACGATGCGAGCAGGATTACGTGTGCTGCTTGACCAGGGCGTGCTCCCGGAGCGGTTTACCCTGACCCGCATCTACGATGATGTGCAGATCGCCACGGCCCGCGATTATGCCGATGTTGAAGCGATCATTGCCTGGATCGGCGCGACGGTGCCGGAGTTGACCAACATCCTCTCCTGGTGGCATGAGCGGTTCCTGAGCTGGGTTGCCGATTATCATGAAGACATTCCCGGATGGCTGGAAGGGATTGCGCTAGGCGTGGTCACGTTTGCCGATGATCCGCTGCTGCCCATACCCCCTGACCGGTTGCGCACGCGCATTGCCGCCATCCGCAGCCAGATCCTGATTCCCGAGTCCCTGATTCGCCGGATCTACCATGCACTGGTGCTGGGGCAACATGTCATTCTGAGTGGGCCGCCTGGTACCGGGAAGACCCATCTGGCGACGCTGCTGCCACAAGAACTCTGGATGGGCGAGGAACAAGGAGACGTGGCGACCAGTGCCTACACGGCGACGGGCACACCCTTTCATATGGTCGTCACCACAAAGACGAGTTACAGCGTGCGAGTTGTCACCGCAACCGATGAATGGACGCCGCGCCAGGTGATTGGCGGCATTGTGCCCAGAACGGTCGGCACCCAGGTTCAGTATGAAATCGCGCATGGATGTCTGGCTGAGACGATTATGGACAACTGGAACATTGCACCAGACCAGCCGGAGAGCTGGAACCAGGCACTGCGCCGGGCCGTGCATGTGCGTGCCGGCGACGACGTGCATGAGTATCGGGGGCGCTGGTTGGTTATTGATGAATTTAATCGAGCTCCCATCGATCTGGCATTGGGGGAAGCGTTGACCGCGATCGGCGGTGGAGGTGGCGGTATGCTGAATGTGCCGACAGCGCAGGGCATGCGACCATTGCCTATCCCCACCGATTTCCGCATCATTGGCACCCTCAACACGTTTGATCGCCATTTTCTCAATCACATGAGCGAAGCGCTCAAACGCCGCTTTGCGTTTATCGACGTGTTGCCGCCCACCCGCCAGGAGCGGGATGCCGAGCAGGCAACGGTCATCCGTGCCGCTCTGGAGCGCTTGCAGCCGATCAGCGCGGGCGTTATCGATAGCACACGCCGGAACTGGAGTGGATTGCTGTCTATTCGCCAGGGACATATGGATGCTCCCTGGGAATGTCTCTGGGAGGGCGATACCGCACCCCGCCGCTGTTTTGAGGAAGGATGGCGACTCTTTGAAGTTATTCGCCTCTATCGTCAGTTTGGCACAGCCCAGGCTATAAGCTGGACGATGAATGTCCTCGGCGCAGGATTGCTGAATGGACTGGATCGAGCAGATGAAGCCGGTTGGCGTACATGCCTGGATTATGCCTTTGCCGACACACTCGCTGACCAACTCCAGATCCTCTTTCCCGACGAGATTGAGGTCCTGCTCGTCTATCTTCGCACCAGCGCGGCGCCGCTATTCGCCGAACAATTCAATCGCTTACTCAGCCAGATTGTCAGTGGGAAACGGCGTACCGCCCAGATGCTGGCCCTGCAGAGTATCAAACAACCCGATGGCTCACCTTATCTGGCCCGTGTTGACGCCCGAACCATTGCTGAAGACGAGCGATCTGCGGTAGCAGCAGATGTCCTGACAGCCCTGTTTCATACAGACCAGCCACGCGACCGCTTGCCAGCATTTGAAGCCCGACTTGAACAGTTCCTGTTTGAACGAACAATTTAAGCGGTGAGCGAGCGACAAACGTCACAGAATGTACGCACAATGACACCCTTGACACAACCCCATCTGATCGCACAGCTCCAGCGTCGCATTGCACGGCTCTTGCTGCGCCATGACCAGCGCACGTTTCGGAGCAAATTCCGGGAATTGTATGCCCACAGTGCCCTGCCAGACCTGCCGGATCTGCGCGCCTATGATACCTTTACGCGCCTGATTGCGCTTGCCGATGAACTCTTCGACGACATCCTGCCGCGCATCCGGCGGCAGTTGAGTTTTCAGGCGACCCGGCTGCGCCTGGATGAAGACCCCCCCCTCCGCGGCCAGATCGATTGGCCGCGCTCACTCCTGCGCACATGGGATATCCATCCTGACCGTCCGCCGACCCGTTTTGCCACGCATGTACGCAGCCGGACGTTTGCAACACCAGAAAACCAGTTGGTCGTTGCTGTGCTACACGCGTACGCGCATGCGCTGAACCGGGCACGCAATCGTTCCCTCTTCACCGATGCTCCGCTGACGGCCCAGGAACAGCGTGAACTCGCACGGATCGAAGATCAGGTGCGGCGCGAACTGGGCACGACCCATTTTCAAGAACTGGCACGCGACACTGACCTGTGTGAACCCGACGACCTGATCAGCCTGGTCGAACAGCGGCTGCGAGCGGGGAGCAGTCCATACCGCGATCTGATCGCATGGTGGCAGCGATACACCCGGCTGCATCTCCGCTCCGCTGCGGACGCCGCATCGACAGCCGTTTTGCAGAGTCCTGATCAGGCTGGCCTGTTGTATCAGCTCTGGATTGCCCTGGAACTGGTCGAGTTCCTGGCTGAGCGGCATGCGCTTGTCGACCCCCAGATCCAGGCGCAACGACTCACCTTTACCTTTACCTGGCAGAATCGCCCGTTCTGTCTGGTGTATGATCGCCAGCCAACGCCACATCTCGTCTGGG
>RRYU01004758.1_pt1 | contig 11420 bp, 16 predicted proteins | sample 2162651 | NCBI WGS metagenome assembly RRYU01 (sample SAMN10267283, study PRJNA491782) | microbial mat metagenome | isolation source: biomat in the production well | place: Japan: Minami-Kanto gas field, natural gas well KTG3 | collected 2017-06 | reverse complement strand
CCAGATAATTTAGAATCTGATTTTTTCACTCCTCTCGCTACAAGACTTAGCCTCCCTTTTTCTCTTGTATAAAAAGTGACCAAGCTGTCATTCTCTTTGAAGTCTTGTCTTGATAAAATTATGGATTTTAGATTAAGTGTTTCCATAATTATTTTTTTTGAGAATCAAGGTACCCTTGAAGTATAATCATGGCCGCTATAGCATCTCTGGGTGCTTTTGTTTTTTTATCCCCCAAAAGAGCGTCAGCTGCTTTAGAGCTCAGACGTTCATCATATATTTCTATATTTATATCAACTGACTCTTCTAGCTTTTTTTTGAAATTCAAATAACTTTGATGATAATTATTATCAAGGTTTTTCATCTTGAGGGGATTCCCAATAACAATCTCGTCAATATCTTCATCCTCAACAACAGAAAGAAGTTCTTTCATGCTGGTAACCACCTTGTGGGGAGTTGCTATTCCCAAAACACTATCCCCCAGGGATAGTCCTATCCTTACTTCTCCCCAATCTATTCCTAAATATTTTTTTTCTTCCATTTTGAATTATTTATCTAGCTTAGTAAGACAAATATTAGCTTGCGCGAGTTAAAATTTCTGCTCCATTTTTTGTAACTAATATAGTATCCTCAAAATGAGCACTTAATGATCTGTCACGACTAACAAAAGTAAACTCATCATCCAAAACATCTATCTCCCAAGAACCCATATTAACCATAGGCTCAACTGCTATAGTCATTCCCTCTCTAAGTTTTATATCATAATATTTACCGGCGTAATAATGTGGTATCTGAGGTTCTTCATGAACATCATGTCCAACTCCATGGCCGACTAAATCACGAACGACAGAGAATCCCTCCCCTTCAACATATTTCTCAATGGTTTTTCCAATGTCATTAATAGTATTTCCTGGTTTAATTTTTTTTATTGCTTTATCTAGACTGTTCTTTGTCACATTAATCAATCGTGCTGTTTCACGATCTATTTTTCCAACTGCAAAAGTCCTCGCCATATCGGTATACATCCCCTTGCCATTTTTTGAGTATGGATATTCCATTCCAACATCTATGGAAACTATTTCGCCGTCCTTAAGAACCCTGCCGGAAAGAGCCGGTCCGTGAACTACTTCTTCATTTACAGAAAAACAAAGAGCTGTTGGAAAAGGAGTTGAGTCTGGAGAAATTTTATAATTTTTAAAAGAAGGCCTTCCTCCGGCTTCTTCAATCAAAGAACAAGCCAAATCTTCCAATTCCCCGGCGCTTACCCCAGGAGCCACTTTGTCTCCTAGTTTTTTCATAACAGAAGAAAGTATTTTTCCTCCCTCTCTCATTATAGCTATTTCTTCTTTTGTTTTTATGCTATATAACATAATTATCCTCTAAAAATTAAAAAACCTATATATGAAAAATAAATAACTAGCAACAATATACCACCACTTTTTCCTATTTGATTTTTTCTATTTATAAAAACCATATTCAAAATCAACAAAGTAGCACAAGCTAGGGTTATTAAGTCAAAATTCAAATCTTGATTATATGATATAGGAGCGAATACTGAACTAAGGCCTAAAACCCAAAAAATATTAAAAATATTTGAACCAACAATGTTTCCTATAGCCATGTCTGCTTGTTTTTTGAATGCAGCCACAGCCGAGGCTGCTAGTTCCGGAAGTGATGTCCCTAGAGCAACTATAGTTAACCCTATTAATTCTTCTGATAATCCGAAAAAAGTTGCATAGTAAATTGCTCCCTCAACTATCCATCTGCCACCAAAATACAACAAAACCAATCCGGAGAGAACCATAAAAACAGCTTTATATATTTTTTCCTCTTTTTTTTGAACTTCACTGCCAGCCTCTTTTTCAGTCTCAGTCGCTTCTATCTTATTAATACCAAAGGTATAGTATATAAAAATAATGAAAAACAAAATAAGAATAAGGCCATCTATTCTAGATAGAACGTTTTCCAAATCACCGTCTATCAATTTATCATTAACCAAAAAGCCAAGAGCTAAAATAGCTAAAAAAGAAAGGGGAATCTCTTTTGAAACTGTGCTTTTTTTAACAACAACAGGGGCAATAATAGCAACTACCCCTAAAATCAAAAGAGAATTTGATATATTAGACCCTATTATATTACCAAGAGCTATCCCTGTTGAGTTCCTAATAGCTGCCATCAAGGAAACAACCAGCTCTGGAGCTGATGTTCCGAAGGCGACTATGGTTAAACCTATAACCAGACTGGAAATACCAAACTTTTTAGCAATAGAAGATGATCCATCAACTAAAATATCCGCCCCCTTAATAAGGAAGACAAATCCTAATATAAACAATAAAGTAATTATAAGCATATTTATTTTCTAAAGCCCAAGGGGTCTACTTGTTTTAGAGATACCTCTTGGAGTGCTTCCCCCTCCAGTTAATCCAACTGCACCGCTGTTGCCGACAACTGAGTCATCTTTATTAGAACTTGATATTGAGGAAGAACCCCCAGACTTTCCGAGAGCAGCAACCCCATGGTGCCCCTCTTCTTCAACATTCGCATATCCGTATTCCTTGGCTGAGCCATGATTTCCGCCATATATATTAGCTACTCTGTTTTTCTTGGCATCTTTCCTGTTTTGAATAGTTGCTTCCCTACTCCTTCTAACCATGAATTTTTTGTGTAGCTCTTCTTTTTTTTGCAATTTTCTTTTTTCTCGCTTGGAAAGTGGTTTATTTTCATCATCTCCTACTCCAAAAACCCTAGATAACTCCTCATTGTTTTTTATAAATCTTTTTCTTTCATCTGAAGAAAGTCCCATCAGCTTCATTTTTTTTTCAACCTGATGAGAAGAGAGCCCATCAAATTCAGAAGAAATATGTTCTATCTGAGCACTTTTATTGGCTGAGCCCACTATATCTCCAATTTTCCTTTTAAGTCCATCATCTTCACCCCATTTCTTTTTCAGAGATGCCATGAGATGACTTTTTTTTGTTTTGTTGTCCATATTATTTGTATCTTAAGGCGACCAAGGCGCTGATACTAGCAGCTCTTTTTGCTGGGTAAAAACCGGTAGCCAAACCAACCACAGTAGAAAAAATAGTCACTGTTGTTATGAACCAAATTGGAGTATAAAATAAATCAATTTTATCTCCGCCGTAAGCTCCGGCAAGAACATTAATGAGGCTATTAAAAAACTCTCCGCCCATCATTCCTATCAATATTCCTCCAACGCCCCCAACAAAACCGATAATTACAGATTCTGACAAAAACATCTCCCAAATATCCAAAGAAGTTGCTCCTAGGGCTTTCATTATACCAATTTCCTGGGTTCTTTCAAGAAGGGCAATAGTCATGGTGTTAAACATTCCGATAGCAGAAACTATTAAAGCGATAATACCAAAAAGGGCTAGTACAATTTGCGCTACTCTGAAAATTTGATTTGCCTGTTCTATAATATCAGATAAAGCACTTACAGAAAAATTCTCTTCTATTAATTTTGACCTAACCATAGTCAAGCTTTCTTCTTTATCAACTTTTACTTTTATTTTAGAAAAATCAATCTCTCCTAAAACGTTGGTTAAAGAATAGGGCAAATACACAAAACTGGAATTTTCGTCATCAATTATTCCAACTATTTCAAATTGCCTTCCTAGATCAATTGACTCTCTAAAGCCCCTCTCGTCAGTTTCTTTATAAAGAGAAAAACTAATATTTTTACCAAGAGCTTCTTCCTCTAGTATATTAAAAAGAAGGAGCGAGGCTACAGAAACCAGGACTTGTCCCTCTTCTCCCTCATTATAAAATTCACCATCTTTTAAAACAGTGCCGTCTAGTCTAAAAAAATTGGAATCAACAAAATTAGCCATTACCTCAGAAGATATTTCACCAACTTTCATTTGAGATGATAGTGTCGCCAGGGGAGAAACTAATTCTACACTATCCATTGATTTTATTTTTTCTACTGATTCTTTATTTAGGCTAAGCCCCTCTAAATCAGAAATAGTAACATCGAGACTAAGAAGAGCATCTGAGGTTGTTATTTGGCTTAAAATTAGTCGTTGTAGACCATATCCGAGTGAAACCAAAAACAATATAGTACCAATACCAACACTGATACCAAGGATTGTTAAAATAGTTCTAGAACGATTTGTTCTAAACATTCTAGTTGCTAATCTAAATAAATCGGTTACTAACATCTTGTTTTTTTATGATTTTTAAAAAAATCTTTTTGATTATAAATTTTAGGAAACAGCTTTTTGTGATAAATCCCTATTATCAAGAGAGCTATACATTTGCTCTCTTTTTTTATCTAAAAATTTCCTGTTTTGACTTACTCCAAATCCTAATATTAAAATCAATTCTATCTCTTCAGAAACTGATCTGGCAGTTTTAGCATTTAATCCAACCCCTTCTTCATCAAAAGGTTTGTCTAAAATATTGTACATTTCTGACTTAGTTATTTTTTCGTCCAACCTATTAAAAATAGTTTTTATCAATCTTTCCTCTGTCTCTTTTGGAAGTTCCTTTTTATAATCAGAAAAAACCTCTTTTAGAAGATAATTAAAAACAATTTTTGCTTTTTCTTCTTTGGGGAATATTTCGTGCAAACCCTGATCGTTTTTTGATTGCCTTCTCTCTTGGTATACAAATTTTGCCATATTCATTATATTGCGCACTCTTTTTGTTATTTTTTTCGCGGTCCTGATATCAAAACCGACTCCACCATCCATGTAGGGTCTATTTAATATTTCCAAAAAATCATCTTCTCCTACTGATTCCATTAAATATCTTTGCATCAAGTCTTCAAATATTTTTGTTTCTTCAAAGTTTCTATTCGTAATAAAATGATGAGTAAACATTTTAGCCTTGTAGGGCATTATTAAAATATTTATTTGTTCCGGGCTAAGTCCCTGATAGGTTCTCATCAAACTCTGAAGTTCTGAGCTTGGAGCTTTTATTGCTTCTTTTTCATCTGGTTGCTCTCCTTTGTTTTTATTGACTTCTTCTTTAATAATAATTCCATCTTTTAAATAAAAAATCCTATCTCCATAAACAAGATTTTCTGGATTGTGAGTAACCATTATAACTGTCTTTTTTTCTCTTTCATTCAAGTCTTTAAAAATATTTAATACATTTTTAGCTGAGACAGAGTCTAGATTTCCAACAGGCTCATCGGCTAAAATAATTTCTGGATTGTTGATAATACAACGAGCGATACCTATTCTTTGCTGTTGTCCACCTGAAAGCTCTGACGGTAGTTTGTCTGCTTGCTTCTGAATTCCAAATCTTTCCAAAAGCTCTCTTCCTGATACTTCTCTTTTTCTTTTGCTTTTACTTAAAAATATTTGGGGCAAAACAACATTGTCCAATACGGAAAGACTAGATATAAGGTTATAAGACTGATAGACCATTCCTATGGTTCTTCGATGGTAGTCCACGTGCTCTGCCTTGGTCATTTCTGCTAAATCCTTATCATAAACAAAAGCCGTGCCTTTGGCTGGGGTTTCAAGCCCAGCTATAACGTTTAATAAGGTTGATTTACCACATCCTGAAGGACCGTACAAAATAATAAATTCTTCTGGAAAAATCTCTAAAGAAATATTAACAAGGGCTTGATACTCATTTGATTTACCCTCATTATAGACAAAATTAAGATTTTTTAATTTAAATATTGGTTTCATAAAACAAAATAGAGAAATTATTCAATTTCTCTATTTATTATATCACATTTTTTTGAAGATAAAAACTCCTGTTTTGGTTTACTGAATGCCGTCGTATTCTCTCATAGTTAGTTGGGCCTGGATTTTCTTCACGGTCTCAACAACAACTGAAACAACGATCAAAAGACTAGTTCCCCCCACTGCCAATGCCATTCCGGCTCCGGCAAAATAGGTTAGAACAAGTGGCAAAACAGCTATTGTTCCCAAAAATAAGGCTCCAACAAATATAATTTTATGAGTAGTCTCAGATAAATATTCGCTAGTGTTTTTACCTGGTCTAATGCCCGGTATAAAAGCACCTTGCTTTTGAAGATTTTCAGCTATTCTATCTGGATGAAATATAACTTCTGTATAAAAATAAGTAAAAGCAAAAACCAATACAAAATAAAGTGACCCGTATATTAACTGGTTTTCTAGGACAGCAATAACCCATCTTGAGAAGTCAGCCAACCAGGCACTTTTAGCGTTTACAAAAAACTGGGCTATCATTGAAGGAAATAAAACAACTGAGATAGCAAAGATAATAGGGATTACTCCCGCCATATTAACTCTAAGCGGAAGATGACTTGTTGATCCTCCAAAAGACCTAGTTCCTCTCATTTGCTTAGCATATTGCACGGGTACATTTCTCTGTCCTTCAGTAATCCAAACAACACCCAAAACAGTTATTATAGCCACTATAGCGAAACCAATGATTGTTGTCAGTTGACTTGGGTCAAAATTTACAACAATCTGCTGAAGGCTTTGTGGGAAGGAGGCTACGATACCAGCAAAAATCAAAAGTGAAATTCCGTTGCCTATGTTTTTCTCTGTAATAAGTTCACCAATCCACATCAAAAAGATGGTTCCCGCTGTTATTGTTAAAACCATTGAGAATATATCAAAGGGGGATGTGTTTATTATAATCCCAGTATTGGATCTTTGTAGTAAAACAACCATTGAAAAAGCCTGAAGAGCGGCTAAAGGAACGGTTGTCCAACGAGTCCACATGGTAATTTTTTGCTTTCCTGACTCTTCTTTCTGCATTTCCTCAAGCTGAGGGATTATCATAGCTAATAATTGAAAAATAATTGACGAGGTAATATAAGGGGCTATTCCCATCATTACAATTGAAAAATTAGACATACCTCCACCGGAAAAAACGTCAAGCAATCCAAAGATTTGATTAGAGCCGAAAAAAGTCCGAAGGGCATCAGCATCAATCCCTGGAATAGGGATATGAGCAGCGAATCTAAATATAACGAGCATTAATACGACAAATAGGATATTTTTTCTCAAATCTTTAATTTTCCAAATTTGCGTAATTTTATTTATCATAGGGTTTTAATTTTATTTTTTTGAGTTCTTTTTTTCTAAAGTGATTACTTTGCCTCCAGATTTCTCTATTTTTTCCTTGGCTGTTTCGCTTAAAGTTATGTTCTGAAATTGCAAATTCTTTATTTCAAGATTTCCATTTCCCAAAATTTTTACCTCTTTGCTAATATCAACAATTAATCCATTTTTATACAAAGATTTAGCATTAACAGTATCACCATCTTTGAAAAATTTATTTAACTGAAAAACATTTATCACTTGAGCTTTTGGTTTTAATGATTTAAATCCTCTGGATTTTGGTGTTCTTAGCAAGGTTTGCTTCATACCAAGTCTTTTCAAGCCAGACACACCAGATCTTGATTTTTGACCCTTTAAACCTTTACCGCTATAAGTTCCTTTGCCTGAGGCATTTCCCCTACCAACTCTTTTTCTTTTCTTGGAGGTGCCAGTATCGGATTTTAATGTATTCAATGATAATGCCATAATATTTTATTTATATAATATAAGTATAGATTAAATTATTTTTTTTCGCCAGTTTTTTTATTCTTTGGCTTGCTCGCAGTTTTTGCAGGGAGCTCTTTCTTCTTGGTGTTATCTTTTTTTACTTCTTTTGCTATAGGCTTTTTATTTTCTGCCGGAGAAGAAATTTCTTCTTTCTTTTTCTCTTTCTTTTCAACTTTTTTCAAATTAGATAAAGCTTCAATAGTACATTTAGCAATACTGCACTTGTTATATGTTCCAAGGATTTTACTTGTAATATTATTGACTCCTGCTAATTCTAAAATAATACGAACAGCACCACCAGCAATAATACCTCTACCTCTGCTAGCTGGTTTAAAAAGAATCTTGGCAGCTCCTGTTTTTTGATAAATTTCGTGAGGAATTGTGTCATTAACCATAGAAACTTCAATAACATCTTTCCTGGCCTGAGCGACTGCTTTAGAAACAGCTAAGGTAACATCTGCCCCTTTAGCAAGCCCTATTCCGACTTTGCCTTTTTTATTTCCAATAGCAACACAAGCTCTAAAGCGCATTCTCTTACCTCCGGCCATAACACGAGTTACCCTTGCTAAATCAACTATTTTTTGTTCAAATTCATCTTGCTTTTGATCTTTGTCAAAAGATCTTTTTCTTTTTTTAGCAAACTTTCTCTCACCATAGACAGATTTGCCCAAAGAATCGTTGGTGGCTAATGCCTTTTTTTCAGGCTTAACCAAAGCTCCCTTATCTTTTGCTACTACGCTAGTTTCTTTTTTTTCACTTAACGCTTTTTCTTTTTTTGGCTCGTCTTCCTTGATGACTTTTTTTTCTTCTGCCATATTTATATTTATCTATTTATAATTAATATATTAAAATTTCAAACCGCCTTCGCGAGCACCACTTGCCAAAGATTCAATTCTTCCATGGTACTTATATGAGCCTTTATCAAAAACAGCTTTTTCAATTTTTTTCTCTATTGCTTTTTTTGCTAAAAGTTTCCCCATTTCAAAACTCTTTGTTTTTTTATCACCTTTTGTTTCCAATTCTTTAGAATTAACACTTACTATAGTGGCCCCCTTGGTGTCATCAATTAATTGAACAAACATTCCACGGTTTGACTTGAAAACAGAAATCCTTGGTCTCTCTGAGGTACCTGAAACCTTTGCTCTTATCCTAGCATGTCTTCTAGCTTTTTTTATTTGGCTTACTTTATCTTTATTCATATATTATTTTTACTAATTATGCTCCCTTACCGGCAGACTTACCTGCTTTTCTTCTAATAATTTCATCTGTATATTTAATACCCTTCCCTTTATATGGCTCAGGTTTTTTTACTTTTCTAATTTTAGCAGCAACCTCGCCAACCAATTGTTTATCAAAACCAGAAATTTTTATTGTATTGGCCTCAACCAAAGCACTAATCCCTTCGGGTAGCTCAAAATTTACAGGGTGAGAAAATCCAACATTCAAAACAAGTTTTTTTCCTTGAAGAGAAACCTTGTATCCAACGCCGTTTATTTCTAATTTTTTTTCATATCCTTCGTTTACGCCTGTTACCATGTTTTGAATAAGGCTTCTATAAAGACCCCAAAAAGCCTTCTCTTTCTTGCTTTCAATATCATTAATACTGGTAATTATTTCTTTTTCTGTAATTTCTATTTTAACAATCTTATTAGTTTTTTCTCTTAACTCTCCTTTTGGCCCTTTTACAACTATAAAATCATTCTCAATTCTTACTTGAGTCCCCTGTGGTATTGATATTGGTAATTTTCCTAATCTAGACATATTATTTAAATTAAACTAATTATTGAATTAATAAACTTCGCAAAGAATTTCACCGCCCACCTTCTTTTTTCTTGCTTCCTTGTTGGTCATAACACCATGAGAGGTAGATAATATAGCTATTCCTAGGTTGTTCAAAACTTTTGGTAGCTCATCTTTTCCAGCATATATTCTAAGACCTGGCTTACTTATTCTCTTTATAGAATTAATGGAGGACTTTCCACTTTTTTTGTATTTTAAAACTATTCTAAGCTCATCAAATGAAGATTTTGATTTGTCGCTTGAAGCTTTTATAACTTCAACTTTTTGTACCCAGCCTTCTTTTTCCAGGATTTCGGCTACCCTCAATTTTAGCTTACTCATAGGCATGGTCACATCAGATTTTTTTACAGCTGAAGCGTTTCTTATTCTTGTTAACATGTCTCCGATAGGGTCTGTCATATTTTTATATAAAATTACTTATTTATTATTTGAATCAAAATTATTTTATTACCAAGAAGATCTGGTTATTCCAGGCAAGTCTCCATTTTCTGCTAATTCACGAAAACAAATTCTACATATATTAAAATCTCTCATATAAGAATGATTTCTACCGCATCTCCAACACCTTCTCACTACTCTGGTTGAGAATTTTGGAGTTTTTTTTGATTTTGCTATTAAAGCTTTTCTAGCCATATTTGTTATTAATTTTACTAATTATTTTTGAAAAGGGAATCCCATTAGACGAAATAATTCTAGTCCTTCCTCTCTATTCCCAGCGGTACTTGATATACAAATTTCTAAACCATGAATCTTTTCAAGCTCTTCTACTTTAACTTCAGGGAATGCTGTATTTTCTTTAAACCCAATTGTTAAATTGCCGGTTCTATCAACCCCATGGTCACTTATTCCTCTAAAGTCCTTAACTCTAGGAAAGGTAACATTAACTAGCTTGTCCAGGAAATCATACATTTTAGATCCTCTTAAAGTAACTTTAGCTCCGATTATCATTCCTTGTCTTACCTTAAAAGAAGCTACGGAAATCCTTGCTTTTGTAAGAACTGGTTTTTGACCTGAAATTCTTGTTAAAGTTTGTTCAACATTTTTTATATAATCTTTGTCTTTTGAAAATCTTCCAAAACCAACATTAATAACCACCTTGTTTACTTTTGGTGCTTCAATTTTATTTTTATACTGAAATTTCTCAACTAATTTGGGGGCTATTTCCTTTGTATAATATTCTTTCATTCTCATATTTATAATTGACTTTACCTAATTTAATAGGGACCTGTCTTAAAATTTTATTAACTTATATTTTGATTGCATTTTTTGCAATATCTCATTTTTTTCTTTGATTTTTTTCCGTCTTTTTCAAGCTCTATATATTTATATGAAACTCTAGTGGTTTTTGAACACTTTGGGCAAACAAGAGCCAAATTAGAAATATTTAGTGGAGCTGGAAACTCAACTCTCTGTCCCTGTTCTCCCTGTTTTCTTGGTCTCAAATGTTTTATTAACAAATTAATCCCTTCAACACTAACTCTTTGTTTTTCTGGGAATACTTGAAGAACTTTGCCATTCTTCCCCTTATCTTTTCCTGCCAAAACTTTCACTTTGTCGCCTTTGATTATTTTCATATTATTAAAAATTATTTATCTTATAAAACCTCTGGGGCCAGTGAAGCTATCTTAAAATATCCAGCTCTTCTTACTTCACGAGCAATAGGACCAAAAACTCTTGTCGCTTTTGGTTCTTTTTTTTCTTTGTCAATTATAACGCAGGCATTGTCATCAAATCTCAGGTAAGTACCGTCTTTTCTTCTTATTTCCTTTTTTGTTCTAACTATAACAGCCTTAATTACATCACCTTTTTTTATAGGAGTGTGAGGAGCAGCCTCTTTAACAGCAACTGTAACTACTTCACCTACACCAGCATATCTTTTTTTGTAACCTCCGTGCACTCTGATAACAAGCACCTCTTTGGCGCCAGAATTATCAGCTACTTTAATTCTTGATTCTACTTGGATCATATTTTTTTGAATTACTAACTATGAATTACATTAGCCGATGGCTAAAACTATCCATGCTTCATAACTCATTATTCTATTTCTTAATTACTCTCCATCTTTTGTCTTTACTCAATGGACGACATTCAACAAAAGAA